>Ga0102814_10002855_pt1 | contig 11499 bp, 8 predicted proteins | sample ColrivemetaGS741_FD_79112 | JGI IMG/M metagenome (GOLD analysis project Ga0102814, IMG submission 79112) | Estuarine microbial communities from the Columbia River estuary - Flood tide ETM metaG S.741 | ecosystem: Environmental > Aquatic > Marine > Intertidal zone > Estuary | place: USA: Columbia... | reverse complement strand
CCTTGTCCTTCTTGTCCTTCGCATCATGCAGCGTCTGCGGCTTTACTGCGATGGGCAGTAGTACTCTAAACCAGAATCGGCTGCCCCTATCAACGGCGCTATCGACTCCAATCTTACCGCCCATTAAAGTGACCAGTTGATTCGAGATTGACAGACCAAGGCCAGTCCCACCAAACCGCCGTGAATAAGAAGCATCCACCGTGGAAAATTTTTCGAACAAATGCGTGCGGTTTTCCTCTGTGATACCTATCCCAGTATCAATAACTTCAAATACCAACTTGCTATTGTTACTGTCGTCGGCAGACGCAGTAAGGCGCAACAGTACAGATCCAGCGGTGGTAAACTTGATGGCGTTACTGACTAGATTCAGCAACACTTGCCTTAATCTACCCGCATCACCTAGCAAAACTGCAGGCATGTCACCGGAAGTTTCAGTCAAAAACACCAAACCCTTTGCTTGCGCCCTTGGTGACATTAATAGCGACACGCTATTAATCAGTGGGACGGGCTCAAAAATGGATTTTTCTAGCTCCAACTTATCCGCTTCCATTTTAGAAAAGTCTAAGACATCGTTAATGACGGTTAATAACGCGTCGCCCGACTCTATGGCCGTAGTGATATATTCCGCTTGTTTCACGTCAACATTGGTGTGTAACAGCAAATCAAGTAGTCCCATCACACCACTCAAGGGTGTTCTTATCTCATGACTCATCATCGCTAAGAATTCAGATTTGGCCTTATTCGCAGTTTCTGCTTTAACTATTTGTTCTTGTAGTTGCTCGTCTGCCAATTTTCGGGCACTAATGTCTTGAATATGGACCAGATAGTTGATTGTCGTGTTTGTTTTATTGCTCACTTTGTTGATCGTAACGCTACCGGTGACTTTTGATTTGTTCTTACGAAAAGCAACGATTTCGCCCGACCAAAGGCCCGATTTATTCACTTGTCCAGCAATGTCTTCCATGGAATGAGAATGAGTATCAAGGAAATTAAAAAAGCTCATTGGTTGTCCGATAACGTCTGAAAGAAGATATCCGGTCATGCGCGTAAATGAGTTGTTAATACGCAGAATCTTTCCGTTACCATCGGTAATCATAATCGCATTGCTCGTTTCAAATGCATAAGAGGCCAATAGCTGGTCAGCCTCGAGTCTGTCTCTCTCAGATGTGTCCCTAAACACTATCACAGCGACCAATTCTTGGTCGCCTACCGTCACTGGCCTACAGGTGTATTCAACATTAAAAGTATCGTCATATATGCTGCTAAAGACAGCATGCCTTACATTCATCTGGTTGCCCAAAAAGATAGATTTCTTAATAGGACAATCATTTCGGTTATAGATACTGCCATCCAGCGCTACTTTCAGGAAGGTAGTGTATTGGGAAGCGCCCACCAAGTCGGCGCTGAGACCACCAAATGCGGCAACAGCAGCGGGATTTGCAAAAACGATATGGCCATTTTCATCAACACCATAAATGCCTTCGGCAGTACTGTCTAAGATAGTTTCATACTGACTGGTGATCCGTTCTAAGTGCCGCTTTGCAGCACTCAACTCCTTCGTTCTTGATTTTACTTTGCGGGCCATATGTGAGGGCCACAGCAACAGGAAGAACACCACAACTGACGCAATAACGCTGATAGTTATCGCAGTAGACCACCGAATGAGTTGAGAATAGGCGTTTGTGAGCCCTTGAGCGGCATCTAATTCTATCACCCAAATGGCGTTCGGTAACTGTATCTCTCTAGCCACCTTGTTGCTTGACAATTCCCCAGATGATTCAGAGATTACGTCTACTACACCGGTGTCAGGATGCAAACGCCACAACCGGTACTCATATCCCTGTGCAGGTAATGATATCAAGCCAGAAGTGTTTAACACTTGGCCAAAATCGATTAACGCCGTTGCATAACCCCAAAAACGATCGGTGCCCTGTAAGGCATAGGACATTGAACCGGTGTTTTCAAACGCTAAAAACGGGCTGGTGGAAGGTATGAATATGGGGTACCGTCCGACAATGGCTTGTCCACCCTGCACCAAATTAAATGGGCCCGCCATCGTCATAGACCGCGTTTTAATGGCAAGATCGGCCTCTATTCTTCTCTCATCATCTTTAATCAAATTATGGCCAAAGGCTTTTTCATCACCGTCCCTAAGCGGGAAGATCTTTTGAACTATGGCGTCTGGTGCGAGCTGTAAGTTAGTTATGCCACCTAAAGAATAGTAGATGATTGCGGCTTGAGTCTGCCAATCTGTTATGTCGCCATTACTTTCCTCGATATTGGCACCTAGTAAAACCGCGGCCGACAGTGATCGATTAATACTCAGTTCAAAAATGGTGGCGAAATTGCGAGCAAATTCGGTGGTTCTTATTTGCGATTCAGAGTTAAGTCGTTCTTTGATTGACGAAATGATGAAACTTGAAACGAACAGCATGACAATAAAAAGCAACGCGGATACTCCCGAAGGAAGCCAGCCGGATAACCCTTTGGGGTTCACTTGAGCCACATTGTCTTCAACTGTCTGTTTCATATATTCTCCTAAAAAATCCACATAAACGGCATCTACTAGTACTTGTTACTATTTGCATTGCCATAACCCACTTTTAACAGCGAGTCTCCGTTATTTCAATGCGTCGATTAGTCAACCGGCTTTCCGGTGCATCGTTCATGTACGCAGGCATGGCCTCTCCGGAACTGAGCACACACACCTGAACGGGCGGAACACCCATTTGAATCAACGCATTCAGTACATTGCCTGCCCGTTTCAAGCCCAGTGCCATGTTGTATTCGTTATCGCCCGAATCATCGGTATGTCCGACAATTAAAATATGAACATTATCATTTTCTATCAATGCTTCAGCCAAAGTTTTTAAATGCTTAAGCAACAAGGGATTGGGCGCTGCAGATCCAGTTAGATACAAGCCACTCTGATTGACATCATGTAACATGCCAGACAAATCCACAAATTCAACCGGTTCGAACACAATGGACTCTGCCTCAAGGGCTGGTTCTGGCTCGGGCTCGACTACTGGTTCTGGCTCGGGCTCGACTACTGGTTCGGGCTCGGGCTCGACTACTGGTTCGGGCTCAACAGCAATTACCGCTACCACTTCGGCCACGGGTACTGATTCAGGCACGACCGCTGGTTCAGCTACCACTTTTGGGATGAGAATGGGCAATGGCGCAGGTGCTTTCTTTTTGTGCATCTGCATTTCTATGTCATCTAACATAGCCGCTAAAATAAACAGGTCAATGCGAGCGTCGTCATGCAAGCGGCCCGTAATTTCTCGAAAAGTTCGAATCGACTGTTCTTCTGCGCGCAAGACCAATGCAGGCAGATACAAATCAGCGCCTGCTCGACGGAGGGTGTCTAGTCTCAAATTGAGGCACCCCAGTCGCTGATCCAATTGACCTAGTTCTGAACCGCCAGACTCACGCACACAGTTCGGGCTAACTTCGGTATGTTCGGCGTAACCGCCATAGCCTGGACTAGGCCACAGGGTGCAACCCGATAGCCCCAAGGTAGCAATCACTGCGACATACTTTAATGCAGTCGTTCGAACTTGCATAAACTCACCTCAATAAAAAAGGGGGCGTGACCCCTTTGACTGTTATACAACGGTCAAAGCTTAGCTTGCGTATGACGACAGGTTAATGTCATCGCCTGCGGCGACCCTAAATAGCGCGCATACAATTTTTTATATGTGCGCTAGGTCACAATATAGGTCCTAGAATATAACATTTAAGGCAATAACAGAATCATCAATGTACCGACTACAAAAATTATTATGGAGTCTGCTAAAAACCAAAACGTAGAACACGTAGAACACATCGAGGATTTGATTCTGTGGCAGTGCGACGGTAAAACAATATCAGTTCAAAATTTGATAGAACTTGCTATCATAAAAATCCGTTAATAAAACAACCGCACTGATCCTTATCGGCAATTGATGGAGCGAAGAGAGCAGATGGTAGAGATTTCTCAGGCGTTTTTAGTAGCCACCCTAGATCGTTTGAGCGACAAAATCGCTGTCATTGACGCCGCTGGACATATCCTTTTCAGCAATAGGGCGTGGAAACACGAGGACGTTGAGCCCAAAAACCGGCCCAATGTCGCGGACGCTAACAATTACCTCAATGCGGTCGAAGCTGCAGCCTTTGGTGGCGACGCCTGGGCCATTTCTGCCTTTACTGGCATTAATAATGTTATCTCCAGATCATCTCCATATTTTTCGATGGAATATCCCATCTACATCAGTGGTCGCCACTTCTGGTTTCAGTTGGATATTCGCGCCATTGATTTCGGAGGGGGCGACTGCTTTGTCATTACCCAAAAGGATGTCACCCCAGGAATGCAGGCAAAATTGGGGTTAGCAGACCAATCCAATAGACACCCATTAACGGGCGCACCTGACAGGAACTTGGTAGACCTGTTTTTAGCCAGTGAAATACAGCGCTGTCGCCGACTAAACACCTCCATTTCTTTAGCGCTGTTTCAGGTTGAACAGTATAAAGAGGTGCGAAATACATTCGGTGTTCTGGCTGCTGATGAATGCCTGTTAGCAATTTATAGGTCCATCACAAAGTTGGCACGGCGTCCCTCTGACTTTGTCGGACAGGTGGATCAGCAGTTATTTGCTGTTGTGCTGGGCAACACGGAAGCCTCAACTGCTAAAAAGATTGCATGCACGATTCAAGGACAGACCGCGGCCTTGGTTGTCCAAGATTTTGATGGCCATGACACAACGCCTATGTGCTTGTCGTGCAGCATTATCTCAGTGGCTGCTGATGATACCGTTTTATCAAAAACACTCTATGATCAGGTAGAAAGGCATTTGGTAACCGTCCGTGCTCAGGGTGCAGGCCGCCTCATAATGAACGATTATTCAGCATGACCCGAATTTTGGCTCCCGCGTTCATCCTGGTTAAACTGCGTATAAACACAGGCAGCGAGTTATGAAAAAGCCGATATGGATACTGCTAGATTCACAGGGTGTTGGCGGTATTGAAAGCCATGTTATTAATTTGACAAAGGGCCTCATTGATAGCGGATACGCTGCGGAAATAATATTTCTGCAACGCTATGGCGACCACCCACTGACCCCTGTCATAGAGGCATTGAACATCCCCTGTACCTTTTTATCAGGTGGCCTTAATGCCCTTCGTAACGCATTGCGGGCCCAACCTCGGCTACTACACACCCACGGTTACAAGGCTGGCATTCTTGGCAGAATCGCTGCGAGAGCAGCTGGTATTCCAGTGGTATCGACCTTCCATGCGGGAGAGCCTGGAGTAGGCAGGGTCAGACTCTATGATACGCTTGATCGCTGGACGGCCTTTCTCGCACCAGCGATTGCGGTAAGCGATGCTATCGCGCAGCGTATCCCCGTGGCCAGCCAGCAGTTTAAGAATTTTGTTACGGTTCCCGCTACGATGGCGTCACATGACAGCCACGCCATTGGCTTTGTAGGGCGGTTTTCCCACGAAAAAGGAGCCGATCGATTTTGCGCGTTCGCCAACAGCTATCGAGACGCGCCATTTATTGCATTTGGCGATGGCCCGATGTTGGCGCCATTGCGGGAGCAATATGGCGCGCTAGTGAATTTCGTGGGGGCTGTACCCAGTATGACATCGCACTGGGAAAAGATGAGCAGACTGTGTATGCCATCACGACATGAGGGGCTGCCAATGGCAGCGCTTGAAGCCATGGCACGCGGGATACCTGTGATTGCAAGCAAGGTCGGTGCATTACCCCAGTTAATCGTGCATCAAGACAATGGCTGGTTGGTAGACACCGATGATGACACCGGTTTTATCGCGGCGCTTAAAGAATGGGACTTGCTTACCGATGATCAACAGGCACAGATGCGCTTAAAAGCACGGGCAACCATCGTAGACCACTATTCGCCAGAGGCGATCGTGCCTAACATTGTGCAGTTTTACGCCACGCACTTCCCAACCGCGTTTTGATGAAACAATCCGCTAATATGGCGTGAACGGTTTTGCTCGATGTAACGCCTATAACATGCTTGGCACAGCGGCTTAAAAGCGCTGTCCGCTGCAGGTCATTTATTTGTCACAGGTAACCGCTTCATGCTAGTTTTCTTGTGACCCTACTTCTACCCTACACAGGATTTTGGCATGTTAAAGCGGTTATCTACACTGCCACCAGCACTGCGACAAACACTCATTTATGGTCTGTCATTGGTCGCTGTCAAGGCCGTTTCCTTGTTGATGGTGCCATTTGCTACCCATTTTCTGACACCCGCCGATTATGGTCGCCTTGATATCCTGCAAACCCTCGCTGATTTGCTCAGCATTGTCATCGGCATGGGATTGGCAGACACACTGTTTCGCTTTACCGGCCAAGCCAAGAATGAAGAAGAACAAAAGATTGTGGCCGCAAACCTATTGGGCCTTGCGCTCATTATTGGCGCCGTGGCCGCACTGGTCACCCAATTAGGCGCTACCTGGATTGTTTCCATGCTGCCAGGGGGCGTGACAGAAGTGCAGGTACGTTTGATTTTGGGCAGTCTCGCAATGGGTGGTATAAGCACACTCGCACTGAGTCGCATGCGCATGCGAGATCAAGCCATTCCCTATGCTGTCGGTAGCGTGAGCCGGGTTGTGGTTCAGGCCTTTGCGTCAGGCCTGTTATTGGTGTTGGGATTCGGTGTTACTGGCTTCATGGCGGGGTCATTTTTTGCGGGTTCATTGCTGGCGTTGTGGTTACTCTGGCCCTACTATCGCGACACGGGTGTCCGATTCGATTTTGACCGCATTAAGCAATACGTTCGCTATGGTTCACCGCTCATCTTTGTGGGTATTGCTGGATTTGTATTGGGCAGCTTCGACCGGTGGATTTTGGCTGACGCCATCGGCACAGCAGCCATGGCAGACTATGCATTGGCTGCCAAATTTGGCTTAATAACCGCCATCATGATCCAACCCTTTGATTTGTGGTGGCTACCTCGGCGCTTTAAAGTGTTACCCCAAGAAAATGGGCCACAACAGTGCGCCTATTTGGGTGGCGTTGGTGTCACCATCGGAATTTCATCTGCAGTGATGGTCGCAGCTATTGGCCCTTTGCTAATTGAATGGTTAACGCCAGTGTCCTACCACGGTGCCACGCAATATGTGCCTTGGATGGCTTTTTTGGCGGTGCTTCATAATACCAATATGACATTGGGCATGGGCAGCTACAGTGCCAAAACAACCTCTTGGCCCGCCATTATCGACGGCTGTGCTGCCGGAATTGCAGTTATTGGTTACACCACGCTGATTCCACTGTGGGGTATCTGGGGCACGATCCTAGCGACCGCCATTGCGCTATCTGCGCGTCTTTTAGCCACCCTCTTTATCAGCCAACGCATCACCCATTTACCCTATGCATTTAAGCGCCTGCTGTTACTCTTTGGCACAGCGCTCATTGGTACCAGCGCCCTCCAATTACTAGAGGGTAGTGTGCAAAAACTGGGTGTTGGTATTGCGTTGGTGGTGGTCATTGCGGTGTTGGCCCTGAGCCTCAAATTGGTCAAAATATCAGCCCTTGATCGACTCATGAAGAGGACAGGTTAATGGGGTTCAAGGTGGGGCTGCCCAATATTTCACGCACCAGTCAAATTCTGATTAGCCTGGGTGTTATTGCCTTCATCGCCTTGGTATGGCGGCTCATACCACACCCCATCATTGTTCTGGTTATTGCATTACTGCCCTTAGGGATCATCTTTACACTGTTTAACCCCTTTCCCCTGGTGTTGGCCTTTGTGATCTTTTCGTTCTTTCGTATTCACGAAGTATTTCCACAGCTATACCCGTTGCGGATTCCGCAGTTATTGGCGATTGGCACCTTGGCTTCCTTAGGGTGGAATATATTCAATGGCAAGATTAAGGGCTATTGGACGCGAGAACTGGCCATTTTTGGTGTGTTTTTTGGTTTGGTGACCATCGGCATTTTTCTGGCTACGAACCGCCCTGAGGCTATTGGGCAATACACCGGCATGTACATAAAAATCGCCATCATGGTGATTGCCTTGGCTTGGCTAAACGACAGGCCAGCACGGTTTAATATGGCCGCGAAGGCCATTGTATTGGCTGGGATAGCCGTTGGCGCCGTTGCACTCTCTAATAAAGCCAATGGCATTGGTTTGGTTGAAGGCACGCGCGTGACCATTGGGCGTGATATCGGCTCGATGCTAGGCGACCCCAATGATTTGTCTTTGGTGTTGCTCTTTCCACTGAGTTTTTCCCTCAGCTTATTGTTAACCAAACACGTTGGGGGCTTTTCAAAATTACTGGGACTGATTGGGTTTCTCACGGTTGTATCTGCAATCATTGCCACCCAAAGCCGGGGCGGTCTGTTGGGTATCTTGTCGGTCATGGGTGTTTTTGGCTATCGGAAAGTGAAGTCTAAATTGCTGCTGGGTACCGTTGGCGCGATTGGATTGGTGGTATTACTAGCCTTAGCGGGCGTGAGTAACCGTCAATCAGGTGGCGCCCATGAAGAAGGCATCGATGAATCAGCCATGGGCCGCATTCATGCATGGGGTGCCGCTGCCAATATGGCAAAGCGTAATCCACTGACTGGCGTCGGGCTCAACAACTTTCTTTCTAATTATTTTGATTACAGCGACTTCTGGGATGGCAATAACCATGCCGTACACAGCACCTGGTTTGGCGTGTTGGCAGAAACGGGCATCCTAGGTTTCCTCGTATTTATCACCATGATTGGCGCTATTGTGCGCATAGCGCTCATTGCACAAAACACCCTCGCTAGGATGAACTCGCCGAATCACAAGGAAGCCTATGTGATGGCTCAGGCATCGGTCGCTGGGCTAGCGAGCTTTTGTGTGTCCGGTACCTTCTTGACCATGGGATTTACCTGGCCAGTCTATATCCTAATGGGCTTTGCGGTATCCTCTAAACGCTATGTGGATCATCTCGTAGCGACTGGCGCGCTATTAGAGGTTACCCACCCCGAGTACCTCGACCCCGATTACATCAACACGATGGGCGTCCCAAAAGATATAGACGACACGCAGTTAGGCACCCTTTACAAGTTAGACAAGAAATAGTGGTGGCAGTGTCGTCATTGATGGGTAGACCGTATAAAATAGCCGCCACTAAGCAGGCGTAGGTGTCGTGACGTACAGGACATCTTGGCCACTGACCATTAACGCCACCAGAATGTATCGCATGCAAAAAGACACACTTTATTCGCAGCCCCTATCAGCCGTAGAAGACTTTAGGTTCGACCAACGCGTCGCCAATGTTTTTCCCGATATGATTCAACGCTCGGTACCCGGCTACAGTGCCATGATCGCTTTGATAGGCGTGATTGCAGATCAATATGCCCAACCAAATAGTAACATCTATGATTTGGGTTGCTCATTGGGCGCTGCCAGCATGGCGATCCGCCACCGATTGACGGCACCTGGCTGTACGTTACTGGCCGTAGACAATTCGGCAGATATGTTGGCCAAAGCGCAATCATTTCTGGGTGTTGAAGACAGCCCTATCCCGGTTCAATTTGTAGAGGCCGATATTCGCAACCTCCCTATTGAGAATGCCTCTGTGGTGGTGCTCAATTTTACCCTGCAATTTGTACCACCAGATGACCGAGCCACACTGATCCAACGCATTTATCGGGGCATGAGGCCAGGTGGCATTTTGCTATTGTCAGAAAAAATCGCATTCGACCCATCACAATCGACTTTACAAAATGACCTGCATATTGCCTTTAAAAAGGCACAGGGCTACTCAGATCTCGAAATCAGCCAAAAGCGCAGCGCCCTTGAAAACGTGATGCGCCTAGACAGTGTGGCAGATCATCTTGCACGACTCCGCACCGCCGGATTTCAACAGACCGAAGTCTGGTATCAGTGCCTCAACTTTCAATCTATGTTGGCCATTAAATGACCGGTTTTGAACCATTTTTTCAGTATTTGAGTGGCGTTGAGCAATTCAACGCGGTGCTCAGTCCTTTGAAGCAAGCGGTCGAGGCTGTGTGGCAGCCACGACTAAATGGCAATATTCCCAAGTTTATGGCGGTAGTGGATCGCCATAACTTTGCCTCACAGGGTGAAGTGCAGCTGCATCAGCCAGTTATCAGTTTTCACGCCATCGACTTACCTGCTGATGATGCAACGTCGAATCTACGAACCGATTTAAAAGCCTTGATGCCCTGGCGCAAAGGGCCTTTTCAAATCAATGATGTGGTGATTGATTCTGAATGGCGCTGCGACATGAAGTGGGCTCGCCTCGAAAATGCTTTAGATTTCACAAACAAACACGTTATCGATATTGGTAGTGGCAATGGATATTACGCACTGCGTTGCATTGGCGCAGGAGCGGCCAGTGTTACCGCCATTGATCCCTCGGTGCTGAGCGTCGCACAATTTCAATACCTTAACCGCTTCTTTAATCGGCAGGATGTGACGGTATTACCTTTGGCGTTGGAAGATGTACCCTACAAGGCTCCAGCATGGGACGTGGCCATTTCGATGGGCGTACTCTATCATCGAAAATCGCCCTTTGAACATTTGGAATCGATACGCGAAAAGCTGGTGCCAGGTGGCGAACTGATTTTGGAAACCTTGGTCGTTGAGGGTGATATCAACAGCGTATTGGTACCTGAAAACCGCTATGCCATGATGAACAATGTCTATTTCTTGCCCTCAGTAGCACTGTTGGAAAGCTGGCTTCGAAAAGCCGGATTTGAGTCAATCGAGGTAGTGAGCGTGTCCACAACAGAGCGCGACGAACAACGTCTTACTGAATGGAAAGCAGGCACGTCACTGGACGATTACCTCGATCCTAATGACCCTACCAAGACTATTGAGGGACACCCAATTCCTACCCGAGCCATTCTCTATGCTAAGAAGCCAGACGCCGATAAGCGCTTGCCGCGCTATCAACTGTAGTCAGTAATTACTATCATGGAAATGCCTGTAAAGACTGAATCTACTAATGTTCATCCGCCTAGGTTGTATGTGTTCTCAGGACTACCGGGTACTGGAAAAACCACCCTATCCCGGATGCTGAGTCAATGGCTCAGCGCACCCCATATCCGCGTTGACACCCTTGAACAAGCCATGCGAAACGCAGGCCTTACTGGCATCACTCACGAAGGCTATGATGTTGCTTACCAGCTAGCATCCGACCAATTGGCCTTGGGCTTCAGTGTGGTGGCTGACTCGTGCAACCCAATACGCGTGACACGTGAGGCATGGCAAACCGTGGCCATAAAACCTGCGGCAGCTTATACCAATATAGAAGTGATTTGTTCCAATCTGTCTGCGCATCGCCAACGCGTGGCGTCACGTATCAGTGATATTGAAGGGCTGATATTGCCAACTTGGGAACAGGTTATTGGTCGGGAATATGAAGTCTGGACGTCTGATGTCGTGAGAATTGACACGGGAGATGCGACAATTGAGCAAGCATTTCAAGATTTGTTAAAACAACTGGCGTTAACTGGCCATGTATCTAGTATCTAGT
>Ga0102814_10002853_pt1 | contig 11504 bp, 10 predicted proteins | sample ColrivemetaGS741_FD_79112 | JGI IMG/M metagenome (GOLD analysis project Ga0102814, IMG submission 79112) | Estuarine microbial communities from the Columbia River estuary - Flood tide ETM metaG S.741 | ecosystem: Environmental > Aquatic > Marine > Intertidal zone > Estuary | place: USA... | reverse complement strand
TACAATAGGTCGTCGTCACAAGTGACAATTGGTGATTCTGGGAATGCCTTTAAAGAATGAATTAATTTTCTATGGGAGGAATGTCCTTCTGTTGGCCGTATTTCAAAAATAGCAGAGCGAAGTTTGTTGAGCTTATTGGGGAGTTTTTTTTCTAAATCTTTATGCACCCAAAGCACTATTTTTGTGGGTCTTACTGTTTGTTTTAATAAGCTTCTAATCACTAGATGTATGCTGTGTACCCTAGAAGGAATAGTCGTGAGAGATACCACCACATCTACACACTTTTTATCCATACAGGTCAGACTTCGCTTTGGCTGTAAGGCCAAATAACAAGATTGGTAGATAGATAGGGGTAATTCTTTTAATTTCATTAAATAGTGATGTTTTAGGAGGGTGAAATCACTTTGAGAGGGTAAAAATAACCATATGCCCTCAGAGTTTTATATTTTTGGTCTTTAAATTGTAATTCATGTCTAAAAAACCGTCTATTTCTGTTGTATTGAGTACTTATAATGCGGAAGCATGGTTAGAAAATGTGCTTTATGGATTCCAATACCAAGATTTTAAAGATTTTGAATTGGTCATTGCAGACGACGGTTCTAGAAAAGAAACAAAAGACCTAATAGATCTAATGACTTCTGTGGTTTCTTACCCTATTGTGCATGTATGGCAAGAAGACCAAGGTTTTCAGAAATCTAGAATTTTAAATAAAGCGATAGTCGCTTCTCAGGGGGATTATATAGTTATGACAGATGGGGATTGTATTCCTCGCAAAGACTTTCTATCTGTTCACGCTGCCCATATGGAACCCGGTTATTTTTTATCTGGCGGCTATTTCATGCTGCCCATGGATATTTCAAAGACCATTACGAAACAAGACATACAACAAGGGAATTGTTTTGACCTTCTTTGGTTAAAAAGTCTTGGTTTAAAAAACTCCTTCAAGAATAATAAACTCTCTGCAAAAGGCTTCCTAGCTTATTTCTTAAATAAGGCCACACCTACCAATGCCAGTTGGAATGGTCACAATGCTTCTGGTTTTAAAGCAGATATTTTAAAAGTAAATGGCTTTGACGAACGCATGCAGTACGGCGGCCAAGACCGTGAATTGGGGGAGCGATTATTTAATGCTGGTATAAAATCTAAACAATTGAGATACAGTGCTGTAGTAGTTCATCTAGACCACAAAAGGGGTTATAAAAACCAAGAATCAATAGATAAGAATAGGGCAATTAGAGACCGTGTTAAAACAGAAAAACTGAGTTTTACCCCTTTTGGGATTGTTCAAAAGGCATAGCATTTACCCATTTGTCTTGATGTGTTCTTAAAAAGTCTGTTAAGAGGGGTTGGTCTCTTGGGTCAATAATATGGGTATCTATACGGAGTTCTTTTTTTTGACTTCTAATGATATACTCCCCAGCAAAATATTTAATTTCATTGATATCTTTAGAATCTATGCTTTTTCCAAACCACCAATTTTGTTTTAAGACGCCCTTCTGAATAGTTAAAAAAGGCACTTTTTTATGATAAAAGTAAGGGGCTATATAAAGTAATGCTAGGGTTATATTAAAGTACCTAATTTCATTGGAAGCTATTAATTCAATCCCGGCCAATAAAATAAACAAACCACCTACTATTATATAATAACGCTGGTTTTTTATGTTATACCTCAATTTAATATCCATAGTTTTCTAATATAAAACGCCCGCAATAGTAGCATTTTGTGCCAACTAACATTGAATCGATTATAAAAATAGTAAAACTTGTTTAAGAGCACAAGTCCACAAGATAAACGGTCTCTTTTTTCTGATGAACTGTTTGCTATACGGCTACATCATAGGTTCTCAGTGCGTCGTTTAAAGAAGTTTTCTTGTCTGTACTCTCTTTTCTAGTACCAATAATTAGTGCACAAGGTACTTGAAAAGCGCCTGCAGCGAATTCCTTAGTGTAACTTCCCGGAATGACAACAGATCTGGCAGGAACCAATCCTTTACGCTCCACAGGAGTGTCTCCGGTAACATCAATTATTTTAGTAGAGGCAGTGAGTACTACATTGGCACCCAATACCGCTTCTTTTTCTATGCGAACACCTTCTACTACAATGCATCTAGATCCTATGAATACATTGTCTTCAATAATAACTGGAGCGGCTTGAAGGGGTTCTAAGACGCCTCCAATTCCAACACCACCACTCAAGTGAACATTTTTTCCTATTTGGGCACAACTTCCCACAGTAGCCCAAGTGTCTACCATAGTGCCACTGTCTACATAGGCACCAATGTTTACATAGGAAGGCATGAGTATGGTTCCTGGAGCTATGTAGGCTCCATGTCTAGCCACGGCATTAGGCACTACCCTAATTCCTTTTTCTTTGTATCCGCGCTTGAGCGGCATCTTGTCGTGATATTCAAAAATACCTGCTTCTAATGTTTCCATTTTTTGGATGGGAAAATACAATACAACGGCTTTTTTTACCCACTCATTAATAATCCATCCCTCTTCTGAAGGAGCAGCACATCTCAACTCTCCAGCGTCTATTTGATTAATTACGGCTCTAATAGCATCTTGGGTTTCTGCTTGTTCTAATAAACTCCTGTCTTCCCAAGCAGCTTCAATAATAGGTCTATAATCTGTCATGATTTTTTTATTTAAAATACAAATATAAGCTTCCATTTTCATAAGGGTCTTTTTTTTGATAGGTATCACATTTTTGTTTTTATTTGGGGAAAATTCACTTACTTTTCTTGTTAAAAGAGGGCTTAATTAAGGGCATTACAATAATTAGGGTTATTTTTGCCAAAAAAACACCTTGAAGCGAATAATAGCCTTAGACTTTGGAACCAAAAGAACTGGAGTAGCCGTAACAGACCCCATGCAAATTATTGCTTCTGGTTTAGATACAGTGCTTACCCCAGACCTCATTTCTTTTTTGAAATCTTATATGGTTTCAGAACCTGTGAGTACCATTGTATTGGGTGAACCCAAACAAATGGACAATACCCCTTCTGAATCTGAAGCGGCTATTGGGGCATTTATTTTGACCTTAGAAGCTGAATTTCCAGACATAGAAATTGCACGACAAGATGAGCGTTTTACCTCAAAAATGGCTGTTCAAGCTATGATTGTAGGTGGCATGAAAAAAAAGAAAAGACAAGAAAAGGGTCGTGTAGACCAAATTAGTGCCACCTTAATTTTACAAGCATATTTAAATAGAATATCATGATTTTACCTATTGTAGCCTACGGAGATCCCGTACTAAAAAAAGTAGCCAATGCCATTGCTGCAGACCATCCAAATCTTGAATCACTCATTGAAAATATGTGGGAAACCATGTACCATGCTCATGGTGTTGGTTTGGCGGCTCCTCAAATAGGATTACCTATCAGGTTATTTGTGATAGATGCCACCCCATTTGCAGACGACGAAGATTTGACTCAATCGGAACAGGATGCTTTAAAGAATTTTAAAGCGGTATTTATAAATGCAACAATTATTGAAGAAACAGGGGAGGAGTGGACTTTTAACGAAGGTTGTCTTAGTATTCCGGATGTACGTGAAGACGTAATCAGAAAACCTAAAATCACAATCACCTATCAAGATGAAACTTTTAAGACACACACCAAAACTTTTGACGGTCTGGTTGCTAGGGTGATTCAACACGAATATGATCATATTGAAGGTATCTTGTTTACCGACAAATTAAGTTCCCTTAAAAAGCGAATTTTAAAGGGCCGCCTGTCTAATATTTCTAAAGGAAAAATCAGTGCAGAGTACCGCATGCGTTTTCCAGAAATGAAAAAAGGACGTTAAACCATTTTATATATCCTTTAAAAGTTTCATATTTGCCCAAATTTTAAGAAGATCATGAGTTTAGATAAAATTTTATCGATTGCCACCAAACCAGGTTTGTACCAGATGGTTACCCAGACAAGGGCTGGATTCGTTGCTGTTTCTTTGTTAGACGGTAAGAAAATGACGGTTAATTTAAAAAGTAACGTCAGCGTTCTTTCTGAAATTGCCATTTATACCCTACAAGAAGAAATGCCTCTTTTGGAGGTGTTTAAAAAAATCTCAATCAAAGAAGGGGCCAATAAAACAAGTATTTCTCACAAAGCAGATAAATTAGCGTTAGAAGCTTACTTTTTTGAAGTGCTTCCAAATTACGATGAAGACCGCGTTTATGCCTCTGACATTAAAAAAGTCATTCAGTGGTACAATATTCTTCAGGCCAACGATCTATTGGATTTTTCTGAACCTACCGAGGCAGCCGAGAAATCTGCCAAGCCCGTTGCAAAAGCTTTGACTTCTACTGCGGCACCTAAGTCAGTTAAACCATCTGCAAAAAATTCCAGCTCAAAAGCTTCTTCTGCTGCTAAAGGAGGTGGAAAAACATCTAAAGCAGCTGTTAAAAAGTAATAGAATAAAGGCTTTAGTCCTTTCATAATATTAAAAAGCCCGCTTATAGCGGGCTTTTTAATGCGCTATAATTTCTTCATTAGAAAAGGAATATTCTCTTATATTTAAGGATCTAAAAAACCAAACAGATGAAAATTAATTTAAAATTGTCCTTGTCCTGCTTAGTGGGTTTGATTTGCCTGAATACTAGTGCACAAGAGACCAGCACTGCAAAGGCTTCTGATAGTATTAAAAAAGCCACAAAGGAATTGCCTTTGGAACCGTCTAGATCTATAGCTTTCACCACCGATAAAGGTACCTGGACTTCCTTGGATGTAAGCCCAGACGGTCAAACCATAGTTTTTGATCTTATGGGAGATCTATACACCATGCCCATTTCAGGAGGTAATGCTACCGCCATCACCCATGGATTGGCTTACGAGGTTCACCCGAGGTTCAGTCCAGATGGAAAATCTTTAGCGTATATTTCAGACAAGAGTGGTTCAGATAATATTTGGCTCATGGACCTTAGCTCCAAAGAAGACACCCAAATCTCTAAAGAGCAAAAAAATAACTTTTTCTCAGTGGCCTGGTCACCAGATGGAGATTATTTGGTGGGTGCTAAAGGCAGGAGAAACATAAAATTACATTTGTATCACAAGGATGGGGGTGGTGGAGCACCATTAATTAGTGAGCCTAAGGGTTTAAAAGCCATAGATCCTTTTTTTGGTGCGGACGGTAAAACACTCTACTTTTCACAAAGAAATGGTGCCTGGAATTACAATGCGCAATTGCCCCAATACCAAGTAGGAACTTATAGCATGGAAGATGGTGCCACAGATGTAATTACTTCTAGGTACGGTTCCGCATTTACCCCAACCCTTTCAAAAGATGGAAAATGGTTGGTCTATGGTACTAGGTTTGAGGACCAAACAGGTCTAATATTGAGAGACCTTAACACAGGGGAAGAATCCTGGCTGGCCTATCCTGTTCAAAGAGACGAGCAAGAATCTATAGCGCCTTTAGGGGTCCTTCCAGCCATGTCTTTTACCCCAGATTCTAATGCATTAATTGTTTCTTATGGTGGTGACATTCACAGAATTACCCTATCAGATAAGACGGCTTCTAAAATTCCATACACGGCTTCAGTAGCTTTGGAATTAGGTCCGCAATTGGATTTTAAATACCCTATCTCAGATGCAGACACTGCTATGGCTTCTCAAATAAGGGATGCAAAGCCTTCACCAGATGGAAAAAGATTGGCCTTTACTGCCTTGAACAGACTTTATGTAATGGATTTACCTAATGGTACACCAAAAAGAGTGACCACACATGACTTTACAGAAGCACAACCTGCCTGGTCACCAGATGGATCACAAATTGTTTTCACCACTTGGAATGGATCTGAAGGACATTTGTATAAAGCCCGTATGGGAAGAAGAACGGCTGTAGTTAAACTCACTCAAACTACAGGTATCTATACACAGCCAAGATGGTCTTACGCTCAGGACAGGATAGTTTTTCTTGCAGGAAGTAATCAAGTGTATAAAGATGCTATAGGTCCAATGGCCTCTAACGCTACTGAAGACCTTATGTGGATCTCTGGTCAAGGTGGGAGCAACCAACTTATTGCCAAGTCTAAAGGTCGGGAAATGCCTCATTTCACTAAGGTAGACAACAGAATTTATCTTTACAGCGGTAGTAAGGGGCTTGTTTCTATCCGTTGGGATGGTAGTGATGAAAAGGAGCACTTAAGCCTTACTGGAATTGAAACCTACGGATCTTCTGATTATTTTCAAGAAGACCATGACGCTGCTTTTGGTTGGGACAGCAGCGGGGCAGCCAGCGCTAGCGTGGCTGCAGCTTTGCCCTCTAATCCAGATGCTTGGAGAGAAAATAATAAGGCCTCTAGAGCCTCAGAAATTGAAATTTCACCAGATGGCAAAACAGCCTTGGCAAAAATTAATAATGACATTTATACTGTGATTGTTCCAAAATTTGGTCAGACGCCTAAAATATCTTTAGCCAAGGCAGACGCTGCTTCGTTTCCTGCCAAGAAATTAACTGTATTTGGCGGAGAATTTCCTGTATGGGGCACAGACAGCAAGCAGGTGTATTGGTCTCTTGGGGCTAGTTTCTTTACTTACAATTTAGCAGACGCCAAAGCCTATGAAGAAAAATTCGCTGCAGATAAGAAAGCAAAAGAGGCCGCTAAAAAATTGGCTGATGCGGCAAATAAAGGAAGTGATTCTAATGACAAATCAGATAAAAATGAACAAGAAGACGCTACCAAAGATGGTTTAGCGGCTACAGATAGTGAAGACAAAAAAGACAGTCCCAAAGCCTTTGAAGCCAAAGAATTAAAGGTTAAAGTGGCTTTTTCTAAAGACTTGGCCAAAGGCAATTTACTATTACAAGGGGCTAGAATTATTACGATGAACGGAGAAGAGGTCATAGAAAACGGAGACCTATTGATCAAGGACCATAGAATTGCCGCTGTGGGTGCCTCAGGCACTTTAACTGTTCCAGAAAACACTACGCTCATGAATATGAGCGGAAAGACCATTACACCAGGATTTATAGACACCCACGCTCATATGTGGCCTAATTGGGGTGTTCAAAAGAATCAAGTATGGATGTATGCGGCCAATTTGGCCTATGGAGTTACTACAACAAGAGACCCACAGACTGGTACCACAGACGTACTGACCTATTCAGATATGGTCGATGCTGGAAAGATTGTAGGCCCTAGAATTTATTCTACTGGCCCTGGAGTAGGCTATTGGTCTTATAAAATTCAAAGCCTTGATCACGCTAAAGAGGTGCTTAAACAGTACAGCGAATACTACAATACCAAAAGTATCAAAATGTATTTGGTGGGTAATAGACAGCAAAGGCAATGGGTAATTATGGCCGCCAAAGAGCTCAAACTTATTCCAACAACAGAAGGTGGTTTAGATTTCAAACTCAATATGACCCAGCTTTTAGATGGTTATCCAGGACATGAACATTCCTTGCCTATATACCCTATTTTCCCAGATGTGGTAAAAACCATTGCAGAGGCTAAAATGGCGGTAACACCAACTTTGTTAGTTTCTTACGGGGGGCCATGGGCAGAGAATTTTTACTATGCCACAGAAAAAGTATGGGAAGATGAGAAGTTACAGTTTTACACCCCATATGAAGAATTGGCTCAAAAATCCAGACGTAGGCCAGGATGGTTTATGGAAGAGGAGCATGTCTTTAAAAAGCATGCAGAATTCATGAATGATTTGGAAGCAGCAGGAGGTATTGGAGGTATTGGAAGCCATGGCCAATTACAAGGATTGGGCTACCATTGGGAATTATGGTCCGTAGGAAGTGGTGGAATATCTGCCCACGGCGCATTAAAATTTGCGACCATTTTAGGTGCTAAGTCACTAGGTTTAGACACAGACTTAGGAAGTATTGAAGTAGGTAAAATAGCAGATTTGGTTATTCTAGATGCCAATCCGTTAGAAGATTTGAGAAACACCAATACGGTGTCTAAAGTGATTAAGGACGGTAAGATGTATGACACCAAAGCCCTAGATTTAGAATGGCCTTCTGAGAAGAAAGCCCCTGAATATTATTGGCAAACACCCCTTCCAGAAAAACTTCCAGGGATAAAATAGATAAAAAAACCATAATAAAAGCCCGCTTATAGCGGGCTTTTTAATGCGCTATAATTTTTATCCCTAATCTTTTCCAATTGTTTTGGGAGCCAATGGTGGGCTAACCCAATCTATTTTTTCGGAAGGATAATAATTTACTTTATTCCTGTCAAAAAACAGGGATTGTAAAGCCAATCTTCCTTTGTACTCATTCCAGTCTCTTTTTTCAGGGCTGCTCCAAGCCAATTCAGCATATCCTGGTAATCTAGGAAATGCCAGGTATTCTATCTCATCACTATTGCTAATGGTTTCAGACCAGAGTGGGGCCTCTATACCTAGGATCAATTCACTGGGAACCCCTTTTGCATAAGTTTCCGGCGTCCAAATATAAGCGGTGTCTACCGGCACATAACCCGCCCAGTGCAGTCCATAAGGAGAATCTTCCTTGTACTGCATGTCTAAATAGGCCTTCTTGGCAGGAGATAAAATGACCTTCATGCCTTTTTGTACCGCTATAGCAGCATTTTTCTCACTGGCCCAAAACTGAGCAATGGCAGTGCTGTCTGTGTCTGCAGTAACAATTTCATCCCAGCCAATAGGTGTTTTGCCCGCCTGTTTTACAATTTCACTTACCCTATTTACAAATTTAATATAGTCCGTTTTTTTGGTAACATGACTCTCATCTCCTCCTAAATGAAAATAAGGACCAGGACTCATGGCACTAATTTCATTCACAACATCTGTCACAAAGTCATACACTTTTTCATTGTTGGCATCCCAAGTACTGAAACCCACCTCAGTACCAGTGTATAATTCAGGAGTTTTTCCATTGCCATTTAAGAATGGATAAGCCACAGATGCCGCATTGGTGTGTCCAGGCATATCGACCTCAGGAATGATGGTTATAAAGTGTTTATTCGCATAAGCCACCAAATCTTTGTATTGCGCTTGGGTGTAAAAACCACCAGTACCTCCACCCACTTCTTTTTCGCCACCTACCTCAGTGAGTTTAGGCCATTTTTTAATTTCAATGCGCCATCCTTGGTCATCTGTAAGGTGAAGGTGTAAGATATTTATTTTGTAATAGGCCAATAGATCTATATAGCGTTTTACCTCTTGTATCGTAAAAAAATGTCTGGCCACATCTAACATAGCCCCTCTAAAAGCATAATTTGGGGCGTCTTCAATGGTTCCTCCAGGAATTTCCCATACCGGCTTATTTTTTATTGTTGCAGCTTGGTTAGGAATTAATTGTCTTAAAGTTTGAATGCCTCTAAAAAGACCACTTGGCTGCGCCGATGCTATTTTTAAAATACTTTTACCCACCGAAATTTTATAAGATTCTCCCGTAGTATTCGGATCCAGATTACGCTCAGTAGTTTTAACCTCAGTTTCTTCTGTAGGGGTTATTTCAAGTTCAATGGCTGTTCCACGTGGGTTTTCAGGATTAATTTCTAGGGACAACCCACTGTGATGAAAGATTTTCTCTGCAGTGAATTGAGCCATATGCAACATAAATGCTGTGGTATCTGAAGTTTTTATATAGGTGTCTTTATACATTGGAAATCCGTGCTCATCTTCTTCTATTGCCGCGGGGATGGGAATTAATCCAAGCGCTGAAAAGTCTGAAGTTCCCTGTTCAATTTCAATCATTGGCTTTTGACAGGCGGTTAAAAAAAGCACCGCGAATAAGATTAAGTAGCGTAGTTTAGAAGTAATAAATGTCATGTAATTGGTATTTGTGGTTGATTATTGTGATTGGTATTTGTGGTTTTAGTTTTGATTGGTATTTGTGTTTGATTATTGTAGTAAATGTTTCTGACTTTTATTAATGATGGGTTTTAATTTCTTACTTCAATATTAATGGTTTCAAAACGGATTCCCAAATAGCGTATCCTTTTTGATTCATGTGTAAGCCATCTGAAACAAACAAGCTTTTGTCTAGCGCACCTTCTTTAAGCATAGGGTGCCATACATCTGCATAGATGAGTTGCTCTTTCTTAGCAGCGAGCCGTTTGAAAAGGTTATTTAATTGTAAGTACTTTGTTTTTAAATCCCAGCGACTTATACTCGGTTTAGCGGCTATAAGGACTATCTGAGTTTGTTTGTTGCTTTTCTGAATGGCCCTGATTATTTTTTTTGTGGTGCGTTTAATTTTTCTTGGGTGTACTCCCGCAAACAAATCATTGTCACCCTCATATATAAAAACTTGATGGGGTTGGAACTGAATGATAAGGGCCTCTTTATGTCGCCATAAATCTCGTGCTTGAGACCCACCAAAACCAGTATTTATGATCGTATTTTCTGGAGTTAAATCACTGACAGACGGCCACATTCTCACGCTAGAACTACCTGTGAATACAATTGTTTTTCCCTGTTTTTTAAGGTTAGTGTACCTGTTTTGTATTTCTTGAACCTCTGCTTTAAACGGATTTTGTGAAAAGACATTAGTATTGCAACAGATGAACAAGCCTAGAACGAGCACTATTTTTTTCATGATTCTATATTGTTTTCAATTAAAAATTATTCATTTAAATTACATTTTTTGAATGAGCACACCTAATTTTTTAGACCTATGACACCGAGACATTAGACTTGTGACATTTAAATCTGTAGTTTTGTTGATCTAAAAAAACACACCCTTTTAAAACCGCCTCTATGAATTCAAGAGAAGACCAATTAAAAGCCTTTGACAGATTGTTAACCATTATGGATGAGTTGCGTTTAAAATGCCCTTGGGATAAGAAGCAAACCATGGAAAGTTTACGCTTACTCACTTTAGAAGAAACCTATGAATTGGCCGACGCTATCTTAGATAACGACCTTCAAGAAGTTAAAAAGGAACTGGGAGATGTTTTGTTGCATATTGTGTTTTATGCCAAAATAGGGAGTGAGTCTGGTACATTTGATATGGGAGATGTGTGTAATGAAATCTGTGATAAACTCATTCACAGGCATCCACATATCTATGGAGACGTCACCGTTGAAAATGAAGAAGAGGTCAAGAAAAACTGGGAACAGCTCAAGTTAAAAGAGGGGAATAAAGGGGTACTTTCAGGTGTTCCAAAAGGACTTCCTGCTTTAATAAAAGCATATAGGATGCAAGAAAAAGCTGCTGGTGTAGGTTTTGATTGGGAGAAACCTGAGCAGGTTTGGGAAAAAGTTAAAGAAGAACTCGGAGAGTTTAATGATGAGGTCAAAAAAGGCAATACCGATGCAATGGAAGCAGAGTTTGGAGACCTAATTTTCTCGATGATTAATTACGCAAGGGCTATAGGGATAAATCCAGAAAACGCCCTAGAAAGAACCAATACAAAGTTTAAAAAGAGATTTACATACTTGGAATCTCAGGCGCAATTAAAGGGTTTGTCTTTGAGTGAAATGTCACTAGATGAGATGGATGTATTCTGGAATGCAGCTAAAAAATTATAAGGGAGCCCTAAAACTGTATTACATTTTCAAAAGTATTAAAGATTG
>Ga0102814_10002852_pt1 | contig 11506 bp, 10 predicted proteins | sample ColrivemetaGS741_FD_79112 | JGI IMG/M metagenome (GOLD analysis project Ga0102814, IMG submission 79112) | Estuarine microbial communities from the Columbia River estuary - Flood tide ETM metaG S.741 | ecosystem: Environmental > Aquatic > Marine > Intertidal zone > Estuary | place: USA... | reverse complement strand
GTTCTGGTTTCTTTTCTTTGATTTCTGGAATTAACAAAAGCGACTTTAATCTATCGTTAATAGTATCACTTATAAGTCTTACTAATAGTCTTTGTTCAGTAAACTTTACCTCTAGTTTTTGTGGATGAATATTTACATCAATTAATAATGGATCCATATCTATCTTGATAAAAACGATAGGGTACTTTCCAATAGGTAAATATGTCTTATATCCATCAACTACAGCATTTATTATTTTACTATTCTTAATCATTCTATTATTTACTATGATTGTAATATGTGTTCTTGTCGAACGAGTGAATTCAGGTTTTGTTAAATAACCTTTCACGTTGAAAAGTGTATTTTCATTTTCAAAAAATACCATGTTTTTAATTATATCGATTGAATATATATTAGACAAAACTTTCAAATAGTCATTGCTACCTGAAGTTTTAAATAGTGTTTTATTATTATTGGTTAAAGTAAACGATATTTCTGGGTGGCTTAAAGCAATTTTATTGATGTAATCAACAATATAAGATAACTCAGTACTTGTGGCTTTTAAATGCTTTAATCTCGCTGGAGTATTATAGAATAAATACCTGACCGATATGCTAGTTCCTTTACGAGGAGCATATGATTCGCTCTCTTTAACTTCACCTTTTAGAAGGAATAATCTATGTCCAATTTCACCTTCTGAACTGATTATTTCAACATGAGAAACAGAGGCAATCGAAGGAAGTGCTTCTCCCCTAAAACCAAGTGTACTAATATGATAAAGATCATGACTTGTTTTGATTTTAGATGTCGCATGTCTTTTGAAGCACATTTGCATATCATCATTGCTCATACCAATACCATCATCAGTTACTTTTATCTCATTAAGTCCATTGTCTAACAAATCAATTTTGACATTTTTGCTTTCTGCATCAATTGAATTTTCAACAAGTTCTTTGACAACACTTGCCATATTTTCAACAACTTCACCTGCAGCAATCAAGTTACTTAAGTCATCATTAAGCTGAATTATTCTACCCATATTATCACTTCTTTCTACTTTACAATTATATAATAATTGAGATAATATTTCTATATTTATTCAAATAGTTTTTTATACTCCTGATATCCTTCTTTTTCTAAATCTTCTTTTCTAATAAACCTTAAACTGGCACTATTAATACAGTATCTTAACCCATCATTTGGCCCATCATTAAATACATGTCCTAAATGTGAGTCTGCGTCAGAACTTCGTACTTCTGTTCTCATCATAAAATTTGAAAAATCTTTCTTTGTTTTCACTTCATTTTCATCAATAGGTTTTGAAAAAGATGGCCATCCACAGCCACTATCAAACTTATCTGATGATGAGAATAATACTTTTCCTGATACTATATCAACATAAATACCCTCTCTAAATTCTTGATCAAACGCATTACTAAATGGTGGTTCTGTACCATTCTTTTGCGTTACATTAAATTGCATTTCATTAAGTTTCTTTATTTCATTATTATATTTTTTCATTATTTCACCCTCTTTATTTAATTATATCAAAGATAATCCTAGTACAAAAAGAAAAGGCAACATTAGTTGCCTATAACTTGTTAATTATTTTATACAATAGATTCAATGCTTCGATTGGTGTAAGCTCATCAATTGAAACTTCTTTTAATTCTTTTATAATCTCATTCTCTTGTTCTTCAACTTTTTCCTCTTCATAGTCATCAAAATTGAATAAATTAATATTTATATCATCTGACAGGTTACTATGATGAAGTTCTAAATCATTAAGTATAATTTTGGCGCGTTTTATTAGACCTTTTGGTAGTTCAGCTAAGCTAGCAACATTAATACCGTATGACTTATCAGTTGGTCCATCTTTAATTTTATGCATGAAAATAATTTTACCATGTTCATCTTTTGCACTTACATGTATATTTTTAAGTTTGCTTAATGATTTTTCTAAATCTGTGAGCTCATGGTAGTGGGTTGAAAAGAATGTAATACATTTTATTTTTTCGTGAATATATTCGATTATTGCCTGAGCAAGTGCCATACCATCATATGTTGCTGTACCTCTTCCTATTTCATCAAATAGAATCAAAGAGTTTTCTGTAGCATGTTTTATTGCGTTATTTGCATCAAGCATCTCAACCATAAAAGTTGATTTACCACTAACTAAATCATCAGCAGCTCCGATTCTTGTAAAAATTGCATCAAATACAGGTAGACTCGCTTCTTTAGCAGGTACAAAAGAACCAATTTGAGCCAAAATAACTGTTATAGCCATTTGTCTCATATATGTTGATTTACCACTCATATTAGGTCCGGTAATAAGTAATATGTCTGTTTTTTTATCTAGTTTTATGTCGTTTGGAACAAATTCATCATCCGTCAATACTTTTTGCGCTACAGGATGAACTGAATCTATAATTTCAATTTCTTTTTTATTGATTATTTTAGGTCTAGTTAAATTTAATTCTTCACTAATAATACTCAGCGATATCATCATATCAATTTCGCTGATTAAATTTGCGTTTTTTTGAACTATCGATATAACTTTTTTTGACTCATCTCTTAATTCAATAAACAAATCATATTCTAGTTTAATACTTCTCTCATCACTTGTTAAGATAATTGTCTCTTTTTGTTTTAATTCTTCAGTTATATATCTTTCACTATTTGAAAGTGTTTGTTTCCTAGTATATCCATACTCATCCAGAACATTTTCAACTTGTCCCTTTGGAACTTCAATATAATAACCAAATACACGGTTAAATCCAATTTTTAATTTTTTAATTCCAGTTTTAGTACGTTCTTGCTCTTCTAATTCTTTTAACCATGATTTAATATTTAATGAGGCATTCCTTATTTCATCTAAATCACTATTATATCCTTCTTTAATCATTCTACCTTCTTTAATTGTTAAAGGAGGATCATCAACGATTGATTTTCTTAATAAACCATGAAATTCTTCAAGAGAGTCTAGTGCATTTGATAAAAAATCAGTATGAGGATTCTTAAGATCAAGTAATTTATCTTTTAATGAAGGAATAATACTTAAACTTCTTCGTAATTGAGCAAGATCTTTTGCATTTGTATTCCCATATGAAATACGACCAACAATTCTTTCTAAATCATATACATTTTTAAGCAATTCTCTTATTTCTTCTTTGGCTATAAATCCACTATTAAGAGCATCAATAGTATCATACCTAGTTATTATTGTATCTTTATTAACTAATGGTCTTAAAATTTGTCTTTTCAAATATCTAGAACCCATTGCAGTTTCACATTTATCAATCAACCAAAATAAACTTCCTATTCGATTATTTTGTCTCAACGTTTCAGTAAGTTCTAAATTCCTTATTGTATTTGAATCCATTTTCAAATAAGAACTCGCCTCTAAAACGATTGCTGGTTTAAGATGCATTAGTTCTCTTTTTTGCGTTTTAATTATATAGTTTATCAATCTTTTAAAAGTCTTTATTTCTTCTTTTGTTGAAATGTTACTAAAAAGATTGTTAAAAACCTCTGGGACTTCAACGCTATTATTATATGAAAGCAATACACCTTCAGACACTATGTATTTTTCAATATGTGATTCATCAAATACATTTGATATTACAATTTCTTTAGGATCAATTTGAAGTAGTTCGTTAATTAGAATATTGTTATCTCTTGGTAATAATATCGAATAAGAATCTCCTGTAGCTAAGTCTAAATAACTAATAGTATAATTGTTAATATTCACACCAATTGAAGCTAAATAACTAACATCATCAGACTTACTTTCTATATATGTACCAGGAGTTATCAATCTAACGACATCTCTTTTAACAATACCTTTTGAGGCTCCTACTTCTTCAACTTGTTCACAGATTGCAACTTTGTATCCTTTATTTATTAATCGTTCAATATAAGCTTCAGCTGCGTGATGGGGAACCCCACACATTGGGACTCTCTCTTTTGCTCCAGCATCTCTTGCAGTTAACTGAATTTCTAGTTCTCTAGAAGCTAAATATGCATCCGAAAAGAACATTTCATAAAAGTCACCTAATCTAAAAAAGACTATAGCATCGTTATAGTCTTCCTTAATAGTTAAATATTGTCTCATCATTGGAGTATATTGTGACTTATCAATTTTGTTCATAAAATCACCTTTGTTTTAAATATAATTCAGTGCAAAATATGCTCCTGCTCCTACAGCTGCAACTACGATAACACCAATTACAAGTTTTCTAAATTTCTTTCTTTTTGCTTCATTAACTTTTGCAGATATTTCTTCAAATTTTAAGTTATATAAATACTCTTCAATATTCATTCCATCAAACACATTTAATGAATTTGTATATTTAGGAACTTCTTCTTGAGGCATTTTTATAAGAATATATTCTATCATATCTGTTTTCTTAAGTTCAATAGATACATTGATTTTTAAACGCTTTGCATATCTCTCGATTTCTAGGATTGACTTCTTAGAAATTTGCTCGCGTTTTTCATCATCAAAGCCAAGTTTTAAAGAAACGATATCTATTAGTTGTTTTTTATTTATTCTTCTAGGAATATCTACTTCAAATAAACGACCCAACTCTCTAATTTCAGAAAGAGTTGTCGCACTAGATAATACTTCTTTTGCCTCTTCAATTAATGTACCATCGAAATATCCAACAGGTTCAAAATAAACTTCACTAAAATTTTCTTTCATTTCCTCATAAGTTTCCTGAGGCATTTTTGAATATTTCATTGTAAGATTTTGAAGTTTTACAAATTCAAGGTTATTAATTCCAAGCTCAGTTCTGTTTCTAATTATAATATCCCAAAAATCTTTTTTATATTCTGTTACATTAATCTTTAGTTGGTATCCACTTGCTAATCTTTCTAACTGAAAAATTGTGAATTTATCAAACCATTTTAATCTATGAATCATTTCATCAGAAAACTTATCAGAACTTTCTGCATTTGCAATTACTGGTGCAATGTTCTTTCTGATCAATGCTTTGTGAAAATAATTTGGTAAATAAATCTCTTTATTTTTCAAATATTTTACAATTTCCCCACTAGGTATTACTGTGAATGCTTGTACAAGTTTAGCGATTTTCACTTTTTTAGAATAAAGAAAAATGAAATCCTCTTGCTTTTGTTTTCGTCTAGCCATAAACTCAACTCCCTATCTATATTAAGATATTCCCTTAACAGTATTATACAATATGAGTAAAGCTAAATCAATAGGAAATTGCAAAATTGAGCCGTTTCCCACTAATACACATAAAAAAAGAATTCAAAGATATCAATCTTCAAACTCTTTATTTACTTCGTTAGAAATTATATTTTTTAATAATTGTAAGTCATCATTAATATCATTTATTAGTGTTAGATACTCCTCAACGATAATGTTTGATAATAGTAATGTTTTTGTCTCGTTATAGTCATTTTTAGAAAATTCATAGTTTTTCCTACCTAATTCTTTATCGTTAACCATTACTTTTTGTTTATCTAACATGATATTAAACTTTTCTAATAGTTCAGTATCATTCATAATAATATGCTCTAAGTCTCTAAAACGCTTGATTTCACTTGATTCTTTTAACTCATTTATAAGTGCATCTAATTTATTCAACTAAATCACCATTTAACGACCAACTTTTAACTTCAGTGATTTTAACATTGACAATTTCACCAATTAATTCTTTGCCTGCTTTAAAGTTAACTAGCTTATTATTCTCTGTATAGCCCGCTAACACTGAATCTGTTCTCTTACTAACCCCATCTACAAGTACTTTAACAACCTTATTATCAAATCTCATATTTCCCTTTAGATACCCATCATTAACAAGTTCATTAAGTTCGTATAATCTTTCTTTCTTTTCTTGAATTGATAGATCATCCTCGTATTTAGCCGCTGGAGTTCCTTCTCTTGCTGAATATACAAAAGTAAACGCTCCTTCGAACCGACATCTTTTAACTAGTTCTAATGTTTCTTCGAACTGTGCTCTTGTTTCACCAGGGAATCCAACAATTATATCAGTAGTTAGTGATGCATTTGGAATATATTTATAGATATTATCTACTAATTCAAAATAGTCTTCTTTTGTATATTTTCTGTTCATACGTTTTAAAACTTCATTACTACCTGATTGAACTGGTAAATGAATGTATGGCATTAAATTCCCAGCATTAGCCAGCACCATAACAGTTTCCAAGTCAAAATCTTTTGGATGAGATGTTGTAAATCTAACTCTACTAATATCCATTTGATTCAACTCTTTTAGCAAGTCTGCAAATTTATATTTCTGATCTTTAAAATCTCTACCATAGCTATTTACATTTTGTCCCAATAGTGTTATTTCTTTATATCCTTTATCGATTAATTCTTGGACCTCAGCAAGTATATGTTCTTTGTTTCTACTTCTCTCTTTACCTCGAGTATATGGCACGATGCAGTAAGTACAAAATTCATCACAACCATACATTATATTTACCCATGCTTTTCTTGTATTCTCACGAATTTTTGGCATATTTTCGACTATTGACCCCTCTTCAGAAAACACTTCAATAACTCTTTCTTTAGACATAACAACAGTCTCTAAATATTCAGGTAATTTATATATGTTATGAGTCCCAAAAACCAAGTCTACATGTTGAAATTTTTTAAGAAGTCTTTCTACTACTTTTTCTTCTTGTGGCATACAACCACAAACTCCCATAATTAAATCAGGATTATTTTTTTTGTATTTTTTTAGTCTACCTAATTCTCCAAAAACTCTATTCTCAGCATTTTCTCTAATCGCACATGTGTTCAAAAGTATGATGTCTGCATGTTCTAAAGAATCAGATTGTGTAAAGTCTAATGCTTCTAAAATACCTCTTATTTTTTCAGTGTCAGCTTCGTTCCCCTGACAGCCATAAGTTTCAATTCTATATGTTTTACCTTTACCAAATCCCTCAATATTAAAATGCTTCTCAAAATCAATTGTAGTTGTTTCGCTACCTTTTCTTTTTCTAGCATCTTTTATTGATGGTTTTATAAAATATTTATCATAATCTTTCGCCATTTTTATCACCTTTTACTAGTATACATCATTTAGATTATCTAAACAATTAAAATGATACTGATATTCATTAAAAAAAGAGAAACAACAGTCCCTCTTTTAGTTATTATTTTTACTGATGAAATTACCTAGTATTCCAAATTCTTTAAACTCATCAAATTCGCTTTTAACAACATCAAAATTATCAATAGTATTTATATTAAATCCATACTTAAGAGAAACTGATGCATAACTGTTTTCAAAATATTGGCGTGCTTCGATTATATTAGTAAGAGTTATTCCAGACTCAAGATTATACCCATGTAGTGATATGTCATCATCAATAAGTGAACCTTCAAATTCTTTAACCGCAACTATTTTACCGTATCCATTAGTTTGAACATCAATTGTATAATCTATCATAATTTCATTTGAGTCTTTGAATAGTTTATATGTCTCCAGTTCATTTTTAACATGATCCCAGCCATCTACTTCTAATATATTCCACGTTAACTGGTTAATATCCTCATCTTTATCATCAACATTAACATCTAACTTCAATATTCTGTGTCCTTGGTTGTGTATTTTGATTTTATAATCTTCATAAACTCCGTTATGAAGTTCATATTCTACAGTTGTATTAATACCTCCAAAGTAAATCTCTATATGCTCTGTTAAAACATCATCTATTTCATCTACTTCTAACTCATAAACATAACTTCTTTGATACTCTTTTGAGTTATACTCATAATAAATTGAGTCTGTATCATATTTATATTCTGCAATTTCCAAATAATTTCCTTCGTATACTGTAATTTTAGATTCTTTTACAAAGACATCTCTAAATGTATCATAAAGAACAGAGTATTTCTCCATATAAGCCTGTTCATCAATTGTCATTAATTTAAAAGATTGTCTTTCAATAAGATCAGCACTTTCAGAATATAAATAATATTCTACAGTTAAAATTCCATCAACTATATTTGCATAGTATACAGAGGCATTTGAATCTGTGTATATATACTCATTTAATCTGAAATTTCTGTTTGTAGAAATAAGTGCTCTTATTTCCTCTAAATCATTAATTTCCTTATAATAATCCTGGTACTCAATATCAATATTTCGAGAAGGTTTGCGATCATAATTTATAAAATCTATAGCTCTTAAGAACTCAGATTCATCAATGTCAGTTAAATCATTACCATTTTCGATTTTAAGACGATCATTTACACTTATATAAGAATTTAAATAATCTAATACGTCATTTTTAGAATAGTTAGAAGAATTATTTCCTAGATTACACCCTGATAGGGTTAAAATTACCATGATTAATAAAAAATACTTGAATAATCTCATAAAATTTCCTCCTTTAACATTACTAATAATAATTATATCACATTAACCCCTAATAAGTTGCAAATTTCTACTGTTTGAAACTTATCAATCGTAATACCCTTAATGCTTATTAAGTCTGTTTTTAAATGGTCTATATTTGAATTCGAAAGATTAACATCTTTTAATGGTGAATTTGATAAAGATAATCTTTCAAAATCAACATTATCAAACATTATGTTATCCAGCTTATTATCGAACCATGAGGCCATCTTTTGTGAAGTGTCTTTAATCTTTAAAGACTTAATTTTACAATCAGCTACATCAATATAATCAGTAATAGAATCTTTTATCAAAATGTCAATTAAAAACGATTTAACAAAATGAGATCCAATCATTTTACATTTAATAAATTCACATCTTATAAATGATGAGTTTATAAATGAACTATTAGTAATCTCACAATTCTTAAATACAACATCCATAAATTCTGATCTGTCAAATTCACTGTTATTAAAGGTACACTTATCAAAAACCGCAGAATCAACAATTATTCTGTGGTTTTTTACATTATTAAGTTCATCATTTGATATGATTGAATACTCAATCCTATCATCTACCTGTAATTCTTTTAATTTCTTTTCAGTTTTTTCAAACTCAATGTTATGAATTGGTTTTTTAATTGCTTTTTTCTTCATTTTTAGTTTCCTCATCATCAAAATATCTTAATAGTAGTAAATTTTTAGTAAATAAATAACTCTTATAATATTTGCGTAAACCCTCAAAGGCATCTTTGTGTATTTCAATTGGAGTTCGAGCTGTTAACTCATTAAGTAAAACTTCAACACCTTTTATTGTAACGTCTATATAAGCTGTTTTACTTTCAGTTTTTACTGTAATTACGTTCATTAATGAACCAAATCTTATTTCTTTTATGTCGTCATATTTTATATCAACTTTTTTTAAATTAATGAGATATCTTGACTCGAATCCGTCATTGTTGATAATTATGTAATCAATAAAGTACTGAACTAACCCAACTACTATAATGAAAGCCATCAATGCATAAAGTATGAGGAATGATAAGAAACTTACCACAAAGAAGTAATCAATGAAGTAAATTATCGAAAGAACAAAGAAAAATACTAGTATACTAAAACTCAATGTATGAACTTTCTCTTTTTGTTTATTACCTTTTATGATTTTATAATCATCTAACTCAATTATCGCATATAAATTAGTAGCAATCCCAGCAGAAAAAGCAACAACACCAAGAATCATTAAAAATATTGATTCAAAAATGACTTCTTCCTTAATTAAAAAGAAGCCAATAACTATTAATACTGATAGGTACAAAGATATATATCTTATTTTAAACATAATAGCCTCCTATAATGCTTTTTTGTCTCTAATTTATTATACCATAAAAAAAGAAGCCAACATATGACTTCTATTTTCTTAATTTAAAGTTCTTTACTCATAAATATTGATAGCTTTTATTTCAGGTTTATCAGTATCTAATATTACTGCATTAAATTGTAATGCAGAAGACATATCTTCTTTTAATCTTCGAGGCATACCATCAATAAATTTTGGTATTACTATAGATGGATCAGACCCAAGAATCCCATATTTCGTTCCTGACATACCTATGTCAGTTATGTACATCAAACCTCTTGGAAAGACCATAGCATCTGCTGTAGGCACATGTGTGTGTGTTCCAAGAACCGCAGTCACTCTTCCATCAAGATAATGAGCAAGTGCGATTTTCTCACTTGTAGCTTCCGCATGAAAATCAACTATGATAAAATCACTATCCAATTCTTCAAGTATTGTATCCATAACCTTAAACGGATTATCCAATGGGTCACCCATAAAGATTCTTCCCATTAAGTTTATAACTGTAATTTTTTGTCCGTTATAATTTACTGTTTTATATCCAGCTCCAGGAACAGAAGTTCCATAATTTAAAGGTCTAATGATATTTGAACCATCGATAAAATCTAGCAAATCTCTTTTTGAAAAAGCATGATTTCCAAGAGTAACAACATTCACACCCATACCCATAAGTTCTTTATAAATCTTTTCATTAATTCCGAACCCTTTATCAGAATTTTCACCATTCACAATAATCAAGTTTGGTTTATACTCGCTTTTTATTTCAGGTAAGTATGTTTTAAATGCTTTCATACCCATTGTTCCTACAATGTCTCCAACAACTAATATTTTCATTAAATCAGCTCTTTTCTATAAGGTCAAAATAACCTTTTCTGATATATGTATTTTCATAATCCCAAAACATATCATCTTTTACTAACTCTTTAATCTCATCCATTGACATGTATTTACATGCACTTACTTCATTATAATCTAAATTCAATTCACTTAAAAGGATATTTTCTTTTACTAAATATAAGTCGGTAATAAAACTAGCTTTCGGGTCTTTAATATAGTACCTTTTTACTAGTTTAAACTTATCTAAATCAATCATTATACCCATTTCTTCAAATGTTTCTCTTTGAGCACCAAGTAATGAGTTTTCTCCAGTTGTAACTGCTCCACCTGTTGCTGCATATTGCCCAAAAACTCTATCAGATTGTTTATTCCTTTTTTGAACAAGATATTTACCTTCATTATTTTTGATCCAAATATGTGCGACTAGATGAAATTCACCTTCGTTTAAACTTGAACCTCTTGGGGCTGTTTTATTAATATGTTCCCCTTTATTGTTATATAAGTCAAATATTTCCATAATTTCACCTTCTGTATAAAAGTAAAGCCTTCACAATGGAAGGCTTTTATTTAGCTATGTCTTGTGCTCTTGTTTCTCTTATTACAGTTACTTTGATAGTCCCCGGATAAGATAATTGTTCTTCAATTTGCTCTTTAATATCACGAGCAATTTTGTATGCCATTGTATCATCTACTTTAGTAGGTTCTACAATTACACGTACTTCACGACCAGCTTGAATTGCATAAGCATGCTCAACTCCATCAATTTTTTGAGAAATCGCTTCAAGTTGTTCTAAACGTTTAACATATGAATTTAAAGACTCACTTCTAGCTCCTGGTCTAGCTGCACTTAATGTGTCTGCTGCAGAAACTAATACTGCAATAATTGTTGAAGGTTCAACTTCACCATGGTGAGATTGAATAGCATCAATTAC
>Ga0102814_10002851_pt1 | contig 11511 bp, 8 predicted proteins | sample ColrivemetaGS741_FD_79112 | JGI IMG/M metagenome (GOLD analysis project Ga0102814, IMG submission 79112) | Estuarine microbial communities from the Columbia River estuary - Flood tide ETM metaG S.741 | ecosystem: Environmental > Aquatic > Marine > Intertidal zone > Estuary | place: USA: Columbia... | reverse complement strand
TGCAACTTGTATTGGTTGTGGAGCATGTGTTGCTGCTTGTCCTAATGCGTCAGCTTCCTTATTTACTGGAGCTAAAATTTCACAATTAGCTTTATTACCTCAAGGTAATCCAGAACGTAAACGTCGTGTTCAATCAATGGTTAATCAAATGGAATCTGAAGGTTTTGGAGACTGTTCTAATCATGGTGAGTGTGAAGCGGTTTGTCCTAAAGGGATTTCGATTTCTGCCATTGCAATGATGCGTAGAGAATATGTGAAATCTTATTTCTAAGTAAGATTTTAGAAAATTTAAAGCACTGATAACAATTATCAGTGCTTTTTTTTTGAGTATTGTATAAGAATTGTGTGCATTTCTCGTTTAAATTGATGTTATTAGTTTAATTTAAAAATAGAAATCATCATTTAAACCTAGATCAAAAGTTTTTGAAAAAAGTCGTCACGTTTGTTTTTTTTATAGTTGTTGTTTTTATAAACTCGAACGCACAAATTAAAGTAACAGGGCAAGTTTATGATCGTGTTACAGGAGAGACTCTACCTGGGGCATCTATTTACATTCCAAGCACATCGGTTGGTGTTTCTAGTAACAAAGATGGCTTTTTTGAATTATTAACTTCATTACCAATTCCTTTTCAAGTCAATATTTCTTTTATGGGGTACAATACCGTTGCAATTCAAATCGATGAAAGCAAACTTGATTTGAAAATTGAATTAGATCAAAAAACACTAATGATGAAAGAGGTCGAAGTTGAAGCTACAAAGGATTATCACTGGAGAGATTTTATAGAATCATTTTTAGGTCGTTCATCATTTTCCAAATTATGCATAATTGAAAATCCAGAAGATGTAATTGTTTATTTTGACAAAGAAACAAATCGTTTAGAAGTTTTTGCGCAAAAACCAATTATCATTAAAAATGAAGCTTTAGGTTATCGAATATCTTATTGGTTAGAATTATTTGTATATGATTACGAAACTAATGTTTCAACAGTATTAGGTTATCCTCAATTTGAAGATTTACTTCTAAAAAAAACTTGGCCATGGACACGTAAAAAATGGGCAAAAAATCGAAAATCTTCCAATTTGGGCTCATTGAATCATTTTGTTAAAAGTGTATATCAGGGAACTACTAAGCAAGATGGTTATCAAATTGGGTTATTAACTCGAGTTCCGGTAGGTGAAACGTATAATTCCTCAGAAAAAAATGTCGATACCCTAATATTTTCGAATAAGGTTTTAGCACGTGTGTATCAAAAAGCAAATCAGGTTTCAAGTTTTAATGGTGGAGTATTTAGTGATGCCCTTGTTCAAAAAGTAAAAAAATGGTTTTATGATGAAACTCAACCAGACTTTATTCGACTAAAAATTCCAATTCAAACAGATTCAGGAATGATTAGAGAAGCTTTAGAGTTGAAAAAAATCAAAGAATTTCCATCAAAAGTGATAATTAGTAATTATCTCATTAATTCAGAACTTGAAAAAAAAGCCACTAGAGAATTTGTTAATGTAATTACAAATAGTGATGCTTCAATTGAAGACTTTTTAGAGAAAGATGATAAAAACTATGTTTATTTGAAATTCCCGAATTATTTATACATAAGCTATAAAAAGGAATCCGAGGAAAAAGGCTATCAATTATTATTCTATGGGAATTATGACTCAAATAGAAATGAACAGAATAGTGTTCTTTCAATTCCTCGAAATATTCCAGTTAGACTTTTAGAAGATGGTAACTTTGGTCCAGCAGATGCTTTTCTTGTTGAAGGATATTGGGTCTTTGAAAAAATAGATAAACTACTTCCATTAGACTATGAGGTTGGAAAATAATCTGCAGCTATATTTAAATCTAGATTTAAAGATTAGGTTGAGGAAATGACTTCAAATCTAGTTGATTAAAAAAAGTTCAAATTATGAGTCGGTTTCTTTAAAATTAAACGCGCTGAATAGCATCTATCGGTAATAAACGCGAAGCTTTGTAAGCAGGGTATGTTCCAAATGTGACACCAACTAGTATTGCTAAAATACTCACGATTACAAAAGTTGAAAAAGTCCAAGAAACATGAAATTCAATATTCGTAGTTGCTTTTATTACAGGAACAACAATTTCCATAAAAAGCATAGAAAATAGTAATCCAATAAAACTTCCTATGGTAGATATTGTAATTGACTCAGCTAGAAACTGTATTACGATATGTTTGCGTTTTGCACCAATTGCTTTTCTAATTCCAATTTCCGGTGTTCGTTCTTTTATTGACATTAATAAAACATTCATAACACCAATTCCTCCAACAAGAACTGAAATACCAGTAATTAAACCCATAACAAGTTTAAATACCATAATCCCTTTTTCAGCTTGTTTAATTCTTCCTTCATAGGTGTTTATCTTAATTAAGTTTTGTTTGCCAGGAAAGGTAATTGAGGCCCATTTTTCTAAGTGTGATTTTAACTCATTCACTTGCTCTATTTCTGAAACATTAAATAAAATGGACGGGGGATCAATTCTTAAAATTGAGTCAGGTAAAAAAGAAGGGTGAATTAAAAGACGTGCTGTTTTATCGTCAGCAAATACCCCAACTATTTCTTTTGAATCCCCAAATAATATAAACTTAGTTGTATCTAAGTCTGCCTTTTTAAGTTGATTAAGTAAAGATGATGAGATCCAAATAAATGGATTTGTTAAAGTTAAGTCATCTTCAGTTGCATTACCGTAAATCCACTTTAATGATTTATTTTTACTATTTTCAAAAGCAGTTAAGTAACCAACAATTGAAGTCGTATCATTTAAGGATTTAAATTGCATGGCATGATTAAAATAATAAGAAAGACGAATCGTGGTATCTAACTTTGATTGAATCTCATTTTTATGATTTAATGTAATGAGAGGGAAATCTGGATTTTTATAAAATACGCCATCTTTATTCAATCTACTTATAGAGGTTAGTTCTAGGTTTTGAATGGAAGTGGTAGATGAAATCTGATTTCTAGCAAATGATTCTAAGCCATCGCCAAGAGCTAGAATCGACACCAAACTTGCAACCCCAATAATAATCCCAAGTATTGAAAAAAAAGTTTGCAATGGGCTGACTTTAATACTTCTTAAGCCTTCTTGAATCGAGTAAAGTATGGTTTCCAATGAGTAAATAAATTTGAGGGTTAAAGAATTAGGCGATGAAGTACTCTTATTAGACTATTTAGTTTCAAGTCTGTTTTGCAATTTTAAGGGATTGAGTTGTAAAATATTGAATCTCACTTAATCATATTTTTTTGAAATGTATAATAAACGAAATTACGAGTGATTGTTTTGATATGATATTATGTTACCTAGCAATGTTTTTCTAATTCTAGAACCTGCTTGTTTAAAGAAAACAGTCTGAAAGAATCTCAGTTTACCATTCTAAAGTTTGAATTTGATCACAATTACACTTGAATTTGTCTATGAAAATGGATAAAATACAATTATGTCTTATTAATTAGATTTATCGATACTATGAAATCAGAAAGCAGAAAATCACTTAAAATAATTTGGGTTATTTATGGAAGTGTACTTGGAATTTTATTATCGGCTATTGCATATTTTGGAGTTGTATCCGACTTTAATAGTGCTGCAATTCAATTTTTATCGTTAGCAATAGCATATATTTTTGCGGGCTTATTTTCTGGGTATGTTTCTGATGGGTTAATATTTAAAGAAATTGGAATTGCTGGAGCTATCGTAACCGTAGCAACGCTATTTTTTATTCTGGCATTTCCAGGTAGAATTGAACTCTCTCAAACAACTTTACTTGTTGGAATAATTGGTTCAATTATTTTAACCTATACTGGTGCATGGGCAGGTGAGAACATGCAACAAGAATCTACGAAGTTAAAAAGTGAAATTAGTACTACTGAATTTAGATGGAATTGGGTACTAGTAGGATTTGTATTGGGATTTGGTTTAAACGTATTATTCTCAGTTATTCTAGCGCCAATTTATACTAAAGATTTAACAATTTCTTTTTATATGTTCTTACTAAGTACATTTCTGACAGGTGGTATTACAGCATGGTATTCACCCAGAATTACACTGAAAGAACCTGCATTAGCAGGAATTTTAGCCGTACTAGTCGAATGGATACTTATTGAATTTGTTTTAGAGATTAAAATATCTGCTCAAACTTTAGTAATCGGTCTTATAATTGGTTTTTTCTTAACATTATCTGGTGCATTTATTGGGAGAAAATTGCAAGCATTAAAAAGTAACAATCAAGAATGATTTATTAAGCTAAATGGGACTCGTTATCAACTGGAAGCTTAAGATAAAATGTTGTACCAAAACCCTCTTTTGATTCAAACGTAATATTCCCATTATTAGCTTCTGCGAATTCTTTACAAAGGAGCAGTCCTAAACCTGTTCCTTTTTCACCGGCAGTTCCAACTGATATATAATTTGCATCTAATCTAAAAAGTCGATTTTTTACTGAATCACTCATTCCTATACCATTATCAGAGAACGCAATAGTACAATACTCTTTTTGAACGTCTTTTAATTTAATTCTTATTTCACCATTCATTTTAGTGAATTTAAAAGCATTACTTATAAGATTTCTAATAATGAAGGAAGTCTGATTAAAATCACTATAAACTATTATTCCATTTGGAACCTCATTTATTAGTTTAATTAATTTGGAATCTGATAATGAATAAAACAATTGATTAATCTCATAGATTAATTTACTTATATCAACTTTTTGTGGCTCAGCAGGCTCTTTAGCCATTTGTAATCTTGCCCAATTAATCAAATTTTCAGTTAAATCATACGTTTGAGAAATTGTATTTTTAAACGAGTTTTCTATATCGATTAAGTCAGTTGGTGAAAACATTGATTTATTTTCAAAATACAAGATGGCCAATTGATTTAATGTACCAATCGGTCCTTTTAAATCGTGAGCAATAATTCCGAAAAATTTATCTTTAATTAAGTTGAGCTCTGTTAAATCATCTTTTTGTTCAGTTAGCAATTCTTTTTGTAAGTCTAATTGATTATTAGATTTACGTAAGCGGTTGTTTATAAAAATATATCCAATTATAAGAGTAACAAGAACTATTGCAAATATGAGACTGATTAATAGAAATCGATTTTGTAATTGCAATGTTTGTGCTTGTAATGCATTTTCTTTCTCTAATTTAAAAGCAGTAAGGGCAGACTTCATTAATTCAGAGCGATCTAATTGCTGATTAATAATTAGTGAATCATTAACTAATTTGCTTTCATTTAAAAAAAATAGGGCTTTCGTTTTATTGTTTGTTTGAATATAAAATTCAATAAGTCTATGATAAACATCATCTGAGAGACCAGGAAATGGGAATATTCTAATAAGGTTTAATGCTTCATTTAAACTTTGAATTTCTAAAACTCTATTATTTTCGGTTGAATAAATAGAAGCCAAATAGAGCAAACTTTCAAGGGTTGCAATTTTTTGCGATTGTTCACCTAGTTGATTTGATATATCAATTACTTTCAAAAAAATTAATTTAGCCTCATCATATTTATTTTTCTGAAAATAGATTTTCCCCAAAACTTTATAACAGGAGGATAAAACAGAGAGTCTATTTAATTCCTCATTAATACGAATAGCTTTTTGCGTAAATATTTCTGCAGAATCTAATTTCCCAGCATTATAAAGGGATTCTCCATAGTTGTGTAAAGTGACTCCAATTCGATCTTTATCACCTTTGTTTTTGAAAAAATCGAAAGACTTTCTGTGATAATATAATTCTTCATTAATATTACCTTGTCGTCTATATATATGCCCAAATGAGATGTAAGTATTTGCTAAGCCTGTAGAATCATTCAATTCTCTAAAAACATTCATTGCACGTTGAATAAATTCAGATGATGTAACATAGTTCTCGTCAACAGAATAAATACTACCTAAAATACGATAAGCGTCGGCTAAACTCTTTTTATCATTAATACGTGTTGCTTCTTCAATAACTTCAAGTGCGAAGTGTAGTGCTTGTTTTGTGTCAACATATACCAACTCTCTTGCTAATAAAAGTCTAGTTGATAAGAGTTCTGTTTTACTTTTAGAGTTTTCTAAATTGTTAATTAGGCTATCTACAAGGGATTGAGCTGAACTCCGCTGTAAGAATAATGAAAAAATAATTAACAGTAACGCAACTTTGAATCTAAAAGTCATGCTTGAATATAGGTTAGTACTATGGGAAAATAAGTTTTTATGAAGCAATTATAATACGATTTTTAATGAGCTATAATTTGATTCCAAAGCTTAAACTATGTTTTAGGAAAATAATTAAATACTAAAAGCAGCCCATTTAATAAATCGGGTTATTCCAGAATAGGAAATTTATGATTAAGAATTTAAACAAATAATCAAATCTGTTAAAATAATATAATTAACTGAGCAAAAGCGTATTTAATTATGTATGAATTACTGATATAATTAGATATGAAAAAAGAACTCTTACTTATTGTAATAATTTGCTTTATGCAAATACCTGTTCAAGTTAAGGCACAACTTGAAACAAGTAGTAGCTTTAGTAAAGAAGTTCAGGCTAAGGATTCACTCAACTCTTTAGTTTTAAAAAATGAATATTTTCATTTAAACTCAGAATTAGATAGTTCACACATCGCATCAGATTTTAAAACTCTACTTAAAGCTCAAAAATATGAGCGGTATACTTTAAACGTATTCATCTTTTTTTCAATTCTACTAATTATTCTTTTTTCAATTTTACTCAGAGTTAATAAAAAAACTAAATATTTGAATCAAATTCTGGCTGATCAACATGTTTTAATATCAAATCAAAAAGAGAAATTAGAACAATCTGTACAAACTAAAAACAGAATATTCTCAATAATTGGGCATGATTTAAGAGGTCCGATTAGTACAATGTATTCTTATTTAGAAGTCCTTTCAGATGAAGATACAGATGTAAACCTATTAGATTCTATTAAAGAACAACTTCGAATATCTATGGAATCATCGATGAATTTATTAGATAATTTGGTTTATTGGGGACAAACACAACAAGATGATATTAAACCTAATCTAGTTAAAACGAATACAAGTGAATTATTAAAAGAAATATTAATGCAGCAATCAATCTATGCAGCATCAAAAAGTATTACTTTAGATATACCTTATAAAACAGGATGTTTTATAGAAACAGATGCTCGAATGATGTCAGTAATTTTAAGAAACTTATTGGCTAACGCAATTAAGTTTACTCCAGACTATGGAAAAATTAGCTTAAACTGTGATTTTACTGATAAAACTATGTCTGTCGAAGTTTGTGATTCTGGTGTGGGAATGAGTCGTGAACAAATTGAAACAATCCAAAATGGCTTAGTTAATTCTGAAAGCGGGACAAATAATGAAAAAGGATTTGGCTTAGGTTTACAACTAGTTCAGACATTTACGAAGCAACTTGGTGGAAACATTACAATTAACTCAATACAAGGCAAAGGAACGTCAATTAAATTGAATTTTCCTCTTACTTATGCAATGTTTTAAGTGTAAAGAGTTTGTACACTTCTCTGGTGTTTACAATTACTGTAACTGATCTCGTAAACACGAAATAAGTGCTTGAATATCTAATTCATTATTATAAACATGTGGAGAAACACGAATTGCATCACCACGAAGTGAAACCATTACTTTTCGTTCAGCCAATTGATCAACTAGTTGATGTTTATTTATAAAACTTGGTAAATAAAATCCAAATAAATGGTCAGCTCTATAATCACAATGCTCAATTGCAAATTCATTATTATTTAAAAACTCCATTAAAGGAATAGTAAGTTCACGACAATAGCTTTGAATAAATTCAGGAGTCCAAGCTAATAATTGATCGATAGACTTTTCCAACATTGGTAAATGAATAAAGCTACTGAATTCCCCCATATTGTAACGAGCAGCTCCAGGCATATAATCATCGGTATAGTTGGTTAAAGCAGAGAAGTCTTTCGCATTTGCTCGATTTAACCAAGATTCTTCAAGTGGAATTCCTTCATTAAATCGTTCACTGTAATACGCACAACCGCTACCATAAGGTCCCATCATCCATTTATAAGCAGGAGTGACTAAAGCGTCGATATTCATTTTTTGCACATCAATTGGATACGCACCAACAGATTGCGTACCATCTACAATAAGCATAGCACCCATTTCTTTACAACGCTTGCCAATAGCTTCCATATCGAATAAGGTTCCATCAGCCCAGTGAACCATTGACATAGCTACCATAGCTGTGTCTTGGTCAATAGCATCCAACAATCGTTCATTCCAAATCTTTCCACGGTTTTCTCTGTAGTTTGGAGGTTTCACCATTTCAAGTTTTGCATTATGAGTTTTACACCAACGTCTTAATGAATAAACTGTACTAGGAAACTCTTCTGCAATGGTTATGGCTTTATGTCTTTTATTATCCGGAGCATTTTTAATTGCAGTAGCCATTCCATAGGAAGCTGCATTAATCATAGCAACTTGTTTGAAATCTGGAGCTTTAACTAAACGGGCGTACTTTTCTTTAATAATTTCTGTCTGAGTAAAAAAGCTGACAGGAGGAATTAAGACTGGATTTCTTTTCAAATAAATTGCTGAAACGCCAACTTCTTCAACAGTTTTCAAAAGTGGCGACATATATGCGCAGTTAATAAAATGAATGTCTTCAGGAAGGGTGAAAAGATGACGCTGATCGTTCATGTGTTTTACTAAGGTTGAAAAGAAAAAGCAAAATACTGAATTGTACAGTTTTACATTCGACTAATTTGTAAATTCATTAAAATTTTAGGTGATTTATGTATTTAAACAACTTAAAAAGTGCCATAACGGATAGATTTACTTACTACAATTATCAGTTTTGAATTAAAAAGTGAGGGTTTTTTCAATTGTTTTGTAATAATTACCCTTAAATCTTGGTTAAAGTATAAAAAACTAAAAAAAACGTGCATTAGTTTACACGATACCCGATATTTCGCCGTTTATATCAAAGTCTCAAAAAAAGCATGATATCAAAAGAAATTTTTAAAAAAGTTAAATTATTAGAAATTCGCACTAAAGGTTTGGTGAATAATCTTTTTGGTGGTGAGTATCATTCGGCATTTAAGGGTCGAGGTATGGTCTTTTCTGAAGTTAGAGAATATCAATTTGGTGACGATATTCGTCAGATTGATTGGAATGTAACTGCAAGAGTTGGTGAACCATATATTAAAATTTTTGAGGAAGAACGAGAGCAAACTTTAATGTTGGTTGTCGATATTTCTCCAAGTAAATGGTTTGGTAGCCAAAATCAGACGAAGCGTGATCAAACTGTTGAAATGTGTGCAGTTTTAGCCTTTTCAGCTATTCAAAATGGTGACAAAGTCGGTTTGCTCTTATTTAGTGATGTTATTGAAAAAGTTGTTATGCCGAAAAAGGGAAAAAAACATGTGCTTCGCTTAATTCGTGAGTTATATACAGTTGAAGCTGCAGGTTCTGGAACTGATATTAATCAGGCCTTAGATTATGTGAATAAAATTTTAACTAGAAGGTCAATAATTATTTTGGCCACAGATTTAATGACTGACAAGTTTGAAAAAGCCATGAAAATCACAAATCGAAAACATGACTTGGTTACCATTCTAGTTCATGATAAATTGGAACGAGAATTACCAGATATTGGTTTAATTCCATTTAGAGACTTTGAGACAGGATTGGTAAAATGGGTGGATACATCTTCAAAAAATGTTCGCAAGCAATACCAAATACAAATGAGAAAGCGATGGGAATCATTACAAACTCATTTAACAAAGTTGAAAATTGATAGCGTTACAGTTTTTACCAACCAATCGTATGTGGAACCATTAATGAATTTCTTTAAACGAAGAATTAGCCGTTTCTAATGAAAAAAGGATTACTACTTTTTATTCTATTTAGTTTAAGTATCATGAATCTAAAAGCACAAATGGCTGTGACCATTGTAAAAGTAGATTCATTAAAACCTGGAGATGTATTTCCATACATTATTGTCGTTAAGAAGAATAACAGACAATTCGATAAAATCATATTACCTGATTCGTCTGCTTTTGGGAGTGATTTTGAAATACGTTCCTATATGCATTTCAAACCAAGTGGAAATACTGATTCTTTAGTGTATCAACTACAATATTTTGGTGTTGGAGACAGACAATTACCTGAAGTCGCCGTGCATTTAGTAAAAGGTGAAGATACATTAACAGTAAAAACGGATGTTGTACCTGTATTTTATAAAAAATTAGTAGAAGATGATGCAGATGCTGATTCTTTAAAACCATTTAAACCCATATTTGAATTTGCATCACGTTTTTGGGTTCTTATTTTAATTATTCTTTTAGCTATAGCCATTTTATGGTTTTTGATAAAACGATATTACAAAAAGCCGGAAGTTGAAGAAGTGGTTCAACCTAAAGAAATTCCACCATTTAACGATCCCTTTAAAGAGTTCGATGCTGCGATTGAGTCCATAAAAAATGGTGAGTCCTTAAAACAAGGTGAATATAAAATTTATTATACAGAATTAACTGATGCTGTTCGTCAGTACATGGAACGTGTCTACAAAGAAAATGCACTTGAAATGACGACAAGTGAAATATCTTATGCCATGAAACGCAAACGTTTAGATTCTCAAATCCAAAGCATGATTATGATGATTCTTAATCAAGCAGATAGGGTTAAGTTCGCTAAGTATGACCCAATTATGGAATCGGCAATAAACGACCTTGATTTAGCAATTGATTTAGGTAAACGATTTAGGTCTTTAGATAGACAAAAAGTTGCGATGATCCGTGAACAGTATGAAATTGAAAATGGTTTACGTCAACCACCTGAGCAAAACGCAAATGAAGAAACTACAACCACATTTGATAGGTATAAAAACCAACCTCCATCTTCATTTAATACTGAAAAACAGGGGACAGAACTATGATAATTTGGGCTAATCCTCTATGGTTTTGGGCTTTTCTAATTATACCTATAATCATAGGACTGAATGTTTACAGAACATTAGCTAAAAAAAATCCATACGTTCAATTTTCTGATTCGGCATCTTTTGAAGATTTACCTTATACCTGGAGATCTTTTGCTATTTATTTAATTCCATTATTGCATATTAGTGCCTTGTCACTCTTGATTTTAGCACTTGCAAGGCCTCAATTACAAAACACTGTAGTTGAGCGAAATGCCGAAGGTATTGATATCATGATGGTTTTGGACTTATCAACATCAATGAGAGCGGAAGACTTAAAGCCTAACAGATTTGATGCAGCGAAACGTGTTGCTACTCAATTTGTGGATAAAAGAACATCAGATAGAATTGGAATTGTCGTTTTTGCGGCTCAAAGTTTTACTGTTTGTCCACCATCTTTAGATTATGAATTAATTAAAAAACTTCTTCTTGATGTGAAAATGGGAGTTGTTGAAGATGGAACTGCAATTGGAATGGGTTTAGCAAATGCAGTAAATCGCTTGAAAGACAGTAGAGCTACAAGCCGAG
>Ga0102814_10002842_pt1 | contig 11532 bp, 6 predicted proteins | sample ColrivemetaGS741_FD_79112 | JGI IMG/M metagenome (GOLD analysis project Ga0102814, IMG submission 79112) | Estuarine microbial communities from the Columbia River estuary - Flood tide ETM metaG S.741 | ecosystem: Environmental > Aquatic > Marine > Intertidal zone > Estuary | place: USA: Columbia... | reverse complement strand
CTGCAGATTTTATGATGCCAATGAAAGCATCTTTAACCTGAAACTCCAAAACCAAGCCTGTTTTTGCTGAAAATTTCATTAGTCCGTGTGCTTCGCTTAAGCCAAGCTCTCCGATAACAGAGGTAAAAGGTATGGTATAAGAAGAATTTGTCATCATGTGTTTAATTGGAAAATTAGTTTAACAACTACTGTGCCTAAGTTAATTTTAAATAAGTTTATATTCCATATCTATTTAATGTTTTAGTGTTGTAAAACTCTTTGTTTATTCCTAGAAATTACCCAAATTCCAAGCATATTTTTTGGAGAAACTGTCTAATTTGTTGCGTTTTCAATCAATTTTATTTCTATCAATTATGACTTATTGAAAGATTTTTTGTGAAGATTTTTACTCGATTTTCCCTTTTCTTACTTATCTATCTATTCACCTTTTTAAGCATAGATATCTCTGTTTCTTATGGGCAATCACAAATCAGAAGTGATGATTTTGAAACAAGTACGTTCCCAAGCACAATAAATTGGCTTGGAAATACAGGAAAATTTCAAATTGTAAATGATAATGGAAATAAACGATTACAATTAAATGCTGATAATGCGACAAGTAAATCGTACATCGCTCTACCAGATACGATTCTATATGGGAGTTTAGAATTCGAAGTTAATTTTAATTTTACGGGTTTATCATCTTCAAACCGTTTAAACGTTTATTTTGGCCTGAATACTACAAATCCCGACGAAAATCCTTCTGGTTATGCTCTTCAAGCAGGTGAAACCGGAACTGCCGATGTCTTTAAATTATATAAAGTTACAAATGGCTCATTTAGCCTAATCGCATCAGACACAACACTGATTAATGATGGTGGAACATTTAGAGTTAAAATTGATCGAGATACCACAAATTTAATTTCCCTTGCGATTGGCAGAGGTTCGACTGGCGCTTTGAATCCATTTATCGCTGTGAAAGATTCTACTTTTTTACATGCTGGTTCTACGGTTTTTCAAGTTTTATACACTTCAACTCGTGTTACTTCTACTTCATTTGATTCCATTGTTCTTTCAAAATACAGACCTTTTTTACTTGCGGTTGAACCTATATCATTACAAGAAATTCGTTTAGACTTTACCGATAAGATTCAAGCTAATAACCTTAATACAAGTGATTTTATAATCAATCCGGGTGCTATTGAAGCGGATAATCTTTCCTTTGAAGGAAAATCAATTCGACTACATTTTAGCAATCCTTTACCCTACGGAGATTTAAATCTTCAAATTCCATCTATTTCCGACTCCTACTCTTTACAATCGTATTCAACAAGCTTTTCATTTGCCAATACTGCCGTTTATGCTAAAGGGGATTTAATCATAAACGAGTTTATGCACAATCCACCAAGCGGCTTAGTCGACTTTGTTGAAATCAAAAATACCAGTGACAAAGTTTTGAACATTGGAAATTGGATTATACGTGATAATAACTCAACTCAATATCGCCTTCCAGCTCAGTCTCAAATTTCACCAAATGACTTTGTAGTTCTCGCCGCCGACACAAGTTCGCTTTTTAATCGCTACGGAACACGTAATTATATTCAGTTAAGTTCATTTCCCGGTTTTAATAATACCTCAAAAGATCAAATTCGATTCTATACTGACTCTGCAGAACTTGTTGATTCTCTTGAATATGAACCAAATTGGGGAATAAGCGGTTATTCTTTGGAACGGAGAAGTGCCAGTTTATCAGCTATTTACCTTGAAAATTGGGGGCCATCGCCAAATTCCATTTTGCGTGGAAGCCCTGGTCTTGCAAATGAAATTGAAGCCGATGAAACTGCACCTGTTTTTATCTCTGTTCAAGCACTTGCTAGAGATACCGTTCAAATCGTGTTTTCAGAAACAGTTGTCGAGCCAGAAGTGTCAACTATCAATTCGTATTCAATTGCTGACAATATATCGATCTCTGAAATTATTCTTGTAAACTCAAATACGGTTAAACTTGTTCTAAGTACGCTACTAGACATCAATACAAGCTATTCAATATCAGTAAATGGCCTTTCTGATTTGTTTGGGAACACTATAAGTTCACCAATTTCTAACAATTTTGAATTTATAAAAGCTGAAATTGCAGCCTTCAATGAAATTGCGATTAGTGAGTTTATGTACGACACTCCAACTGGATACACAGAATTTATTGAGCTTTTTAATCCATCAAACAAGGTTTTTGACCTAATTAATTTTACTTATAATGATAACTCAGGAACCTTAAAGAAGATATCGAATGAATCTATAATCTTTAGACCTGGAGAATATATCGTTCTTGTCCCCAATGTAAGTATGCTTGGCTTTTTCCCAGATGCAAAACTAATCAACATGGGATCTTCGTTTTCTTCATTAAATAATACTGGTGATCATATAGTTATTCGAAATGCAGAAAGTGATCTTATAGACTCCTTATCATACAACTCAACTTGGGGTGGCTCAAAAGTTAGCTTAGAGCGTAGAGATTTTTCCATTCTAGGTTCATTCAAAGAAAATTGGGGAAACTCACCGAATGCTCTATTGGCAACAATGGGAAAGCAAAATGAAATTATGGCAGATATAACTCCACCACAATTTATGTCGGTCTCTTTAGTTTCGGCAGACACTTTGATTTTAACATTTAGCGAACGACTATCAACTGCTTCAGCAACTCTCATTACAAATTTCACTTTAGACCAAGATATCAGAGTCACCACAGCGAATTTGAGTGAAAACGGAACTCAAATTCGACTCGGCCTCAATCAAAACTTAGATGAAAACAGAGTGTACACAGGAACAATATTTGGAATTTCTGATGTTTTTGGGAACATCATCTCTGGTACACTTGGGTTTACTGTTGAATATGTTCAAACTCAGCCCTCTACTCTTGGCGATATTCTGATAACAGAATTTATGTTTGATCCACCTTCAGCCTACTCGGAGTACATTGAACTCAAGAATGTTTCTGATAAGTATCTAGACCTATCCAATTGGACTTACAGTGATAATTCTAACACTCCAAAATCTCTTACTGAAGAATTCTTTGTCTTAAAACCTAGTTCTTATATTGTGTTAGCAGCAAATGAGAATTTAAAATCATTTTTTCCTGAAATTCCACTTTTAGTTTTGGGTTCTAATTTTGCTTCATTGAACAACACTTCAGATCAGATTCTGATTAAAAACAATTTAGGTCAGACTTTAGATTCCTTGATGTATTCGTCTTCTTGGGGCGGGACTAAACTAAGTTTAGAGCGCCGTTCAGAAACGGTATCAAGTATATATCAAGAAAATTGGGGGAATTCTTCGGCTGCTCTTTTTGGTTCTCCAGGCTCAGCGAACACCGTTTTATTAGATTCTAACGCTCCTGAATTAATAGAAATTAGATCTGATTCAATATCCGTTTCGTTCATTTATTCTGAACGGCTAGATTTTGAAACTGCAACTGCATCTAGCATTTCTACAAGTTTAAACAGAACTGAAATCAACAGAACCATTTCCAATCAAGTTATTACAGTTGAATTTGCTGAAAAACTAAATCAATCGACAACTTTCTCAGTTACAATTGGTCCTCAAAAAGATATTTTTGGAAACGAATCTATCTCTTACACTACAGAAACAAAGTATGTTATTTTAAAACAAGCCCTTGTTGGAGACTTAATACTAACTGAATTTGTCTATAAAGCCTCAGATACCACTCCTGAATTCATTGAAATCTATAATTCGCGATCTGAAAACATTGACTTGCGTTCTTTTTCGATTTATGACTCAAAAGAAACGCAAAAACTTAGTTTTAAATCAGGCTATCCCTATTACATTGAAGCTCAATCCTATCTTATTCTTACAACGGATGAAGGATTTACAATAGGTCATTCGAATAGGGCGGCCGTTTCTAAACTTCCTTCTTTAAATGATACAGGAACAGAAACAATTGTTTTAAAAACAGCAGAATTTACGGCCGATTCATTAGTTTATTCTTTCCCACTTTGGGAACAAGCGGTTTCAGGTCAATCCTTTGAGCGAAGATCTTTCACAGCATTAAGCATTGATCCGACAAGTTGGGGTTTAAATCCTGACCGATCTCATACTGCAGGAGCTATAAATTCCGTTTCTTCTACTATTCCTAGCTTACGCATCGAATTTGCAGGCTGGGTTCAACAAGACACTTTTATTGTTGTTTTTAATAAGTTTATTCAGGCATCTGACACTATTAATGTTACACTTTCGGGAATAGAATTAGCGAACCCAAAAGTAAACGGCAATACTATTTCGTATGCCATTGCAGAAGCTGACTTCTCAGATGAACAAGCCATTTATTCTCAAATTGAACTAAACGGAGATTTGTTATCAAGTGCTTTTCCGACAGCACTACGTTTAGAAAACTCAAGTTCAAAACCCTTAATTTTAACTGAAATTTTATTTAATCCACTTAATACTGACGATGTTCATCAAGGTGATTTTATTGAGTTTTTTAACCCAAATTCATTTGCCGTTCAAATTCCAACAACTCTAATGAAAACATTTTCTGTAAGTAGCGGAAATCAAACTCAAATGAATATTGAATCGAAAGGAAAACCATTGTTTTTAAATGGCTTGTCTTATGGAATTATTTATGCTGATTCGGTATCTGATTTTGAATCTTCTAGATTAGCCAACTATTTCGCCCTTTCCGATACTACAAAAGCATTCAGAGTAGACAGAACTAGTTTATCGTTAAGTTCAAGTAATTCTGCCATCGTTTTAAAATCAACTAGTGGCGTTCTTCAAGACTCAGTTCGTTATGTTGATACCTGGCACAACCCTAACGCTGCCGATGTGAGAGGTCGCTCTTTAGAACGAATTCTACTGAGTGGTGGATCAAACGATCCTAGCAATTGGAGTACAAGTGGAAATAACTTAGGTGGAACACCAGGTTTTAAAAACACCCTATATTTAGAAACCGGTGAAGCTGCAGAAAATGAATTACTCATTACCCCTAATCCGTTTAGCCCAGACTTGGATGGATTTGAAGACAATACGACTATTTCATGGAATCTAGATGGCAGTAATTATCTTATAACCGCTACTATTTACGATCGATATGGTCGTAAAGTCAGGAACTTAGCTGAACAATTTGTTGCAGGAAAAGAAGGAAGTATCATTTGGGATGGAAAACGCGACGATGGCACATCAAACCGAATTGGAATATACATTCTTGTATTTAAAGCGCGCGATAGTAACAATGGAAAAGAAGTCGTAAAAAAAGGAACTATTGTAATTGCCACAAAATTATAAATGGATTCAGATTATTTACTAAGAAAGTCCAAATCCTTAAGAATTGATTAATTTCATTAATAAACACGCTTTTAAGCAAGAAACAAAATAATTAATTTTAGTTAAAAAGATTTTCATACTTTTAAAAAGTAAGATGTAAAAAAAAGACCAACCCTATAGAAATGAAGCCCGAAAATAACGCGGCCATTGGCATATTTGATTCTGGAATTGGCGGATTAACCGTAGTTAAGTCTGTCATGAAAACCCTACCAGGGGAAAATATTATTTATTTTGGAGATACAGCTAGAGTTCCATACGGTATTAAATCCGTTGAAACAGTAAGAGAATATGCTATTCAGATAACCGACTTTTTAATTCGGAAAAAAGTCAAGATGATTATCATTGCTTGTAATACTGTAGCTGCAGCAGCGGAATTGCAACTCATTCAGAAATGTAAACCTTTCCATATCCCAGTTTTAGGTGTAATTGACTCAGGGGCAAAAGCTGCTTTTTCTCAACCCATGAGATCTAAAAAAATTGGGGTTATAGGAACCTTAGCAACCGTTGGTTCAGGAGCTTATGAGCTTGCTATACAAGAGCTTGACCCTGAAATTCAAGTCTATTCCAAAGCTTGCCCTCTTCTAGTTCCTATTGCAGAAGAAGGCTGGGCTGATTCATCAATTGCTAGACAAACCCTAGAAATTTATCTTGAGTCATTTAAGAATAAAAATTTAGATGCATTGATTCTAGGCTGTACACACTACCCACTTTTTAAAGATCAAATTCAGGCGGTATTACAAGATCCTAACATGAAGATTGTTGATTCAGCTGATGTAATAGCAGAGAAGTCAAGAGAAGTATTAAAAGAAAAGGATATGCTCAATGATCAAGAAAAAGGTTTGTTTGAGTGTTTTGTGAGCGATAAACCTCAACGGTTTCAGCATTTAGCTGAATTATTTCTTGGACAGCGTATTAACAGAGTTGAAATTGTAAGTTTACCTATTGGAAATTAATTCGCTATATTAAACAGCTCTCCAAAAAAAACGCCACATCTTATCAGGATGTGGCGATACTTATATGAGGTTCGTATTAAGGATTGTATTAAGGACTTATAAAAATCTGTTATGTTTTCCCATAACGTAAGTATAGGATTAAATTTTCAAAAAACTGAGGGTTCTAATCACATCCTAATCTGTATTACAAATTTTGTTGTGATTGCTTAAATACAATGTAAGCCTATAAAACCATAAATTAAAATTAATTATACTTAAGCCATGCATAAGTAATGATTAATACATGATTACCTATTTTTTTTAACTACACTTATCTATTTATTGCGATAGATTGTCACCCATTAAGTATTTATCCATTTTTAATCTCTTTAATTTTATTTTTATAGGGGAAAATTAATTTTATTTTAAATTCATTTATAACAACAACTTACTTCTAAAAAGAAGTCTAATCTCCAAAAGCAAAAAAAAACTTATTGTTATCTGAAGCAATCCAAAAAATTCGAGGCTAGTGACTCATGATTTTAACGGGTAAAAAAACAGAGTAACCAAAATCTAATTTTTCACAAATTGGTCTCATAAAAAAGGCTGCCTTTTCAGACAGCCTTTTTTTGAAAACAAATTCAACATGATTAAGATTTCAGACTTAGCTCAAAATCCTAATTTTAACTTACTCTTTAATTTATCTGCGCCTTTCTTTAAAGCATCTTTTGCGGCTTGTTCAGCTTTATCTTTAGCTTCTTTAATAAGATCATCTTTTTTCTTTTCAATCTCTTTTTTCTTCGCTTCAATTACTTCAAGTTGTTTATTTACTAACTCTTCAACTTCTTTCTTTTTAGCTTCTAGTTTTTGCTTTTGTTTATTTATTTCATCGTTCAACTCTTTTTTCTTTGCTTGAACTTGAGCATCAACTTTTGCGCGAATTTGTTTCTTAATTTTATCTACTTCTTCTTTTGCAACCACTTTAATTTGTCGACTAATTTGATTGTCAATATCTGAATCAATTTTCACTTTCAAGCCTTTAGCATTCGAACTAATCATGGCATCGATGTTAAATGAATTAATTCTACTCATCACATCTTGAAATACTTTTTCTGATTTACCAGATGCTTTTTTTGCAAATTTAAATTCTACATCAGTATTTCTCATTGTTATATCAGCTTTAGGAGCACCGTTTGTAATGGTCATAACCGCCTTAACCGCTCCATTTCCTTTTGTAAAGCCTTTTGGCAATGAACCACCAACGCCAAAATCCAATGTTCTAAGACTCATCTTAGGCATATCAAACTGAAATGTCTCAAGCGTTTTTTCACCTAAATAGTTGAATTCTCCAGTAACTGACATCGTTTCTCCAACTTTATTAACCCCTTTAAAATCAGCTTTAGTGGGTCTTGCAATTAGTTTTTGATTATCAATAATATCAGTTATTACGCCTGTTAATTGAATTTCTTTATCTGTTTTGTAGGTTAGATTCACTTTTTTCACCCAGAAATCCGGATTAGGCTCAAACGATTTAAAACGGATATCTTGGCCTTTACCACGTTCAGGATTTTCGTCTTTAACCTGACCTTTAGATTTCATAGAAGCTAAAAAATCTCTTCCTGTTTTTGCATAATCAAGATAATCGGTTATCGATTCCATTAGCTCTTTACCCAATAAAAGTTCACCTATTTTTTGAGTATCAAAATCTGGAAGTTTTGCGATTTTCTCTGCTCTACTGTAATCGTCTTTTATCCAATTATCAACTTGGCCCACACCTGAGCTGACTTCACCTATACTAGTGCTTATAGATTCTTTAGCCGTTTTTAATTGAGCTTGCAAATCCTTTGCCGTTTTACTTAGCTCTGTAACTGTTTTTAACGCTTCTTCTGCCGATTTAACATCTTTAATTTCATTAACATTTATCGATTTAATCTTAGCGTCAGATTCATTAATCGTTTTCTCAAGATTTAACTTCTCAACCGTTTCTGTTACCGTTTTCACATTTGCTTCAATACTTTTCTTTAGAGAATCGACTTTTTGTGGAGACTGCAATTTCAATAATCCCATAATACTATCCGCATTTATGGAGGTATTTGCTAACTGAAAAACAGGCGTATTAGTAACTTTGTCTTTTAGTGCATTTTTTGCTTGCTTAGAAAGATCACCAGCTTCTTTTAACAAACTTGACTCTCCATCTTCAACTTCAACTTCCTCTTCTGGAATCCACTCTTTGGGAAGCTCGCCAGATTTTGCACGTTTTGTTCCCGTTCTGATATCGGCAAGTACCAGATTATTTATGATAACTTTTTTCTGTAATAACTTCCATGCTGTAATTGAGACACTTGTTTTGGTAGTCTCGAAGCTGTTTTGCATCACATTATTTGGGTTGGTGATTTGCAATTTCTTCCAACTCATCGTTCCATTAAGTAGACTCACAGAAAGACCATCGAATTCAACTAAAGCGCCATTTTGAATACTAAGTGCTTTTTCTATTTGTTCTTCAATTAAGCTGTCTGAAATAAAATAATATCCTGCGGCAATTAAACCACCAATAAGAACGACTAATACTAAACCGCTTTTTCTAAATAGTTTCATGATTTAACCCTCAACCTTATCATATAAAGAAATAGTACTCGACTCTTTTAACAATTCACCCAAGAATGAATCTTTGAACCATCTTAACACATGTTTCCGATATTTTTTTATCAAAAACAGAAAGATTGGGAACATAATTGGTGAAAGAATGATGGAAGCCACAAAACTTCCCATTAAGACTGTATTATTAAATCGCGTTAAAATAAAAGCTGAATTATACCACTGAGTATACGTTTCTTTCATAAAATCGAGCTGCAAAAGATAAAACCCAAAATCATGGAAAATGGGATCAAACAAGTAGCCAATAATTCCAAAAACTCCCATTCCTAATAAGGCCATTGAAAAGTTCACATTAAATAGAAGCAACACAAAAAAGAGTATTAAATGATGCGCGCTAAACCAAGGAGTTAAGCCCATTATCATTCCAATACTTAAACCACCAGCTAATTGAGCTGGACTATGTTTATCGGAGTTTAGCAGTTTTAAGAGTTTTATAATTAGATCAAATCCAAACATAACATAATGGGTTTTAACGAGATAATAGTTAACGATTTCATCAAGGCAAATTAAGAATTTGATGTCTTTTTTGCAGATAAAATATCTTAATAATATTGCTCAAAAAGCAGTTAAAGTTCTAATTTACTTTAAATAATAGACCATAAGTATTGTTTTTTAAATTGTTTGGGGTTATCATTGCACCACGAATAAACATTAGTTTATGCAAAATTTTATAATCATAAACAAAACAACATGAACTACAATCTCCATCAACTTCATATATTTACAGTTGTTGCCAAAAAAAGAAGTATAACTAAAGCTTCTGAAGCCTTATTTATGACACAGCCGGCTGTTTCAATTCAACTCAAACAGTTGCAGGAGAGCATTGGTCTACCACTATTTGAATTTATTGGTAAACAGTTTTTTCTAACAGAGGCTGGGGAAAAACTTTTGGAATGTAATGTCGATATATCTCAAGCCCTTGATCGTTTAGAACAAGAAATGCAGGGGCTTAAAGGCATGAAAACGGGGACTCTAAATGTGAGTGTAGTTTCAAGTGCTAAATATTTTATGCCTCATATTTTGGGAAAATTCCGAGAAAAATATCCCCAAATTAAAGTAAAACTCGATGTTTCTAACAGATTATTAGTTAAGAATCACTTAATTGAAAATGAAACAGACTTTGGAGTTTATTCTGTACTAGATAGTACTATACAAAGTGAACATATTAGCTTTTTAGATAATCCCTTGGTTTTTATTGCAGCACCGAACTCAGAACATGCATCTATTTCTTCTCTCGGAAATTTGGCAGAAGCTCCATTTATTAATCGTGAGGTCGGCTCAGGTACTCGAATAAAACTTGAAGAATTTTTTAAAAGCAAAGAGATTAAACCTGAAATTGTGATGGAATTGGCTACAACTGAAGCGGTGAAACAGGCTGTAATGGCAGGTTTTGGCATTTCTCTAGTTACAAAATATGCTATCAAACAAGAATTGATAACCGGAGCAGTCAAAATATTAAATATCCCTGGAGCCTCATTAGCTTCTCAATGGCACTTAATGTGGCTTAATGGAAAACACTTGAGCCCAGCAGCTAGAGAGTTTAAATCTTTTTTATTAACTGAAGATTTGAATATTTAGGTTTTCTAAATAACAATTGGTGAAGTAAAGTCTTTTTACTTAAATGAATAGCTAGTGTTTAGGATTCATTAGGGCGTTTTGTGCAAAATTTGGAAGAATCGTATCAATCTTCAGGTTCACATTCTGTTAATTTTGATGCCACGAATTTATCTTCGGGTTTGTATTTGGTGCGAATTCAATTTAATGATGAAGTAAAAACAGGGAAAATTATTTTAATGAAATAACTGAGAAAGAGAATTCTAAACATCAAAAAATATCATTCCAGATTCTCGATGTCATGTTTATTTACTTTTTTAAAATAGAGTTTCATTACGAATCCGAAAGTAATTCCACCAACACTATAAACTATTAGCCCAATTAAGAAGGATTTAACTGTTATGCTTTCATCTGTAATAAGCGGATAACAAACTGACATCAATAAAAACATGATAACTCCCCAGACAAGTCCAGATTTTAGCCAATTATTTTTATCATATATGGAAGAGTCAAACTTTAGCATACTTTTCTAAGCTTATATCCAAATTTCTCATTCATCTTCCCTCATTTATCATTTCTTTCCTAACCTGTCATTCTTCTTCGTCTATTTAAAAACGCTAAAAGTGCTTTATCGAAGCTTTCTTGAGTATCAATTTCATAAAAGTCTATTTGATGTTCGTGGCAAGCAATATTGAATTTTAGAATATGCTCAGCCATTTTTTGTTTGTAGGTTTCTTTAAGCTGAATAGGCAACACATCTAATTTTGAGCCGGTTTCCATATCAGTAAGAACAAACTTTTTGTCTGGTAAATCTAAATCTCGTTCTACTCGTTTTTCTAGAATATTGAGAACAACAATATCGTGCTTTCTGTGACGAAGATGCTTTAAGGATTCCAATAAAGCGTCATGCTCTTTTGTGTTTTCAAATAAATCGGTTATGATTATTATCAAACTGCGCTTTCCTAATCGGTCGGCTAGCTCATGTAAAGCATCTGCAGAAGCTGTTTTTCTTCTTTCAGGATTTTTTTCGTTACTCTTTTCAAGTAACTCTTCCAATTTATTATACAATAAACGG
>Ga0102814_10002837_pt1 | contig 11548 bp, 11 predicted proteins | sample ColrivemetaGS741_FD_79112 | JGI IMG/M metagenome (GOLD analysis project Ga0102814, IMG submission 79112) | Estuarine microbial communities from the Columbia River estuary - Flood tide ETM metaG S.741 | ecosystem: Environmental > Aquatic > Marine > Intertidal zone > Estuary | place: USA... | reverse complement strand
TAAAAGATTGTCTAAAAATTCGGCTACGATAGCGGCCGTAAGTATGCTTATAAAAAGTGCGATCGAAAATGCAAAGAGCAATTTGTTTGTTGAAGGAAATTTACTCCCCACAAAGCCAATAAAACTAAGATTTACAACAGCGATAAAACAGAGGCTCCAACCTGTGATTTCATTGTACGCGTACCAACCTTCTTCGGTTGCCATGCTTTCTGGCGGAGTAACCCCCAGCCAATCGCTGGCCGGCACATAATGCCATATGTAAGCAAGACCGAGAAGGAGCATACAGCTACAAAAAAGCACTAGTATTATTCTAATTGCGCTATGTTTTGAGATTTTCATGGGGCTGCAAATGTAGCTTCAAATGATGATTTAAACGTGCCATTTGACAGGTTTTGAAGAACTAACAGCACCAAAAATTGAGAAGGCCTTCTAAAATAAAATCAAGGATTTGATCTTTTCGCTCCTAATAAGTTTCACAAGTAAAATGAAGTAAAAAAAATCTTCGCCAAACAAATTCAATGTTTAAATTAGCGGCCTTAAATAGTAGACTCATGAAATTTTTAGGTTTCCTTGTTTTTCTTACCATTTTCTTAATGGGCTTTGGTATGTTGATTTTCTTAGGCGGATTTGTAGGCTATTGGTTAACTCTGTTAGCCATAGAAAAAGTAAGCCCAAATTTGGCGCATAAAATTATTGGCTACAAGCCAGAAAACGAAGCGTAAAAATCTTTAACTCATAAAAAAATCCCCTTTTACCAATGTAAAAGGGGATTTTTTATTTTCAATATTTTAGGTTCCGCTTATATCACTTCGTCCATTTTAGCTGCAGGGCGAGCAACAACTGCGCGATCATCATTCCAGATTATTGGTCGTTCCATCAATTGAGGAAACTCGATCATCAACAGGATAAGTTCGGTGTCATCCATCTCCATGTCTGCAAATTCATTCTTCCAAATTTGTTCATTTGTCCGAATTAATTCAAAGGCGTCCATTCCTAATGAATCTAACAAATCTGTTAATTCTTCTTCAGTTAATGGGTTATCCATGTAATTAATTACTTCATGCTCGAGGCCTTTTTCAACAAGTAACTGCAAAGCCTCGCGGCTTTTCGAACATCTGGGATTGTGATAAATCTTAATCATTAGTGGTTTAAATTGTTAACGAATGGTCAAAAGAAACAAATGTTTTTTAGGTATTCATATAAGAGACCATTTTTTTATCTGATAATGTGCACTTCTCCATGACGTTCGCTCTTATTGCCACAGATATCGGTGTACCAAACCAGCCAAAAATACACGCCATCTACCAAGTCGTTTTCTAGATAATTGCCGTTCCATTGATATGCAGGGTCATAATTTGTTAAGATGAGGCTGCCCCAGCGGTTATACACTTCTACTTTAAAATCAACAAACTGATCCGTTGAGAGCTCGTTTACAATCTGCCAGGTATCATTAACGCCATCATTGTTTGGCGTAAAAACGTTAGGAAAAATTTCACCAATCGCATTGTATTCAATAACCTCCAGCGATTTTACGACCGTGTAAGTCAGTTTGCAAATTGTATCAATGGCTTGGAGCTGAATCGTGTAGCTACCTGGTTGTGTATACTTGTGTTCCGGAAACTTTGAACTGCTGGTTCCTCCATCTCCAAAATCCCACAGAAAGACTTGATAATTATTTGCATTGCTTGGTAAAACTTTTAATTCTGTCCAATCTACACATTCATCATAGCGCATTTCAAAATCTACAATGCCACCGCTTTGATGAAAAAACACTTGTACACTAGTTGTGTCCCAATTGTCGCAAACGCTGTCTTTTGCCGCTAGAGTAATGGTGTACAAACCGGCTTTGCCGTAAGTTTTTGCAGGGCTAATTTGTGTAGAAGTAGTGCCATCTCCAAAGTTCCACCAATAGACACCAGAGCCACTGCTTTGGTTGTTTAAAACTACATTAAAGGGCAAATCGCAGGTGTCATAAACGGCTGTAAACATCGCTTTAGCAAAAGATTCAAAAACAAAAAGTGCTAAAACAGCTGTGTCTGCGGTATTGCAAAGTGTATCTACGCCAATTATCGTAATTGTGTAAGAGCCTGCATTTGTGAAAAATTTATTCGGTTTGCGGCCTACATAGCTAGTTCCATCGCCAAAGTCCCAGTACATCACATCCACATTTCGGCTACTATCTCTAAACGTTAATTTATTGTTGAGGCAAATGCTGTCTGGCCGCAGCGCAACATTAACTTGTGCTTCTTGCAATTCAAAATCTACTTTTAATACGGCAAGATTGCAGTTAAAACTGTTGTTGGTTGTGCTCCAAACATTACTTGGAAAAGCAGGAAAGGTTGATTGCCCTCCGCAACCTGCACAAACCGCTTGGTGAATAACGCCCTGCGGGCTAAATCTTGAGGTGCCGCCATCTACGTGTTCTGCACCTGGCCCACCAAAAAAGGACGCGTATTCTGGAAATGCCCAAGAGCCATCGAGCACTAAAAAATAGAAATCGCTTCCATCGGTTGTACTGTCTTGCGCATCATTTGTGTAGGGCAAACCGTTGGTGTTTCCCTCTTGGTTCACATTACCGCCCCAGCCAGAGATGTAAACGGACTTGCACAAATCTACCATGAGTGCCGTTGGCGAAATATCTATGGTTGCGGTGCTTCCATCGCCAAAAACCATTGATTTTTTTGATAATTGCAAGTTGGGTGAAAATTTATGGATGAACTGTGCACTGCCCGGAATGCCCCATAAACCTGGCGTTGTTGGGTAGGTGCCTTTGGTTTGCCCGTATACATACACATCGTCATCTTCGTCTAAGGCCACAAAAAAGTTTTGATCGTAGGCGCTGGTACCATTAAATGTTGACGTAATGTAGGCTCCATTGCTCTTGTTGAAAGAGGCAATCCAACCATCTGTTTGGCCACCAAACACGGGTTTATAGGCCTGGGTACTTACGGGAAAATTATTGCTTAACGTACCACCCGCTGCGTAAACGGTATTTTCTGTACTGTTTAACTTCAGGCTAAATCCGGCATCGTTGTTTGTACCACCTAAATAAGTTGACCAATTCAGGATGCTGAGATTGCTGTTGAATCTGCCTAACACAGCATCTTGTCCGCCTTGCAATGAATCTTGATAAGAATTGGTGCCCGAGGGAAAGTCTGTTGAGTTACTGCTGCTGGCAAATAATATTTCTCCAGCTGAGGAAGCAATTACCTCGCCCCTGGCCTGGTCTCCATAATTGCGCACGATTGCTAAGTTGGCGCCATCGGTGCCTGAACCACCAACAAAAGTACTGGCCAAAAGGCTTGCGCCATTACTAGAGAGCTTTGCAATAAACAAATCTACCCCCTGCGCAAAGGGCATAAAACTCACATTTACGTTTGGCCCTCCGTTAAATGTAGTGTCGAACGCTGTTGGTGTTACCGGGAAGTTTGCAGAGCCTGTTATGCCCAGAATTATCAATTCGCTGTTTGCATCTACAACCATACTGTGCGGCTGATCGGGTTGGCTGCCTCCTAAAAATGTAGAATACAAATTCTGTGTACCGTTTGCACTAAACTTCGTTATAGAAACATCAATCACTCCTCCATTAAAGGTTGTATCAAAAGCACCAATTGTTGTTGGATAGCCTCCGGTAAAAACAATGCCGCCACCATAAGTATTTCCCGATTCATCAAAGGTTGCCGTGTAGCCAAAATTATCTGCTGTAGAACCCGTGTAGGATGAAAATATATAATTCGGATCTATAATTAACTCTAAATTTCTATTATACTCGCCAAGCAAAAAACCTATGGTTGATTCTTCTAAAACAAAGGAAACTTCAATGTTTTCTTTTATCCCATTAACCATTTGCCACGCAATTGGCGCCATTTCTATAAGCGGACCTAAAGATGTTTCAATAACCAGCTGGCCATTTTCCAAGTGCAATCCATTGGTGCCCAAATAATCCCAAGAAATTTGTTCTGGATTTGCCCCGGGTGAAATTATCAAATCGTACTTCAGATTTTGTGGACCGCTTTTCAAGACTAAATCAACGCCTTGATAGATGTTTTGGTAACGAATTTCTTCGTACAAGGGCACATTTCCCTTCCATCTTTTTTTATCTTTTCCTAAATAATAATTATGGTATTGCAGTTGTTTATTCGCACCGCTTAAATCTCCGTCTAAAGCATTAAAAACAACATCAAAAACGTGGTTTTTTACAGGCCCATTTGGCAATGCGTGTTGCCCTTTTTCATTGTGAAAATGTTCAAAAACAGCGGGGTCCATTAAGTGAAAACGCAAACCATCTTGCCGAACATAAACGCTGGCGCTTTGCCATTGCAATTTGTACGCAAAAGGACCGTCCCATTGGCCATTATTCTGCACAAAAAACTGCGCGGCTGCCAAAGGGCCTAAAGCTAGAAACGCTAAAAGAAAAAGTGATTTTATGGCCGTGCGCATAGCGCCAAGTTAACAAATGGGAACAAGCTTTTTGGAAAGAATATTGCAATTGACGGCCTGCATGAGTTAAAGGCGGATTTCATGGAGTGCCTACATTATTTCGTTGGCTTTCTTGCTCAAGCCTTCTTGCATTAAATAGGCCTTGATAAAATCATCAAGTTCCCCATTCATTACACCGTCAACGTTGCTGGTTTCATGTGCAGTGCGCACATCTTTTACCAATTTGTAGGGGTGCATTACATAATTTCTGATTTGGCTACCCCACTCTATTTTCTTTTTGCCAGCTTCAATTTCGTCTCGTGCAGCATTGCGGGCTTCAATCTCCATTTCATAAAGCTGCGATTTTAGAAGCTGAACAGCCTTTTCTTTATTTTGAAGTTGCGAACGCGTTTCTGTATTCTCTATAACAATACCGCTGGGTTTGTGGCGCAGGCGGACTCCAGTTTCTACTTTATTTACGTTTTGCCCACCGGCACCGCTGCTTCTAAAGGTGTCCCAGTCAATATCGCTCATGTTAATTTTAATATCGATGGTATCATCAACCAATGGAAAGACATAAACCGAAGCGAAACTCGTGTGGCGTTTTGCATTGCTATCGAACGGAGAAATGCGCACCAAGCGATGCACACCATTTTCACCTTTTAAATAGCCAAAACCAAAATCGCCATCAATTTGTAGCGTTACTGTTTTTATGCCCGCAACATCGCCAGCTTGCATGTTAAGTTCTGTAATAGACATACCATTCTTCTCGGCCCACATTACGTACATGCGCATAAGCATCTGCGCCCAATCGCAGCTTTCTGTACCACCTGCACCAGCTGTAATTTGCAAGACTGCGCTTAGCTTGTCTTCTTCGCCACTTAGCATGTTTTTAAACTCAAGCTCTTCAATAATAGCTTCTGCTTTTTTGTGTGCCGCCTTAACTTCTTCTTCGGTTAAACCACCTTCTTTGTAAAACTCCATGCTCAATTCAAGCTCGTTAAATTGTGCTTCGGCAGTTTCAAATCCTTCTACCCAATACTTGAGCTGACGCAGTTTTTTCATCGTCACTTCGGCAATTTTGGGGTCATCCCAAAAGCCGGGAGCTGCAGTTTTTTCATCTTCATTGGCAATCTGAATGCGCTTATCATCTAGGTGTAAGTGCGTTACCAAGGTTTGTAAACGCTCGCCCAAATCTTTAACCTGCTCTTGTGTAATCATGGGCTAAAAATAGGTTATTTCTCCTCTTTTATCTGTTACTTTTACCAGACAAACAAACAGAATTAACCACATGCACACACTCCTTTTAGTTGGATTATGCTGGCTGTTTTTTGGTGCATTCCACAGCATGCTCATTCACCTTACTGTACGCAGAGAATTGCAAAAAGCATTCGGGATTGATGACCAAACCTACAAACTCATCTACGCCCTCATTTCTGTAATCAGCCTTTTTACTTGTGCTCTGGTTACACTGCTAAGTGATGGTAGTTGGGTTATGCAGCCCGATTTTATAACCTATACGGGTGGCGCAATCTTGATTATTGGGAGTTTTTATTTGATGCGTCTTTCTTTTAAAAATTACAGTTTAATGGTTTTTGTGGGTCTACAACCCGAAACAAAATCACGATTAAAATATGGTGGAATGAACCGCTTTGTACGGCATCCACTTTATTTAAGCACCGTTTTAATGCTCATTGGCATTATGGCATTTTGGCCAAGCGATGTGATTTTTACGACATGCTTTATCTTAATTGCCTACACATTGTTAGGTGCCCGGCTAGAAGAACGAAAATTAATAGCCCAATTTGGAAAGGCCTATCTCGATTACATGCGAGAAGTGCCCGCCTTTTTTCCTAAATGGGCAGACAAATAAATCTTAGAATGATCAATTTAATTTCAGATACCGTTACAAAACCAACATCTGGCATGCTTAAAGCCATGATGAGTGCCGAAGTTGGCGATGATGTTTTTAATAGCGACCCAACAGTTAATGCGCTTCAAGAAAAAGCGGCAGACTTGTTTGGCCTGGAGGGTGCGCTATTTTGCCCCAGCGGCACGATGACAAATCAGATTGCCATCAAAGCTTTTACCCAGCCAGGCGATGAAGTTATTTGTCATCATTACGCGCACATTTACAATTACGAGAGTGGCGGCACCATGGCCAACTCGGGCGTTTCTGTAAAGTTGATTGGCAACCCCGATGGACGATTTACAGCCGAACAAGCCGCGGCAGTTGTGAGCAACCCAGATGCCGTTTACATGGCGCGTACGCGGATGATTGAAGTGGAAAACACGAGCAACAAAGGTGGCGGCACCTGCTACACTTTGCCCGAATTGCACGCCATTGGCGAAGTAGCAAAAGCAAACAAACTCGCTTATTATTTAGATGGTGCACGCCTTTTTAACGCCCTCACTTTTACGGGAGAGAAACCCGCAGATTACGGAAAATCTTTCGATGCCATTTCTGTCTGCTTGAGCAAAGGGCTTGGTTGCCCCGTTGGAAGTTTGCTCTTGGGCAACAGCGAATTTATTCGCGAAGCAAAATATTTACGCAAGCGCATGGGGGGCGGTTGGCGACAAGCAGGATTTTTAGCAGCTGCCGGAATTTATGCCCTTGACAATAATATTGAACGCTTGCACGAAGACCATGAAAAAGCAAGCAAACTTGCCACCTGTTTAACAGAACTCGATTACATTGAAAAAGTAGAACCTGCCCAAACCAACATCGTAATTTTTACACTGAAAGATCAAACAAAGGAGGAAGCTTTTTTTAACAAAATGAAGGAAGCTGGCGTGCTCTTAATTAGCATGGGGCAGGGCAAACTGCGCATGGTTACACACTTAGATGTAAGCATGGCGGAGATTGAAAATGTTTGTGGAGTTTTGAGAAAAGTTACTCTTTAATAAAGCCAAATCTAGCCTTGGCATACTTTTCACTTTTGGCATGGCGCTCCATTCCCTGTATGGTATTTAGTGGGCCCAAATCCATAAAAGAATTTATTACCCAGGCAGGAAGATCGCCAGCTGGGTCGGTGCTAAAGGTATATTTTAAGCTATAATTTCTGTCACCTAAAGGGGTAATAATCCATTCTGCTTCAAACACTTTTACACGGATTACGCCCTTTTTTTCTTGATAAAAATTATTATGCGCCACAGATTTGGAATGGAATGCCATGGTATGAGGGTCTTGCCAAATAGCATTTTTCAGCACAAAATCTCTATTATCTAGGGGCCAAGGAAAATTTGAATGGATGTAATAAATAATTTCATTATCCGAGATTTTTTTCAGCAAAACACCTCGTTCACAGCTGTAAACCCATTTGTCGTAATCTTCTAAATCTTGAAATAGCGCAGCAAAACTCGCTAACGAGTTTCCTTTTATTTTAGAAAGCATGCGCATTTGCTTTAGGTTTGAATTTGGTGTTTCGCGCTTGTAAATTTTTACACCTTCTTTTTCTTTTGCCAAAACCCATACAGGCTCTGCCTTAGGCACCGAGAACCCCAGCGAAAGACAAATAACAACCGTTAAAAGCATTGGCATTCTCAGCATATGAAACATGTTAAAACGGGCCTTTAGCAACGTGTATAATCTCGCATTTTTTTTGTACACGTTTTACTATTCTTAAATTGAAGCAATGACTCCCTCTCTGAAAGTAATTGAAAGCAGCCAGAGCGCAAATATCACATAGCTAGGCCAAATTTTCTTGACAAAACCAGCGGCAAAAACGATGATTACGAACATTACGCGCGCGTACACCAAAAAGGGTGCTTCGTTAAAATCGTAGAGAAAATGTGTGCCTATAAAAACGGAAAGCAGCGTAAAAAAAATGGGACGCTGTTTCAAGAAGTAGTGGCGCGTTTCCTCGCCAGCATCTGGCGTAAAAACGTTAGCAACCATCATAAACAAGAAGGGTGGCAGCAAGAAAATTAAATATTGGCCGTAAGCCAGTCCTTCTAAATCGTTTATGAGCTCTGCATAAATAAAAACGTTGTACAGGGCGACTTCTGTAAGCATAATTGTAAAAAGAGCGTAAGGCAAAAAGAATGTCTTTAAATCGAACAGCCTTTTCCATTTACCTAGTAAATCTGCAATGGCGATGCCGTAAATAAGCAAGGGTAAAAAAGACAAATAATCTGTGGCACTCATATCAACTCTTCTAGGGCTTAAGCCGGCCAAAGCTAATCGACTTTTATGAAACAATAACGATTGCAAAAAAGCGTGCTAAGGCAGTGCTTTTTGAATCGCTTTTTCAATATCCGCATACAAATAGCCTCTGCCCATTAAATAGCGAATTGTTTTTTGTTTGCGTGTGTTTGGGTGTTCGCCATTTAGGCTATTCCATTTTTTTTGTGTTAAGGACATTAGTTTTTCAGAATAGCTGCCGTCTTCAATCTCCGCAAGCGCGGCCATTATACAGGGCTTGCTCACGCGATGCTGATAAAGTGCATTTGCAATTTTTGTTTTGCCCCAACCTTTTATGCTAAAGCGGCCGCGGGCAAAAGCCGTGGCAAAACGCTGCTCGTTTAGGTAGTTTTCTTGTATGAGTTCTAAAAGCAATTCATCTGCGGCAAGCGGAAGTAGCCCATAGCTTTTCAGTTTATCAACAACCTGCTTTTGGCTGCGTTCTTGGTAGGCACAGTAGCGCCTAATTTTTTCGCGGGCTTCTTGTAAATCGTATATTTTCTTCTGCGGAAGTGCCATGCCGTGAAAATAAAAAACCCTGACGTTTTCATCAGGGTTTTAAAGGGTTTAATCTGTAATTACAATTTCAGCGCTTTTGCTGTCGTAAAAATGATATTCAAGCATCTTAAAAGCATCACGCTCGGTAATTTCTAGCTTTTGGCCATACTTTCTTTGCCACTTGCTCTTTAGACTTCTAAGCCACCAACCTTTGGTTAGGTAGGCATGTATAAAGGGATGAACGTGTAATTCTACAGTGCCACCAATATTCATTTTAACAATGCGCTCAAAATTCTGCTCCATTTGATCAATCAGCATAATAGGCGCCTCTACCAGAGCATCAGGGTTTTCCTCACGTGTTGGAATGTTCATTTCTGGGCGCACCCGCTGGCGCGTAATTTCTACAACGCCAAATTTGCTAGGCGGCAAGATTTTATGTTTGGCGCGATCGGTCTTCATTTCTTCGCGCAGCTTCTCAAACAAGATTTTTCTATTCTCGTTTTTGTGCATGTCAATAAAGTCGATGACAATAATGCCACCCATGTCGCGCAATCGCAACTGTCTTGCAATTTCTTCGGCAGCAATTAAATTGGTAGCCAATGCATTGCCCTCTTGGTTTTCTGATGCGCTCGTACGGTTGCCGCTATTCACGTCTATAACGTGCATGGCTTCTGTATGCTCAATAATTAAGTAGGCCCCTTTGGCCATAGAAACAGAGCGGCCAAAAGCCGTTTTTATTTGCCTGTCTATACTATGGTATTGAAAAATTGGGGTTTTGCCTGCAAAGTGATGGACAAGATCAGATTTACCTGGGTGTATTGTTTCAATGTATTCGGTAATTTCTTGGGCCAAATCAGCATCATCTACAATGATTTGCTCGAAAGTATCGTTAAACACATCGCACAAAAAAGCGCTTGCTCGGTTCATTTCTCTACTTACTCGGCCAGGTGCTTTTACCTTGCTGGTGCGTCTATGTATGTGCCGCCACTTTTTAGCAAGATTCTCCAAATCGCCTTCAAACTCGGCAACACTAATGCCTTCGGCAACAGTTCTTATGATAATGCCAAAACCTTCGGGCTGAACATTCTTTGCTAAACCGCGCAGACGGTCGCGCTCCTTGCGGTCGCGTATTTTTTGAGAAATAGAAATGCGATCAGAAAAAGGCACAAGCACAAGATAGCGGCCAGGCAACGAGATTTCTGCAGTAATTCTAGGTCCTTTGGTAGAAATGGGTTCTTTGGCGATTTGCACCATAATTTCCATTCCTTGCTTTAAAACATCTTCAATTTTACCATCTTTATTGATGTGTGGCTGCAGTTGGAAGTTTGTTAAATTCCACTGTTGTTTTCCCTTTTGTGTACGTTTAAGGAAATTTTGCCAAGAGTTTACTTGCGGGCCAAGGTCATGATAATGTAAAAACGCATCTTTTTCGTAGCCTACTTCTACAAAAGCGGCATTCAATCCAGATGCTAATTTTTTAACCTTGCCTAAATAAATATCACCGACAGAGAAGCGGTCGTCACTTTTCTCCAAAATAAGCTCAGTGAGCTTATCATTTTGCAGAAGTGCTATCACAGCCTGCTCTTGCCGAGCATTAATAATCAGCTTTGTGCGCACCTCGTGTATCGTTATAAGTTAGTATGTAATCAAACGCCTAAAGCACCACGCATTGGCATGGTGCTTTGGCAAAACACTCTTAAAAAGTATATAGATTACTTCTTCTTGTGACGATTCTTACGAAGTCTTTTCTTGCGCTTGTGGGTTGCCATTTTATGGCGCTTACGTTTCTTACCGCTAGGCATAATGTAATTTTTTAAAGTTTAACACTCATTTCGTCAAGAACAGCATTAAGCTGCTCCTTCATATTATCATCAGGGTACGTACTTAAAAACTGATTAAGCACTGCAACACCTTCTTCAGGTTGCCCAACACCTTGGTAGGCTTGGGCCAGTTTTATACAAAACTCTGCATTGTCCGGCTGGAGCTTGCAAAGCTTGTTAAAGCGTATTATCGCCTTGTCAAATTGGCCAGAAAGAATACTAAATTCTCCCAACCAAAAATTGGCGCTAATGTGGTTAGAATCTACGGCAATAACTTCTCTGAGCAACGCAACTGCTTGCATTGGAGCACCACTGCCTGATTGAATAATAGCTACGGCCTCATCAACTTTAGCTTGCAACTCTGCTTCAGCAGAAATGGTCGCCTCGGTTTCTACTGGGGCCGATTCTTCAATCGATTCTTTAGGTGTTCGAACGGCCATATAGATTAACGCTGTTAATACAAGCGTGCCTACAATTGCTATTATCTGGCCAGTTTTCACAAATTATTATTTAACTGGGTTTCCTTCTTTTACAGTGTCAGCAAAAACCTTTGCAGGCTTAAAAGACGGCACGTAATGCGCAGGAATAACCAATGTTGTATTTAATGAAATATTTCTACCTGTTTTTT
>Ga0102814_10002833_pt1 | contig 11559 bp, 5 predicted proteins | sample ColrivemetaGS741_FD_79112 | JGI IMG/M metagenome (GOLD analysis project Ga0102814, IMG submission 79112) | Estuarine microbial communities from the Columbia River estuary - Flood tide ETM metaG S.741 | ecosystem: Environmental > Aquatic > Marine > Intertidal zone > Estuary | place: USA: Columbia... | reverse complement strand
TGGATTATTGCTTAAAGAAAAAGAATATCGTGAGCATTTAAGCAGTTTAGATTGGAGTAATTATTCAAACAAAATAATTGCAGTTTATTGTTCAACAGACGCCATTTTAGCTCCTTGGTCATTTATGCTTGTCGTTCAACATGCTTCTGGTGTTTCAAAAAGAGTGCTAAAAGGAAACAAAGATGTTGTAAAAAATGTGCTTTATTATGAAGCCTTGCAACAAATTGACTGGACTCAATACGCTGAAAAACGAGTTCTTTTAAAAGGCTGTGGCGATAAGGGAGTTTCAGATGAATTTTACGCTTATGCAACTGAAAAAATGATTCAAGCAGGTGTAAATCGTCTTATGTATGGCGAAGCTTGTTCGTTTGTACCCGTTTATAGAAAATAAGAAAGAATGAAAAAAAATACGGTTTTAGTTACAGGAGCAAGTCGTGGAATTGGATTTACAATTGCCGAAAAATTGCTCGAATCAGGTTTTAAGGTTATTGGAGTTGGTAAAAGTGAATCGATTAGCACAACTTTTACACACGAAAATTACTTAGGAATAGCTTGTGATTTATCAAGTAAAACTGATCTTGAACAAAAATTAAAGCCTGTATTAGAATCTGAAAATTGCCCAGAAGTATTAATCAATAACGCTGGAATCGCAGATCCATGTTCGTTTGATGTAAGTGATGATGAGTGGGAAATTAAATGGAACAGAACACTTCAAGTTAATTTGAATACACCTGTTCAGTTAATAAAATGGGCTATTCCTATGTGGGAAAAGAGAAAACAAGGAATTCATATTGTAATTTCCTCGAGAGCTGCTTATAGAGGTGAGACAGAACAATATGCTTCGTATGCAGCATCAAAAAGTGGCATAATTGGCGTTAGTAAGACGATTGCTCGTGGTTTTGGTGAGCGTGGAATTACATCTTTTGCAGTTGCTCCAGGTTTCACAATGACCGATATGCTTAAAGAAGCTATTCCTGTTTATGGTGAAGCTTATATGAAACGAGAAAATGTTTTAGGTGAAATTGCACCGACTGATGATGTAGCTGATTTATGTGTTTTGTTATCTGAAGGAAAGTTAAAACACATGACAGGGCAGACTTTCCATATTAATAGTGGTTCTTACATGCTTTAATTGACGGAGCATTTTTTCTTTTTGAAATCCCCCAACCCCATTTAAATTTCTTGCATTTTTTTGAATATTAGTTTTGGGTAAAAAGGGGAGTTTTCATTCTTTGTTTTTTATTTCGAACTCGGGTAATTAGCAATTTTCTGATAATTAAAATCTTCAACATAAGTAAATATCATGTCAGAACTCACAAATCGAAAAAAAGCACATGTTGAGCTAACTGCTTCTGGTAAAGCTAGTTATGATTATTCAACGGGTTTAGAATCAGTAAACTTTCGACATGAAGCTCTTCCAGATTTAAATCTAAATGAGATTTCGACAGAGGCTATGTTGTTAGATCGAAGGTTTTCAATGCCTTTGTTTATTTCTAGTATGACGGGTGGTTACAAAGGAGCAACAGCTGTAAATGAATGGATTGCAGCTGCATGTGAACGTTGGAATCTTCCTTTTGGAGTGGGAAGTCAGAGAGTTATGTTAGTTGATTCTTCGCAAACAAAATCATTTAGTATTGTTCGAAAAACTGCTCCTAAGGCATTTATCGCTTCAAATATTGGAGCTTGTCAATTAATTAAAGACACGGATTTATCAGATATTCAACGAATAATTGACTGTATTGAAGCAAATGCTTTAATCATTCATTTGAATCCATTACAAGAACTTATGCAGTTTAATGGAGATACTGATTTTAAAGGAATTCTGAATCAAATTGAACTGCTTTGCACTCGTTTATCTTTGCCAATAATTGTTAAAGAAACGGGAGCCGGAATTCATCAGAGAACAGCTCAAAAACTAGTTGATGTTGGTGTTCAAGTAATAGATATTGCTGGAGCAGGAGGAACGAGTTGGGCAAAAGTTGAGAATCTGAGAAAAGAAGAATCGGAGCAAGATAGCATTTTTAATAATTGGGGAATTCCTTTAAAAACGTGTATAGATTCATTCCAAGGACGAAATAAAAATAACTATGAGCTTATAGCTTCAGGTGGAATTAAGAATGCTTTAGATATGGCTAAAGCAATTGCTTTAGGGTCAGATTTTACAGGGACAGCACAACCAATCATAAAAGCTTTGATAGATGGAGGGGAAAATGCATTAGAAAATCTGCTAAAAAAATGGGATTCAGACTTAAGAATGATTTTGTTATTAACAGGATGTGGAACTATAGAAGAGTTGAGTCGAGATAAATTGATTTGCTGACTTCATATTGGTTTTGCATACTTTTGATTTAATTCTTAAAGAAATCTCTCCAACCCCCTTTAAATTTCTTGCGTCTTTTTTAGCATTTTTGGTCTGATCTGAAAGGGGGAGTTTTTAGTTTGTCATAATTTTTAAATCTCACTTCTTTTTTTCATCCAATGATTTTATATAATTAATTAAAAGCTGTCTGATATCGTTTTCTTTGGGGTCATTTGGATCAACAATTACGTCTATTAGCGTGAAGTCTTTAATCCAATCGAAATTAGCTTCTTTTCCAGATGACATAAAATCGGTAAGAACAACATTGTATGATTTTGCTTTTGATAACTTTTTCCCATTTATCAAATAATAATTATTTTCCAAACTGACACCTGCAGTTTGTAAATAACCTCCTATTCCAATATTTGTCTCAAGGCCAATATGGAGCATTTTTTCCAAATCTGACCCTTTCATTGTTGTTTGAACAACTTTTCCTCCATAAGGTAATATTCTGAAAATATCAGTAAGGGTAATAACTCCTATAAGTTTGTCATCAATACGAATAGAACCACTATTTAAAACAGCTACATCAGCATTTTTTGAAGCAAATTTCATGGAGTTTGCGATAATTTTACCCAAATTAGTTTGTTTAAAACGAACATTACTTTCTAAGCCATCTAATAAGCTATCAGATTTAGTAATCACTTTACTATTTTCAAAACCAAGCCTTTCCATATTTTTATGAGCAATTGATAACCACTTTTGAACGACTTGGTCTGTTTTTTCTTGAGAAGGAATTTGGTCGGTTACCATTTTCAATTCAGATGAAACAGAAACTTTTTTGGTTTCATAATTATAACTTAGTTTGTGAATGTAAATGGATTTTGCATTTGCATCAGCTTTAGTCACTTTATTAAACTCGGTGTTGATTTCCATGTTTGAATGATCATGACCGCCCATTATTAGAGGAACTGAAGGGTAGAGTTCTGCTAATTTTTTATCGTCAGCTGCTTCTAAATGGGTAAGAAAAACAATGATATCGGATTCATTATTTACAGTAGGGAAAACTCGTTTAACAGACTCAAATGGATCTTCGTACTTAACATAACTAGCTTTATTAAAAGGTAGTGTTACAGAAAGTATTCCAAGTTTAAGATGTTGGCCAGTTTGACTTGTTAACGATTGAATCACATAATCAGGAACAGGTTCAAAGCCATTTCTAGTTTGTTTACCGAAGGGACTGCGTTTATCTGCACTTTTTGTGTTTGCACTTGTCCAATTAAAAGAAGATGCGTTCATTCTTTTATGTAAAGAGTGTTCTGGAATATCGAATTCATGATTTCCAAAGGTTACTAAATCTACTCCAGCGGCATTCATCGTTTCGATTACGTGCATTCCATAGATACGTTCACCAAGTTCTTCACTTTTAATAGTTCCAATAAAAGATGGACTTAAAAAATCTCCAGCTAAAACAGTATAAACAGGATTACCTATAACTTTTAAAGAGTCAATAAGCCAAGCAACACGTGCAAACCCTCCATTTTTGCCATTATTTATAGGAGCGATTTCATAAACATCGTTAAGTTGAACAATATAAAATTCAAAATCTTTTTGTTTAGGAGCACAAGAGAGGAGTAGAGTTGTAAAAAATAGGGCAAGTAGTAGAAATTTATTGTTCATCAGTATAATTAAACATGTACAAGAGAATTGTATAACGAAATTTACGATTTAAAGTTGAGTTCAATAAATTGAAATTTTTATAAGGTGTTTTACATTCAATATCGAATCCTAAAAACTTAATTATCAAGTGAGTTTATTTCAAATCATTTAACAAAGGACGTTTAAAAAGGACCGTTTAAACAAAAGCTTACTAATTATTAAGAAACAATTAAACTTTGATTGTGAACAAAGTCAAATCAGTAAAATCAGTATCTTTGGCTCAAATCGGGTTTTGAAGTAATCGTGTGTGTTAAAACAATGTGAAAAACAATAAACCCAAATCAACCATAAACACCTCAAAAAAACAACATGAAGTTAAGTTCGACAAATAACTTAAAATCATTAATTGCTCTAAGTAGCATTCTTTTCTTTTTTTCTTTGATTAAAGTATCAGCTCAAGGTATTACAACATCCTCTATTAGTGGTATTGTTTTAACATCTGATGGTGAAGAATTAGCAGGGGCGAATGTCATTGCAATTCATACTCCAACTGGTACTAAATATGGAGCAGCAACCACTGCAAATGGCGAATTTAGAATTCCGAATATGCGCGTTGGTGGCCCTTACCGAATTACTGCTAGTTTTCTTGGTTTTCAAAATCAAGTAATTGAAGGAATAACATTAAGTTTAGGTAATACAGAACGAGTGAAATTTACATTGCAAACAGATGATATAGCAATGGAAGAAATTGTAGTTTCAGTTACTGGTTTTCAAGATAAATTATTTAATTCTGACAAAACTGGAGCAGGTAATAATGTTGATCCAACAAAATTAACAGCTTTACCAACAATTTCTAGAAGTGTAAACGACTTTACACGTGTTGTTCCTCAAAGTAATGGAACTAGTTTCGCCGGTCGTGATAATCGTTTTAACAATTACACCATTGACGGTAGTATCTATAATAATAACTTTGGATTAGGAGACGCACAATTTGCAGGTTCAAATCCAATCAGTTTAGATGCTATTGAAGAAATTCAAATCAATTTAGCTCCTTATGATGTCCGTTTAGGTAGTTTTACTGGTGCCAGTGTTAATGCTGTTACAAAAAGTGGTACAAACACCTTTAAGGCAACAGGGTATACTTATTATAGAAATCAAGATTATCAAGGTTTGAAAATTGGTGATACAGAATTTGAAGTAACAGATGCTTACAACCAAATTTTTGGTATTTCTGTAGGTGGCCCGATTATAAAAGATAAATTATTCTTCTTTATGTCGGTAGAACAAGAAGAAGCTTCAGCACCTGGTGATAATCGTTTAGCGGCGACTGCTGCTAATCCTGCAGATGGCTTAACCGTTTCTCGTGTTACAAGAGACCAAGCTGAATTTGTTCGCACTCAGTTAAAATCCATTTACGGGTATGAAACAGGTGATTACGAAAATATTCCATTTGCTAATGAAGCACTCCGTTTCAATATGCGTTTAGATTGGAATATTAATGATCGCCACAAAGCGATGTTCCGTTACAATCGTTTTAGCAGTGTTCAAGATCAATTAGTAAACGGAAACTCAATTAGAGCGTTCCCAAGTAGAGATCGTTATAGAAATACAAACCGATTTGGTCCTGAAGCCTTAACCTTTGCTAACACACATTATTCAGTTGATAACATTATTGAATCTTATGTTGCAGAGTTAAACTCTAACTTCGGTTCAAATATTTACAACAGCTTGAATGTTTCTTATAACTCTGTTACAGATCCCAAAAGAAGTGTTCCTGGTGGACAAACATTCCCAATGATTGAAGTGATTCAAAAAGATGGAGCTGGTGTTGATCAGTACTTCTTATCAATGGGTAATGAATTATACACTGTTGGTAACTTATTGGAAAACGATGTATTTAGTATAACAAACAGTACTATCATTTCTTTAAACCAACACACAATAACAGCTGGTTTGAGTTATGAATACATGATGTTTGCCAATGCGTTTAACCCACAATGGGATTCTTGGTATCGTTATGCATCTTATGATGATTTTGTTGCTTCAGTAATCAACAAAGATTTAGCTGTTTTACCATCTCATTTTGCTGTTGGTTATTCTTATGACGCAGCAAATCCAAATGCTCTTCCATTAGATGAAGTTAATTTCTCTCAGTTTGGTTTTTATGTTCAAGATGAATTTCAAATCAACAAAGACTTAAAAGTTTATGCTGGTTTACGCATGGATTTACCAATGTATCCAAACGATTTACCAAGAAACGAATTAGTTGAGAACTTAAATTTAAACATTCCAAATCCTAGAAATACATCAGAAACTATTTCTCCTGATGTAAGCAAATTGCCTGGTGTGAATCCTTTATTCTCTCCAAGACTTGGTTTTAACTGGGATGTAAAAGGAGATAGAAGTATACAAGTTCGTGGTGGTACAGGCTTATTCTCAGGCCGTTTACCTTTTGTTTGGATTTCAAACCAAGCGAATGCAAATGGTGTAACCCGTGGTCAGGTTGGTTTATATGCATCTGATTGGGGTGTAAATGGTAATCCAGCATGGAATGGTTTCCAAGCGGATCCAAATGTATATCGTCCAGATCCTGCAACTGTTAGTGCTGTTGTTCCATCACAAGTAAACATTACTGCAGATGATTTCTCTTTACCACAAGTTTGGAGAACAAACTTAGCTGCAGATTTTAAATTACCTTATGATGTTAGAGCAACTGTTGAAGGGATTTATTCTCAAGATTACAATAGTCCATTATCTGTTAATTTAGCTAATCAGGCTACTGGAAATGTTGCAAAAATTGGTGGAAATGAATATCCATTGTACACTGCTACAGTTCCTGGAAATCCAGCAGGGTCTTCTTTACGCGAGATTTATTATTTAACCAATATTGACATGGGATCTTATGCATCCTTGACTCTTGAATTGGAAAAATATTGGGATTTCGGTTTGTACACTCGCTTAGCTTATACAAGAAGTCAAGCTCGTGATTATGGTTTAATTGGAGGTTCACAAGCTCAGTCTTTATGGCCTGATGCGGTTGCTTTCGACCGTAACAATCCTGAAGAAGGTTTCTCTCGTTTCGATCAACCTAATCGTATTATTGCTGAAGTTAGCTTCAATTCTAGTTCATTAGACTTTATCTCTGAAGCCTTAAACACAAATATTTCCTTGATTTATGTAGGTGGTGAAGCTGGTCGCTTCAGCTATACTTACTCAGGTAATTTCGGTGATGGTTCTGGTGTTCGTTTAATGTATGTTCCAAAAAATGAAGCTGATGCTCAATTAATTGATATCGTTTCAGGCGGATCAGTTGTAATGACAGCTGCTGATCAATGGACAGCTTTAGATAAATACATTAGTCAAGATGCTTATTTGAGCGAAAACAGAGGTTCTATTTCAGAACGTAATGGTGGTATTTTACCATGGTTACATCGTTTTGATGTTCGAATTGCTCAAAACATTGGACTTCCAAAATTCAAAGAACATAAATTCCAATTAACCTTAGATATCTTAAACTTCGGTAATATGATTAATGATGAGTGGGGCGTAACAACTACTGCTGCTCAAAGAAATCTGTTAAACTACCGTGGTGTTGATGGAAATGGAAATGCTCAGTTTACTTTGAATTATGTTCCTGGAACAAGTGATGTTCCTGTAGAAACTTCAAGAGAAATCTTTGATATCAATCAAACATGGAGAGCTCAAATTGGATTCCGTTATTTATTTAACTAATCTGATTTAGGTTTATGAAACTAAAAGCCCCCATTTATCAAAGATAAATGGGGGCTTTTTTATTATTTTGATTCGAGACTAAAGTCTCGGATTAGTAGGCAAAAAAGAGACTTGGTCTCATTTAAGTCTCTTTTCAAATTTACTAAAGCTCAACATCAGTAAACTCAAACGTATTCCCATTAAACAAGCCTTTGTCACTCAATTTTAAAGCCGGAATAACTAACAAAGCCATAAACGATAAGCTCATATAAGGCGCACGAAGCTTACTTCCCAATTCCTTAGCTCTGCGATCTAAAACAATATACTTTTCAGCAACAGTTTCTGCAGATTCATTTGTCATAATTCCTGCAATTGGTAAGGGAAGAACTAACTTTTCAGCTCCATTAGATAATGAAATTCCACCTTTGTTTTCAATAATGGAGTTTACAGCTTCACAAATATCTTCGTCGTTTGTACCTACTACAACAATGTTATGACAATCGTGAGCAACACAAGAAGCTATGGCTCCGGATTTTAATCCAAAGTTTTTGATTAAAGCTGTTGCAACTGGAGCATCATGATAGCGATTTACAACAGCAATTTTCAAAATATCATGTTCCGTATTTGCATGAACTGATTCTGAAATAAATTCATTCGTAATCAATAATCCATCTAATGCTTCAATAACTCTAACATCTTTTGAATTAATTTCGAGTTGAAAATCAGCTGTTTTTTTGGGTGAACAATTAAATTGATTGACAACAGGAGCGAGAGTTGCAGTCAAATTTGATTTTCCATTTTCAGCAACACATTCACCTTTAATAAAGGTTTTTAAAATCGTGAAGTCTGTTAGATTATCAACTTGAATAAAATCGGCAGAATCGCCAATTCGTAATTGTCCAACCGGCAAATTGTAATGTTCAATTACGTTTATGGAAGCTGCGCGAATGACATCAAAAAGATTGTATCCTTTTTTTACCGCGCGTTTAACGTGGTCATTAATATGAGATTCTATCAAATTATCGGGATGTTTGTCATCACAACAAAACATGAGTTGATTCGGAAATTCTGCCATTAAAGGAATTAGTGTTTCAAAATTTCTAGCTGCACTTCCTTCTCGAATCATGATTATTACGCCTTGAAGCAATTTGTCTCTTGCTTCATCATATTCAAAACATTCGTGATCGGTCGAAATTCCTGCACTGAAATAGGTTTTCATTCCATCGCCTTTTAAACCCGGCGCGTGTCCGTCAATCGGTTTCTGATGTTTTTTCGCTACTTCTAATTTTTCTAAAACTTGTTTATCCTGATAAATAACTCCTGGGAAATTCATCATTTCCGCCATGTAAACAATCTCTGGTTTTGCTAATAAATAATCTAAATCCTGAGCTGTAATTTCAGCGCCTGCGGTTTCGAATTTTGTTGCAGGAACACAAGATGGAGCTCCAAAATAAAAATAAAATGGAGTGTGTTTGGCATTTTCTAACATAAACTCAATGCCATCAATTCCAAGAACATTTGCAATTTCATGCGGATCAGAAATGGTTGCAATAGTCCCATGAGTGACCGCAATTCGCGCAAATTCGGACGGAATAAGCATGCTCGACTCAACATGAACGTGAGCATCAATAAAGCCAGGAAGCAGATAGGTGTTCGGTTTTTGATCAGTTTCGTTTATTTCTGAAATTTTACCGTTTAGTAATTTAAGTTCAACTGCTTTTATTTGGCGATTTTGAACATCAACAAGATTGGAAAGAATAGTTGTGATTTGTGGCATCCTCAAAATAGATCTTTGTTTTCTTTGTGAAAAGATAACCCTAATTTTTATGAAAATGATAAAAGTTGAAGGATAAATGAGGCATTGACTGTTAACTTTGCCCAGATTATAGCGACAGCGTCCTCGCTGGTGCTTCATAAAAAAGAGTAAGCGTACTCGCTTGCAACAATATTTTGTAACTCTGCAAAACAAGAAATTAAGTGTTTAATAACTCTAGTAGTGATTTTGCCAAACTCTGTTTTTTTATAAGGATGTCAGCGAGGACGCTGTCGCCATGACTTTTTGAAACAAAAAAGGAGAGCTTTTGGCTCTCCTTTACGAAAATAGAATTCAAATCTTACTTCTTAATTTCGAAGTCAATTGTGCTTTCTGCTTTTCCTACTTTGAACTGAATTTGGTATTTACCGACTTCTAGAAATTCTTTCTTTCCGTCTTTTTCTTTCATTACTAAATCCCAATCTGTTTCATTATATCCTTGTTTGGAATCAATTTTCCAGGATGTTAATGTTTTTGGTTTTTTGTCTGTTGACATTACTTTTATTTCAACGGTTGTAGATTGAGCAGTGTAATAGGGAAGAGTCACTTTTGGCATATATGCCGGTGTAAACTTATTTCTTTCTACACCCCAACGACTTGAGAAACGAACAGATTCCACTTTATAAGGGTAAATTTTCGTATCAAGTCCGGCTTTTGCGATTTGACGAATTGGATCTAAATCCATCACAAAAATACTTCTACCGTGTGTTGCGATTACTAATTCTGATTCACGAACTTGTTCAATCATATCATAAACAGCTACATTCGGAATCGAGTTTGGCATAGATTGCCAGGTTTTTCCTTTATCAAAACTCATGAATCCACCATGATCAGAACCTGCAAACAATAAGTTTGGATTTTTAGAATCCTGCAAAATAATGTTTATTGGCTGATAGGGAAGACCTTCGCTAATTTTTGTCCACGTTTTTCCTTTATCGTTTGTCATGTAAGCATAAGCCGCAAAATGATCATACCGATAACCTGTTAAGGAAACAAAAGCAGTGTTTTTGTCATGAGATGAAACTGTGATTTTACTTACCCACATTTTTTCAGGTAAACCATTGTTCATTTTATTCCATGTTGTACCACCGTTTTCACTTAAATACACATTTCCATCATCAGTACCTACCCAAAGGAATCCAAACTCAAAAGGTGATTCTGCAATTGAAGTAATCGTAGAATAGGGCACATTTCCTTGCGGTGAATAATTTGTTGTTAAATCAGGGCTGATTTCAGTAAATGTAGTTCCGCGATTCATGCTTCTCATTAACATTTGAGAACCCATATAAACCACATCTGGATTGTGTGAGCTTAAAATTACAGGAGTATTCCAGTTGAATCGGTATGCAGGTTTGCCAATATTGTGTTGAGGCGTAATGTATGTTCGTTCATTTTTTTCCAAGTCTAAACGATAATAGTTTCCGAATTGGAATCCAGTGTAAATCAATTTGTTATTCGTTTGATTTACTGCAACGTGCATTCCATCGCCGCCCATTATGGTTTCCCAATGATCGGTTTTATTTGGGACACTTTTCGATGATCCAAAATAAACTCCATTATCTTGAAGTCCACCGTAAATATTATAGGTTTTTGCCTGATCAATATTTACTGTATAAAATTGTCCAACAGGAATATTGTTTTGATGACTCCAAGTCTTAGTTCCATCAAAACTTGTGTAAATACCACCATCATTTCCTAGAAGAATATGATCGCTATCGTTAGGGTTTATCCATAAAGTTTGATGATCTACGTGAACTCCTGAGTGATCAACGCGTTTCCATGTTTTTCCACCATCTTTAGAGTTTAACATCGGAACTCCCAAAACATAAACGTCTTCATCATTTGATGGATTTACTCTGATTTCTCCGAAATAATAACCATAAGTGAAATAAACGCCGTCTAATTCATACGAATTAACTTTTTTCCATTTTGCTCCAGCATCATCAGTTCTATACACTTCTGCACCTGAAACTTTTGTTTCGAATAAGTCATCATTTGCATTTCCACCATAATTGGCAATGTCTTTTCCTGAATACAAGCCTGCTTTAACTTCTTTTTTGATTTGTTCAGCGGTGTA
>Ga0102814_10002829_pt1 | contig 11569 bp, 6 predicted proteins | sample ColrivemetaGS741_FD_79112 | JGI IMG/M metagenome (GOLD analysis project Ga0102814, IMG submission 79112) | Estuarine microbial communities from the Columbia River estuary - Flood tide ETM metaG S.741 | ecosystem: Environmental > Aquatic > Marine > Intertidal zone > Estuary | place: USA: Columbia... | reverse complement strand
CGTTAGCGTAGGCATAGATATAATCATAATATTTTTGATTATTAGTTTGCTCGTAAACTTTTATACAAGCTGATAATACCAACCCGTTTGTATAGCTCCAGCGTGGTTTATCAACAAAATCAAGCATGGAGGCTTTTGGAACACGCTCAATTTCAGAAAGCATCATGCGCTCAGACCATTTTAAATTTTCAGGAACTATTTTTTCTATTACTGTAATCTCTTTAGGGTTTTCCTTGGTGTTTTTACAGGCTGTAGTCAACAAGCTAAAAGCGAATGCAATAAGAGCTAAATATTTTATTATCTTTTTCATCACGATATCAGTTTAATATATTCGTTCTTTCTAGTACTTCTAATTTAGCATCTAAATCTTGAATAAAGGCCTCCTGAGTTTTAATCCCATTGATTTCTTGTTCCCAAGCACCTAAAAAGTAATAAGTTAAGGGATTAGTTGATGGTTTAAAAATTACTAAATGATCATGTATTCCCATTTTTTGTTCCGCTACCTCATTTAGTTTATAAAAAAGAACCATTCCTAAATTATCTGGAGGAATCACTAATGTTTGCTTTCCATAAGTCGCAATGTATGCCCACTTTGCTCCTTCTTTTTTAATTAAAGGAATTTCCTTAAATTTAACTATACCAGTACAAATACCAGTAATCTTTTGTGAAGGCGTCAATGTTGCTTTGGTGAATCTGTCTTGAGGGTAAATAGTAAGTTTTGCTGTTAAATCAATACTCTCATTTCCAGATTCCCACGCTTCATAGGTTATGTTAACTGAAGAATTAGTATCAGAGTTATCAATTTTTGCAAACGTGTTTTTTACCTTTTGAAAATGAACTACAGTATCAGCAACTATACGTCCATAACCACCAATACCCATTGATTTTCCAGCTTTTAGAATGTCTTGTCCCCAATCTGCTGGTTCATGATATGAATCAAAGCCATCTTGACCAACATAAGGCAACACTAAAGAATCTACTTTCTTACCATAAATATCGATAGCATTTCTCCAATCTAAATATATGCGATACCCGATTTGGCTGTTTTCCCATCCCGGACCTTCATAACGAATAAACCAAGAATGATCGGTATGCTCAGTAGGAACTTGAAGGTTCTCTACGTTTTTAAAATGTCCGTCTATGTATTCTCGTCCTTCCCAATGCCCTCCTTCTTTTATCGATATTTCGGCATAGGTTTTTGGAAACGTTTTTACTTCAAGATTATCACTATCCGCTTTTTTTGTTTTACAAGAAAAAAGGCTAAAAAACAATATGGATACAATTGCTATTTTTTTCATAATATGTCTTTACTTTTTAATTATATTCTTTACCGTTTATTGTCGTGTTCTTAAATATGATTGGATCTGAGTTTTCCACTGACAAATCTATTTCAGCTTTTTTAATATGAACGTTTGTAAGTGTAACATTTTTAACAAAACTTTCTGGCCTGCCTTTTATTAGAATACCATATTTACCACCGTTTTCAACATATATATCTTCTAAATGTATATTTTTTATCGTTGGCATAAAATTCCCTTCTTGTGGTCCGTAAATGCCATAGTAAGTATTTATTCTTAAAACAGACTCTTTAACCTGACCAACCTGAATATTTTTAACATATACGTTTTCAACAAAACCTCCTCTTAAGGTATTCGTTTTTATTCGGATGGCTCGATCTAATTCAGGGCTATCCATTTTGCAATTTCTAACAAAAACATTTCGAACTCCTGCGGATATTTCGCTTCCCATAACAACGCCTCCATGTCCATCTTTCATGTCGCAATTTTCAACAACAATATTTTCACTAGGAATATTTACACGTCTGCCATCATTATTTCGACCCGATTTAATAGCTATACAATCGTCGCCTGTGTCAAAAATACAGTTGTTTATATGTACATTTTTTGAGTATTCTGGGTCGCATCCATCGTTGTTTGGCCCATGGCTTCTAACAGTCACACCATCTACTCTCACATAATTACACTTTATTGGATGTATGATCCAAAAAGGTGCATTGGTAAATGTTACACCTTGTATCAATACATTTTCACATTCAAAAGGCTGAATAAATGAAGGTCTAAGTTGATATCCTTCTCCAAAAACACGTTCAGAAACTGGTGTATTATCTTCGGACATTGTCCATAATCGAGGTAAATTATGGTCATCTTTCTGTTGTGGTGTGTTTTTTAAGTACCCATATTCTTCCTTACTAGACCATGGCCACCAATTGGTATTGCTGGCTTGACCATTGAAGATTCCTTTACCGGTAACCGCAATGTTCTTTTGTTTATACGCATAAATTAAAGGAGAATAGTTCATTAATTCCTGACCTTCGTATGACGTATGTACAACAGGTAAATAATCTTTCGCGTTTTTAGAGAATAACACTTCCGCTCCTTCTTCTAAATGTAGATTAACATTGCTTTTTAAGTGTATTGGTCCTGTTAAAAAACGACCAGAAGGGATTATTACTTTACCTCCTCCAGCTTCACTACAAGTTGCAATCGCTTTTTTAATGGCCTCGCTATTATTGGTTTCTCCATCTGAAATAGCGCCAAAATCAACAATATTATACGTGTTATTAGGGAATTCCAGAGTTTTTATTGAACTAATAATTCTATCAGCTTCATCAAAAACAGATGTTTCTTTATTTGCTTTTTCATTTGACTTACAAGCATTAAAAGAAAATGCAAATATGGACAAGCATACTAAATAAGATGTGATAATTTTCATAAAATCATTTATGTTTTAATCATTTCAATTTAAGACTATATTAAAAGAGGCATGCAAAAATACATACCTCTCTCAATTACTACTAAACTATGCATTTAAATTAGTTAAAGTCTCCATCGTGGATCTCCAACCTGATCATCTTTTAATGTTTGATTTGTTATTGTAAAATCACCAGCTGCCGCGTTAACAAATCCAGGGTCTAATGTAGTGTATGTTGTGGTAGCATCATATACTGTATTCGTGGCAAAAAAGCCAGGTGCATTAAAATAATTATTTTTACTAAATGTAGGATTTGGGTCTGTTCTACTTTGATTTGAATAATAAGCCGAAGTTTCAGCAAATAAATTATTGCTAACCGTTATTTTATTTGCTTGAAACCTAACATATAAAATTCTATCATCTGTATTTGAACAAGCATATATAGTACATTTTTCTAATAAAACATTACAGGTCAATCCTGTTTGCGTTGATGTTCCAGCATCGTCCAGTCTAAAAAAGTCACGCCCTGGAGCACAATTGTTAAATGTACTGGTAGTTACAGTAACATTAAGCACATCTGAATTTCTAAAATCGATAAAATCACCTCCACCTGTAAGTATGTTGGTCACTATGCAATTTTCAACCGTTAATGACTGTAAAATTCCATCAGTAGTATTTCCTCTAACAAAAGAACGATTATAATCATGAATATTACAGCCGCTAATTAATAGAGAGTTATAATTTCCAACATCAGAATAACTAACAACATCAATTAAATCTGTTGGTATATCACCTGTTAAATCTAAATCAATTAAACTCACATCAGCTGCTCCAGAAACAATAGAAAAACCAACTTTTAATCGAGGTTTAAAATCTCTTCTTAACCCTTGTAAGGTAATAGATTTACCTAATGTTATAGTACCTATTTGTGCCGTATAATCACCTTGTTCTAATAACAAAATGTCTCCAGGTGCAGCATCAGCAATCATTTGAAATAAATCATCAGTAGGTAATACCAAAGTATTGTCTCCAACATCAATACCAGTTGTAAATGCTGCAGTACCTCTAATTTTCGTATTGTTAAATAACTTAGCTGTATAGGCTGTTTCACCTGTTAATCCAGTTACGGTTGCAACACCATCTGTTTTCTCTTGCGAAGTAATAACATGTGTTATATCACCAGGTTGAAGTACCAGTTGGGTTACATTACTATTTGCTACCCATCTAAAAGTAACGTTTGTTGCAGCTACATCTCCAGCTTCAAATGGCAACATAAGTTGTTCTGTTAAAGTTGTGGCTGTCCCAATGGCCCACGTAGAATCTTCTAAACCAACAGCACTTATAGCTTTAACTCTTATAGAATAAACCGTTTCACCTTCTAAGGCAATCTGAATTGGTAATTGAGATGCCGTAACTTCAACTGTTTTAAAAATAGCAGCAAAACTTGGGTCGTCTGCACTAAACTCTACAACATATTTGGTTACATTAGGACGAACAGTCCAATTTAATTCTACCGTTGTTTGATTTCTAATTTTAGCCGTTAACGCAACAGGAGCAAAAGCTCTGTTCACGTCCAGATCATTAATCACCTCTTCATCGTAACCACAACTAGTAACGGCGAATGTAAGGCACAGTATGAATATTACTTTTAATATATATTTTGTTCTCATAATCATAATAACTTATTTTAATTATTGTAAATTCTTAATAGTTATAATCGTTAACCAATTTACCATTACTTCCATCTAGAAAAACTTGCCATATTGGCCAATATTGTCTAGTATCCGGATCCACACCTGTTTTGAAAAGAGAATTTACTTTAATATCGGTTAATGAATTCCAAGTTTTAGCAGAATAATCTACGCCTGGATCTACGTTTTCTCCTCTATTTAAACCATAAATATCCAGAGATACATTGTCTGCCTTATATTTAAAATATAAAGTAGTAGGCACATCTGCATATTCGCCTGTGCGATTTTTAAAATTAGCCATTTTTACTTTTGCGTCTTCTAAATTTGTTTTTAGCAAATTCCAACGAATAAGCGCTTGCTTACGCTCCATTTCTCCTGTAAATTCAAACTTATGCTCATTCACAATAGCATTAAGCATAGCTTGTTTGGTACTAAGTCCATTTACGTATGCATCTACTTTTACAGGTTGATCTGCTGGTGCAAAACCACGTTTACGTATTTCCTTTAAGTAAGGTGCAGCAGCAGCAGGTCCTTGTAATTCATTGGCAGCTTCCGCTGCTATTAAAAGTACTTCGGCATATCGCATATAAATTTTATTAACACCATCATCATTGGTCGAGGTTACAAAACGATTCATCCATTCGTAACGATATTTCCCGAAATTCCAACTTTCAGATCCTATTAATTCTTGTTTTGAAATCCCATTGGTTGCGGTGCCCCATTGGTAAGGAACACATGTTATATCTCTACGTAAATCAGCTTCATCATAATCATAAAAAACCGTTGGTAAAGGTCCTGCAATCCCTCCTCTAGGTTGACCTGTAAATTGATCTACACTTCGGTGACGTACGGCAAAAGAAAACAATACTCTTCCTCGTCCATCAGCAAAAGGAATTTCCCAAAGCGATTCACCTCCAGCTGCTATATTTTCTTGATTGTATTTTTTCCAAAAAGTTTCGAATGAAGGTTCTAAACTCGCTTTTCCACTATTTATAACATCTTTACATTCGTTAAGTGCTAATTGGTACATTGCTCCAACTGAAAGATCTGGGTCTGTACTTCGTCTAACAGCATCCGGATATTGCATATAACCACTGGCTACCATCGCTAAACGCGCTCTAAATCCTTTTACAAAAGCTTTATTAATACGTTCTACCGTAGCAGTAGCAGGAATTTCGTTTGGCCAAGCAACTAATGTTGAAGCTTCTCCTAGATCTGCAATAAGTTGTTTATAAATAATATCGCGACTCGATTTTTCTATATATAAAGTTTCTGAATTTATAGGTTCAAAACGAGCAGGAACATCGCCCCATGCTTTCATTAAATCTGCATAATAGATGGCTCTTAACGTGAGAGCTTCACCTAATAACTGTCCAAGTTCTGTTCCTGGTAATGGGTTTCCAAAAGCACGCAAACCTCTAATACATATATTAGCACGTTCAATACCAGTATACATTTGCGACCAAGCATTATTATCAGTATTCATTTGCGAATTGCTGGGTTTAGTATCATAAATCATAAGATCTGCCTGCGCATCATTCTCTTTGTCCGAGTTTAGGTTCCATTCAGTATCTGTATTAAATCCATAAAAAGGTATAAAACGCCCTCTATATGAGTTGGTTTGACCAAATGGTTCTTTAATACCATCTACAGCGCCTTTAGCTAATCCAGCATTAGAAAAAATTATTGATTCATCTAATGTTGATTTTGCTGGTGCTTCTAAGAAATCTTCCTGACAGGAGGTAAAAAGACCAGCTATTATTCCAAATATTATTATTAGTATTTTTTTCATTTTCTCTTCTAATAAATGATTAATTAAAAATTAAGATTTAAACCCATTACCACCGATCTACTTCTTGGGAATGGTGAATAATCTACCCCAGGTGTAAGAGGTGTTTTTCTTCTTGTAGAAACCTCCGGGTCAAGTCCTGAATAGTTTGTAATAATGAAAACATTATTAGCTGTAACATAAAGTCTTAGTTTAGAAAGACCTATTTTGGATGTTATATCCTCTGGAGCTGAATACCCTAAAGTAAGCGTATTCAATCTTAAAAACGAACCATCTTCAACTGCCCAATCACTAAAAACAAAATTGGTAGAATAAGGTGACCACATGGTCGTGTTCGCATTAAGCGCTGCTAATTGAGTAGGGTCTGTTACTAATGCCCCTGTAGCAACATCTAAATTAGTCCATCTATTGCCGTCGGCCATTATAGTGCTTAAATTTCTATATTGCCCGTTGTTGTTAGAGGTGGTAAATTCTATTTTATTAGCGTTATACACATCATTCCCTACACTCCAGTTAAATGCTGCTGAAAGGTCAAAACCATAAGCATTAGCATTAATGGTCATACCTCCAGAATGTTTAGGATTTACATTACCTATTACGGTATTGTCATTTACATCTACTACCCCATCACCAGTAATATCTTTTAACTTCATATTACCAGGTCTTGGAACTCCAACAATACCACTGTTGTTAACAACACCCGTTTTTAAAGTATAAGCGCCTGTTAGCGCGTTAAAATCAAAGTCTGATACTTCATAACGTCCATCACTTTGGTAACCATACATGATACCTAATGGCTGTCCAACATTTACGATATAATCATTTCCTATTTGTGAAGAAGCCCAGTTTGTATTAGCTCCAAAGTCTTCTAATAAACCAAGTGAGTTCACATTGTTTTTATTAAACCCAACGTTGAAAGAAAAGTTTAAACCATAATCGGCTTTCTGTATTGCAGCTATACTTAAAGAAGCTTCAATACCTGTATTCTGAGTTTCACCCATGTTTCTGTACTGAGTTGAATAACCTGTACCTGGTACTGGGAAATTGATTAAAAGGTCGCTAGTAAGGTTTTTGTATGCTTCAATTGATCCGCTGATACGTCCCTTGAATAAATCAAAATCTAAACCTACGTTTTGTGTTACAGTAGTTTCCCATTTTAAATCTGGATTCGCTAAAGTATTAGAAGCTGCCCAATAATTATTTACCCCATTTATATAAGTAGTATTTCGCGACTGGAAGTTTTGAACGGTTTGGCCAGATGGGATGTTGTTATTACCCGCCTCACCATAACTTAATCTTAATTTAAGAGTATTAATCCAAGATGCATCTTTTAAGAAGTCTTCTTCAGAAATTTTCCAAGCCACAGCGGCAGATGGAAAATACCCCCATTGATTATCACCTAAGAACTTACTGGAACCATCGGCACGATACGTTGCAGTTAATAAATAACGATTTTTATAATCGTAGTTTACACGACCAAAGAATGATAATAATTTATCATCTGGACTATAAAAATTATCAACTGACTGCGGCACACCTTGACTGGTTAGGTTTCTTGACGTATCAAAATCAAAAAACTTTGGAAGTCCTTGTATTTCAGTAGCTATTTCATTTGTTTTAGAAATTATCATTTCTTCACCTAAAAGAAGTTTCAAACTATGGACATCCTCTTTTCCAAATAAATTTTTGAAGTCATAATTTAATGTATTGGCATTTCTAAAGCGTTCTCTTTTTTCATCACTAATCAGAATAGATGGCAAACCTTGGTTCTCTGCCGCCGGTCTATTACTAGCATAATAGGTAGAGCGTCCGTAAAAACGGTAATCTAAATCATTACGATTGTCTAAACCTAGATCCATTTTAAATTGAAGGTTGTCAATTATTTCCCAACCAAAACTACCAAGTACGTTATAGTTTTTTCTAAGTTGCTTACGCTGATTATCAGCTACAGCAACAAATGGATTTACTAAATACGAAGATAGTGCTTCATCTGTGTCGTCAGTTGTTAATCCAGGAAGAGGTATTGGTGAATACCCAACACTATGTCTAAGTCGTGCATCGGCTGAAGACACTTCATTTTGTTCGTTAGCACCACCACCATTAATCTCAGTATCTGAATAACGGAAAGTAAATGTTAAATCTACTTTCTCACTAGCTTTACTTTTTAATGAAAGTGATAAGTTATCTCGCTTAAAATCTGAGCCAATCATAATCGTTTTTTCATCATAATGGGCATAGTTGAAATTAAAATTAATTTTATCTGAACCACCACGAACTGCTAAATCACGACTTTGAACTTCGCCCATTTGGCCGTAAATCTGTTTTTGCCAGTTGTTGCCTTTTAAGCCATTATATTGATCAACATCTTGATAAAGACCAAAAATGTTTTGGTAAGTATCTAATCTGTCTCTAAGCAATGCATATTCATATTGCCATTTTACAAAATCATCTGGTTCAAGTACGTCAATAGTATTAGCTATTTTTTTTGCACCATAGAACATATTAAAACTTGCAGATATTTTACCATCCTTACCGCTTCTAGTAGTTATAATAACTACCCCGTTCGCACCTCTGGAACCATAAATGGCCGTAGAAGAAGCGTCTTTTAATACGGTAATGTTTTCAATATCAGATGGTGTTACGTCGCTCATACTGTTCACAGGAAATCCGTCAACAATTATTAAGGGAGAACTATCTTGAGTTAAAGAACCTCCACCTCGTATTCTAATACTTACCTCTGCATCAGGCGAACCTTCTGAAGAAGTTACTTGTACCCCAGCTAAACGTCCTGTTAAGGCTTCAGCCACACTAGAAATAGATTGTTTTTTTAAATCATCACCACCAATAGATACAACTGAACCTGTTAAGTCTGACTTACGAGAGGTTCCATAACCAATTACGATAACTTCATCAAGTGCAGCCATATCTGGTTTAAGAACTACGTTTATATTGCTTTTACCTGCAATATTTAGTTCTTGAGTTATGTATCCAATATATGAGATAACTAAAGTTGAGTTGGGATTTACTGAATTTAAAGTAAATTTTCCATCAAAATCTGTGGAAGCACCATTTGTAGTGCCTTTTACAAGAACAGTAGCACCAGGTAAAGGACCACTTAAATCACCATCTGTTACAGTTCCACTTATCGTTTTGTTTTGCGCATATATATTATTGGCTCCAAGAAAAAGCATAGCAATAACAAAAGGCAAAAAAGCCTTTTTTATATGAGCAAAGATTTTCTCTCCCAATTTTAGATAGGAAAAAAAATAATCGAATAAAGAATGGTTCGTCATAAATAATTTGTTTAGTTGTTAATTATATTTATAGTTGTTATTATATGTAAATTATTGTTTTGCTTTTGTAATTATCGGTTATTAAATTACGATTTTTAGACCTATTTAAAAAATTCATTTCCTAATTTATTACGTTTCTAAAAACCAATTATCATCATATTATATAGTCGATTTAATGCTTAGTATTTAAGTTTAATTTCAAATAACATGTAATCGATTGCCCAAATATATAAAAAAATCCTTTTCCAACAAATTATTTAAAAATATTATCTCTGAAAATAAAAATTTTGAGCATAAAATTTAACATTTGAATTATTTTGCCTTTCTAAATCTTTCAAAATTAAATAATAAATATATTTTCGTAATGGATTACATTAATAAATTTTATCATAATTATTGATATTTTTTTAGTGGTTAAATCTATCAATTAAATCTAAAATGAATAATTAATATGAAAAAAATATTACTCGCTGGTATCATTTTAATGAGCGCATTTAATGTTGTGGGTCAGAATTACTATATATCTCAGCCAGAAGGTTTTGGCGCAGCAACAACAGGTGGTGGAAGTGCAACACCCGTAACAATTACTACTTATACAGATTTAAAAGCAAAAATAAAATTAAGCACTCCGCAAGTTATTTTGATTTCAGGAACTATTACATTTTCGGCTTCTGAATTACAGATTAGCGAAGTCGTTACAAATAAAACCATTATAGGATTACCCGGGGCTAGACTTATAAATCTTAAACAGACTGCTTCTGGATCTGGAATTCTAAATTTAAAAAGCGGATCAAGCAATGTAATTATTAGAAACTTAATTTTTGAAGGACCGGGCGCTTATGATGTGGATGGTAGAGATAATCTTACTTCCGAAGGTTGTATAAATTTATGGGTAGATCATTGTGAATTTCAAGATGGAACCGATGGTAATTTTGATATTAAAAATACTTCTGATAACTTAACGGTATCCTGGTGTAAATTCACTTATCTTAAACCTGCTGTTGCCGGCGGCCCAGGTGGTTCTAATGATCATCGTTTTTCAAATTTAATAGGCTCAAGTAGCACCGATGTACCAGCTGATGGTCATTATAGTGTAACTTTTCAAAACTGTTATTGGGCGGCAGGTTGCAAAGACAGAATGCCAAGATCAAGAAATGGCCAACTCCACATATTAAACTGCTATTATAATACTGCGGGTGTATCGAATTCAAACGCCTTAGGTCTTGGTGGCGGAACTAATAATTTAACATGCTATGTGGAAAACACCAATTTTGCTTATGTAGGCACTGTGTATAAAAATTATAATAGTTCAGATGGTGGCACTGTTAGTTTGCAATTTGACGGGTGTATTAATGGCGTTTCAAACGTGGGAACTGTAGCGAAACCGAGTTACAGCTATACTGTTCTTCCTGTTAACGATGTCGCTACTTATATACCAGACGCAACTTGTGGCGCAGGGGCAACTTTACAGGTTACGGCTGCAGGAGCAATGTCTAGTTGTGGTGGTAGTTTAGGAATAGCTGACAAGGCTATTAAACTTGGAATAAAATATTATCCGACAGTTATTGATGATGTTTTACATGTGGATTTATCCAATAAATCAATAGGCACTGCTTCTATAAAAATTTATTCATTAAGTGGTCAAAATGTTTTTAAATATTCAAACAAATTAAGCTCTAACAATAAATTAGAACTCAACTTATCTAGTTTAGCTACAGGGTTTTATTTATGTAATCTACAAACAGATAACGCTTCTATAACCTGGAAAATAATTAAGAAATAAATTCTATTCTGAAATGGAATCTATTATCAAATACCAATTTTTATTTTTAGTATAAAATCAACACTTTTATATCTTTATTTTGAATAATTTAATTTTTTATAATATATTTCGTAATCGATTACAATATTTTTATATTTGAAATTTGCTACAAGAAATTGAATCGTATTTTTTAACAGACACCCACATCTTAGTTTACCTACTTTATTGCATTTACTGAAACTAAATAAATCTTAATACAATGAAGAAACTAAACTTTATTTTTATCATTCCCTTGCTACTTTTTGTTTTTACAGCACTCGGG
>Ga0102814_10002828_pt1 | contig 11570 bp, 9 predicted proteins | sample ColrivemetaGS741_FD_79112 | JGI IMG/M metagenome (GOLD analysis project Ga0102814, IMG submission 79112) | Estuarine microbial communities from the Columbia River estuary - Flood tide ETM metaG S.741 | ecosystem: Environmental > Aquatic > Marine > Intertidal zone > Estuary | place: USA: Columbia... | reverse complement strand
AGTAAACGATTGAGGTACACCTGCAAAAATCGATTTTCCGTCGTGTTCTATTAAGGAAGTTTTTCCATGCATTAAACTTGGAGCGTGAACAACGTTTGCTCCAAAAACATCGCCAATGGCTTGGTGACCAAGACAAACGCCTAGAATCGGTGTCGTTTTGCCGAGAACACGTATTACTTCTTCAGTTACACCAGCATCTTCTGGACGACCTGGGCCTGGGGACAATAAAATTTTTGATGGGGCTAATGCCTTAATCTCAGCTACGCTTAAATCGTCGTTTCTTATCACTTTATATTGACTTGAATCAGCAGCGATTAAATGAACTAAATTGTAAGTAAATGAGTCGTAATTATCTATGATGAGTATCATACTGTTTTCAAATGGTTTACCAAGGGTTATAATTATCTAGCAGAAAAGGTTCTCACAAGTCCTAATGTTTCACGAACTGGAGTCATCACTTCTTCAGCACGCTTTCGTGCTTTAATTCCGCCTTCTCTTAGCACATCATAGATAAAATCAGGCTTTTGCTCTAACTGATGTCGTTTTTCTCGCGATTCTGCAAAATATTCGGTTATCATTCTTAATAATTCTTTTTTTGCATGACCATATCCATACCCACCTTTTAAATACTCTTGACGGATTTCTTCTTTTTTTTCCGCACTTGCGAATAATTTTATTAATGCAAAAACATTACACGTATCAGGGTTTTTAGGCTCTTCCAATGGAGTTGCGTCTGTAAGGATTTTCATCACTTTGCTTTTCAATTCTTTTCCTTCATCAAAAAGCAAAATAGTATTTCCGTAAGATTTTGACATTTTGCGCCCATCTATTCCAGGAACGATAGCTACAGACTCTACAATATGAGCTTCTGGAATAACTAATAACTCTTTTTGATAGGTAAAGTTAAGCTTTTGAGCCAAGTCACGAGAAAACTCAATGTTCTGTTTTTGATCAGCTCCAACAGGAACTATGTGTGAACCATAAATTAAAATATCGGCTGCTTGCAAAATGGGATAAGTAAATAATCCGATATTAGCAGCTAAGCCGTTGGCGACTTTATCTTTATAGGAAACACCTTTTTCCATTAAGGAAACAGGACATAAAGTTCCTAAAATCCAAGCCAATTCGGTTACTTGCGGTACATCAGATTGAGCAAAAAAGGTACATTTTGATGGATCTAAGCCAAGTGCTAAATAATCCAACACAACATCTAATGTATTTTGGCGTAACTCTTTTCCATTTTGAAGAGATGTTAAGGTGTGATAGTTTGCCATGAAATAATAGGCATCAAACTCTTCTTGCATAGCAACATGCTGATGCATTGCTCCAAAATAATTTCCCAAATGAAGTTTTCCACTTGGTTGAATTCCAGATAAAGCTATTTTTTTCGACATATTTTTAATTTAAACGTAAAGTAATTTTTCAATTTGATGATGAGTTTTGTTGGATGCTAGAAGCTGGAAGTCAGAGGTTTTGGGAGTCAGCCTTCGTTTTTCAAGCATCTAGCTACCAACTTTAGCTTTAAGCTTTTGGGACGCAATTCATTCATCATTCCTCATTCATCTAGCTTCTAGCTTCTTACACAATATTTCCGGCTAATTTAAGCGCTTCGGTTAGAGCTTTTGCTTTATTAACTGTTTCTTGATATTCATATTCCGCATCAGAATCAGCAACAATTCCAGCTCCTGCTTGAATGTAAATAGCTTCATCTGTAGCAACCATCGTTCTTAATGCAATACACGTGTCCATATTTCCAGATACATCAAAATAGCCGACAGCACCGGCATAAGGACCACGTTTATGAACTTCCAATTCATCAATAATTTCCATCGCTCTAACTTTTGGAGCACCAGAAACTGTTCCTGCAGGAAAACAACGAGCAAGTGCATCAACAGAAGAGTTTTCAGCTGATAACTTTCCTTTTACATCTGAAACGATATGCATTACATGAGAATAGCGTTCAATGTATGCTTGACGATGAACTTTTACTGAACCTGGCTCACAAACTCGTGATAAATCATTTCTTCCTAAATCAACAAGCATAATATGCTCAGAAACCTCTTTCGGATCTCCCAATAAGTCGGCTTCTAATGCTAAATCTTCTTCTTCCGTTTTTCCTCTCCAACGTGTTCCAGCAATCGGCATTACTTCAGTGACTCTATCCTGAACACGAACTAATACTTCTGGAGAAGATCCAATTAATGCAAATTTTCCAAATTCTAGGAAAAATAAATACGGCGATGGATTTACCGTTCGTAGTGCACGATAAAATTGAAAACGATCGCCGACATAAGATGCAGCAAATCGCTGACTTAGCACTACTTGGAAAATATCGCCTTCATAAATGTAGTTTTTAGCTTTTTCAACCATATCGAAGTAACGAGGCTTTTCAGTATTACTTGTAACATCAGATGTTAAACTAACCGAATTCGTTTGTGGTAGTTTTTTTGTAATTACAGCTTCTAAAGCTTGTATTGATTTTTGAGCATGTTCATATTGAAATTCCAAGGTCTCTTTATCATCTGTATCTATAAATACGGTTTTGATTAGAATAACTCGGTGCTTAACGTGGTCAAAGGCAATTATTTCGTCATAAAAAGCCCATATTGCATCTGGCAAACCCAATGTATCTTCTGGAACATTCGGTAAATTTTCAACTTGACGAATTGTATCATACGATGAATAGCCAACAGCTCCACCTTTTAAACGGGGCAAATCACTGATTTCAGGTTCTTTATACCCACTTGTCAACTGTTCTAAAACCTTAAAATAAGGTTCATTAAACGGCTTAACTCTTCCATTTCTTTCGTCTGTTAATAAGACTTTACCTTGATCAAACTTTAAAACTTGATAAGGATTGCGTCCCATAAATGAATAACGAGCAAGATGTTCACCACCTTCAACAGATTCGAAAAGAAAAGGGTAACGAGCTTCTTCTCGAAGTTTCATAAATAATGAAACAGGAGTCTGTGTATCAGTTAATAAGTTTTTAAATACTGGAATTGCCAATCCCGGCTTGGCTAATTCTAAAAATGTTGATTTTTCCATGGTTGATATCAAAAAAAAACCCGCTTCCTAATGGTAGAAAGCGGGCCGACTTAAAATTTCTGTGAAAAAAAAGTGTATAAATTTACATACATACTTTGTCTGACGGATCCGCTTAAACGATTCGCCACCACCAAGAAGAAGTAAAATTTGAACTGTTTTTCATGGTTCGCAAAATAGGATTATGTCGATTGAATGTCAATGATATTTAAGTAATTTCACTAATTTTTTCGATAGACTTAAACGATTCCAGTGTTATAGATCTATTTTTTGAAAAGTAATGTGTTATAAAAACTCATTGAATTCTACATAATTCTAATTATTACCTACAGAAAATATTGTTTTCCCATCTGATATCACAACTTTTGCATTGGGAGAAGTCGATAATTGTTGTAATGCTTCTATTTGTCTGTATTGAAGAATTAAAGGGTTTAAGCCTTCTGAAATTATGCGTTGCGCATCTCTAATTCCAGTAGCTTCAATAAGTTGTCTTTTAGCTTCCAATTCTTGTTCTTTAATAACAAATTCCATTCTTTGGGCAGACTGATCAGCTTCTAATTTAGCTTCAATAGCACGTGCTAGTCCTTGTGGAAGTAAAACGCTTTTCATCAAAACCGATTCCACAATTATTCCTCTGTCATTCAGAATGGTAGCCATTTGTAGACGAATAGCTTTTTCAATTTCTGAACGCTGAGCAGTATGCATATCTTTTGCAATAAAGCGAGCAGATACATCTGCAGATGCTGATCTAAACACAGGTAAAATGATATCTTCTACATATTTCTCACCTGATTTTTGTAAAATCTCATGAGCTTTGGTCGGTTCAATTCGGTAAAGAATCGAAATCTCGCATTGCACATTTAATCCTTCTTTTGATGGAAGTGGTAAACGTACCTCTAAATTTTCAGTTCGTGAAGGAAGTTTCACAACTTTTGTGAATAATGGATTTACAAAAACGACTCCTGGAGTTTGAACTTTTTTGTCCAATTTACCGAATGTTCTTTTAACTCCAATTTGATCTTGATTCACTACTGCACAAGATGGCAATAAAAAAGCGACACTCAATAATGCTAACTTTGATAATTTCATATAATAAGCCTTTGTTTATTTGAATTGTTATTTTCATAAACGAAAGTATATGAATTTTAATATCCTTTAAATTGTAAAAAGTCTGCGTCTAAGATTAGGAACTGATTAGTTTTTACCGAGCATAACTTAATTATTATTAACCTATTAAATTAATTTATACTCATCATTTATAACGCCCTATACAACCCTCAAAAATGTATTGTGACTTTAATTACTAATTAGTGGCGAAACAAAACGAACTCCATATTTTTTCAACTCTAAACTTCTCTTTTGTAAAATATTCATAGTTTTTTGGTTCAATTCTACCAATAATATTGGCTGAGCAAGTTGTTCGGCTTTCCGTTTAAACTCAGCTAATTTACGTTCATACTCAAAAACTCCTTTTTCTGCATCAAACAGAATTACATTGTCGAATTTAAGAATCGATACATCAAAATTAGTAAACATATTTTGAACTTGTTTTTCTTTCGATATGGAATGATCATCAACAACTAAAGTTATTTGTGATGAAATGGAGGCAAATTGTGGCAGATGATCTTTTAACCAAATTGGATTCTTTATCGACTCATTATCAGCTGCTTCATTCATCCAAACATAAACGGGTTTCACTATCCCATTATGTTTTTTATACCAAGACTGAACCGTTGATGGGTCTAAAGACCTATATACCAAAGGTGAAAACTCTCCTAAATCCCGAACTTGTTCAACCAAATCAACAGAAATAGAATGATCAGCTACAAATAACATTGATGCTGGAAACGTAACTAACTTTAATGAGGTGTCCGTTTTAAGCTCAATGCTTCTAATTATTGTCTCTGCCGCATAGAAATGGATTAACAAATCTTTTTCTGGAAAAATTATCTTTGCTGGTAATGAAATCCCCTGTTCATAAAAAGCATAATGTAAATCTGTTTGAATCTGAGTTTTTGATATACCTCTTGGAATTCTAACATCATAATGAATTCTTGAAAACTCACCTATTTGAATATTCTTTGCTTTAATTTGTCTTTTTTTAATCGAGTATTGTCCTAATTCCTGATAAATTAAAGAGTCTAATCTGACTAAATCTGATTTTTCAATTCGTTCATGTCCACTCCCATATGCTAATAAGAGAACTGAAATTACACTAGCAGCTACTAATAATAAAGCTGTGGTAACTTTTTTTTGATATACTGTCATGGTTTTCTATTTGCGATTTCACCTAATAATACCAATGTATTTCACTTTATCAAAGTTACTTCCTGCCCTTATAATGCCTTACATGGTACTATTTTGGATTCTTTTAGTATCTATTTTTCTACTCTATCGAAATAGAATAAAATGGGTAATAGGTCTAGTTTCGATTACCTGTATCGTTTTGTATTTTCTAAGCTTACCCTACTTTTCAGCACTACATCTTTCAAAAGAAATGAATAAATGGAATTCATATACGCTACCAAATGATACTGTTGATGTAGCAATTGTCCTTGGCGGATTTATGAGTCCAGACCCACTTTTTGGTTACGAAGTCGAAGCTGCGTTTGACAGGTTATTAGTTGGAATTCGATTGATAAATGAAAAAAAAGCTCGATTTTTGCTTCTTAGTGGAGGAAGTGCAGAAAAAGATACCAATACATTTAAAGCTGAAGCTTTACTAATGAGAGACTTTATTCGTGAGTTTTCTATTCTTCCCGATTCCATTCTACTCTTAGAATCAAAATCAGTAAATACTTTTGAAAATGCTCAATTTTCCAAGAAATTATTATCAGAGCTCCAGCTCTCAAATCGGATTTATTTAGTTACATCCTATAATCACCAAACAAGAGCTACACAACTATTTGAACAACAAGGATTTGAAGTACTGCAAGTTCCTATAGATATTCCTATTCAAAAACAATGGACATCAGAGTTTCCTTTTTATTTACTTCCTGATATGAATTCTTTAAAGTATTGGAGCTCAATTTACAGAGAATGGTTAGGCTCAGTTTGGTATGCAGTATCTGGTAAGCAATAATGTTTATGAATGATCTTTAGCACATCTAATGCATAAAAATCGTCAACAAAAAAAGATATTTGGTAAGATGCTTCAAACAAATACCCAAAAACTTTAACTGAATAAATCTCAATTTGTGTAATGATATCATTTACATGTGATGGATTTAATTCACTGGTTGTAATTAAAGTGATTTGCGATCCAGCTACTAAACTCCCTTCATCAAAAAGTCCTATAAAATGGATAAACTCTTTCGTTTTCTTCAACTCTGACTTAAATACGAGACCACTGATTTGATTTTTACAATAGACCTGAATTGATTTATTTTCGAGGTAATCAAAATCATTTTCTGATAATTTTATTCGTTGTAAATCAAGTTCTTTTGTAGATAAAAACGTTTGATTTTTTCGAATACTAACGGTTGTAAGTGCTTGTTTATTTTTATTTTTAGCACCAGATTGCAAGGTTCTTACAATAGTTCCTTTAGCCTTTGGATTAAACGTGTTTTTTATAATTATCGGAGTATGTTTTAGCTGAAGCGGTCTAACGGTTCTTGGATGCAGTACTTTTGCCCCATTATCAGCCATTATTTCCATAAATTCGTAGGTTAATTCCTCAAAAATAAGAGCTTCTTTTACCAAATTAGGATCTGTAGTAAACACCCCATCAACATCTGTCCAAATTTCTACCCAATCAGCATCAATGCTATACCCAACTAATCCGGCAGTAAAATCTGATCCTGATCTACCAATAGTTGTAATATTTCCATTTGAGTTTGAGCCAATAAATCCCGTAAAAACAACAATACCAATCGTAGTGTCAACTGCTTTTTTTAAATTAATTGCAGAGCGTTCTAAGTCAACAGTTGCATCGCCAAAATTTGAATCCGTTTTTACTAGAGTATGAGTATCGGCAAAAACGGCAGGTAAACCAACCTCTTGCAAGCCTGCAGAAAATATTCTAACCGATAAACGCTCCCCAAAAGACATGATTGTATCAAGATCTTTTGTTGTACATTCTTGTTTTTCCCAAATTTGCTTAACTTCATTTTTGAGCAATTTTAATAAAGGGGAAAGCTCATCATCGTTTGATACTGAACTTACACAAGCTAATTGCTTACGGTGACGATCTTCAATTTTTTCAAGTATTTCATCTACCTCTTTTTTTTGAATTGCTGCCGATTCTGCTAATTCAATGAGCAAATTTGTTGTCCCTCCTAAAGCAGAAACAACAATAGCTACCGCCGCTTCTTCAAACCGTTCTTTTGTAATTTGAATAGCTTGTTTCAGCATTTCAGGAGTTGAAACGGATGTACCACCAAATTTTAAAACGACATTCTTTCTCATATATATGAAACTTTTTTTAAACTAATACTACTTTTCAACAACCTGTAAAAATGGACTAATTAGTTTTATCATTTGGTCAAACTCAATTAAAAAAGCATCATGTCCATGGATTGATTTAATCTCTTTATAATATCCTCGTGGTAAATATTGTGCAATTTCTGTTTGTTCTACAGTTGGATATAAAATATCACTATCTATACCGATTATTAGAGATGGTATGTTCACCTGATTTAAAACAGATCTCATTGTTCCTCTATTATAAGTTATATCGTGTGAGTCCATGGCTTGTGTCAAACGAACATAAGTCATTGCATCAAATCGTTTAACTAACTTTTGACCTTGATATGAAAGATACGATTCAATTGCGAATTCATTTACCCCATGTTGTTTATCTCTCCCAAATCGCTTTTGAAATGATAAATAGGTTCTGTAAGTCAACATTCCCATCATTCTTGCAGAAGCTAAACCTTGTGCAGGAAACGTATCTTCATCATAATTTCCATTATTCCAATAGTGATCTGCATAAATAGCATTTCTTTGAGCTTCTCCAATTCCAATTGCCCATGCAGAATGTTTAGCTGGTGCTCCAATTACAATCATCTTTTCAATTCGATTATCCATGATGGACCATTCTAAAATTTGCATCCCTCCCATTGATCCCCCAATAGCTAATTCAATTCCTGTAACACCAAATTCGTTTAAAGTCAATTGCTGGAGTCGGACCATATCCCTTATGGTAACTTTTGGAAAATCTGACTTATATTTTTTTTCAGTTAATGGATTTACATTTTGCGGGCCACTTGTTCCATAACAACCTCCCAATACATTCATACAAATAATGAATTGTTTTTCAGGATTAAAGAACCCTTCTTTAAAGAAGCCTGAGAACCAATCTTCAGCATCGCTTGTACCAGTTAAGGCGTGGCAAATTAAAACAACATTATCCTTTTTCTCATTCAAAACTCCCCATGAATGATACGCAACAACAGGTTTTGCGATAATAAAACCACAATCTGTTTCAAAATCTTTCTTGTGAGAATAATAGTTTAATGAATTTGTCATAGATAAAAAAAAGACTTCACCGATGGGTTCAGCATCGGTGAAGCAGGTTGATGAAAGAAAGTGAAAGATAAAAATGAATTAAATTTATCTTTCATTTTTTGTGTTTAATTACTTGATTTTAGAAAAAGCAATTTCAAAATCTTCAATAATGTCATCAATATGTTCTAAGCCAACTGAGACTCGAATTAAGGATTCACTCACGCCTGAAGTAAGTTGTTCGGCATCACTTAACTGCTGATGTGTAGTTGATGCAGGATGAATTACTAATGTTTTTGCATCTCCTACATTGGCTAAATGACTTGCTAATTGAACATTATTTATAAATGTTGTTCCTGCTTCATAACCACCTTTTACTCCAAAAGTAAGAACAGCACCAAACTTTCCAGGATTTAAGTATTGTTTTGCTCGTTCATGAAAAGGATGATCTTCAAGACCTGCATAACTTACCCATTCTACTGCATCGTGATTTTTTAACCAGTTCGCCAATTTTAATGCATTTTCAGTATGTCTTTCAACTCGGAGCGATAAAGTTTCTAAACCTTGAATTAATAAGAATGAATTAAAAGGAGATTGGGATTGACCAAAATCACGAAGGCCTTCAACTCTTGCACGAATAGCAAAAGCAATATTTCCAAAAGGTCCACCTTCTCCAAATACATCCCAGAAATTTAATCCGTGATATCCTGGAGCTGGAGTTGTGAAAAGTGGGAATTTTCCATTTCCCCAATTAAAGTTTCCTGCATCAATTAATACACCGCCGACTGATGTACCATGTCCGCCAATCCATTTTGTTGCAGATTCAACAACAACATTAGCACCATGTTTAATTGGTTGTGCAATTGCGCCACCGGCTCCAAATGTATTGTCAACAATTAGTGGAATTCCATGTTTTTTTGCTAAAGCTGATAAACCTGCAAAATCAGGAACATTATTTCTTGGATTTCCTAATGTTTCGACATAAATACCTTTGGTGTTTTCATCAATTTGAGCTTCATAAGCCTCTACAGTATCTTCTGCTACAAACTTAACCTGAATGCCTAAACGAGGTAGTGCGACTTTAAATTGATTATACGTTCCACCATATAAATAGCTAGTTGAAACAAAATTATCTCCTGCTTGGGCAATAGTTGTTAATGCCAAAAACTGAGCGGCTTGCCCAGAAGAAGTCGCAACTGCAGCTGCTCCGCCTTCTAAAGCTGCAATTCTTTTTTCAAAAACATCCGTTGTCGGATTCATGATTCGAGTATAGATATTACCAAAATCCTTCAACGCAAATAATGAAGCTGCATGCTCAGTATCATTAAAAACGTATGATGAAGTCTGATAAATAGGAACAGCGCGAGAATTGGTTGTTCCGTCAGGTGTGTGACCTGCGTGCAATTGTAAGGTTTCGAAACGAAAGTTTCTTGGTTTTTCGGTTGTACTCATGGTTGTTTATTTTTATTTATGATAGGTAAAGATTCATTTTTAATAGTTGGTTTATTAATAACCACCCATTTTATTTAATAGTTGGACGCATCAAAAACTGATGATCTACTTTTATACATCTATTTTCAAACAAAGGAATTCCCGCTTCTTCAGATTTTATTTTCGCTTCTTGTTGCAGACCAGTTCCTAACTGTAACCATATAGCTTTAGGATTAGCTGAAATTGCGTCATCAATAAACGCTGGGATTAGATCGGGCTTTAAAAAAACATCAATAATATCTACCGGAAAAGGGATATCCTGAACCCTCTTATAAACTTTCTCACCCATTATTTCTTCTGCAGTTGGATTAACTGGAATAATTTTAAACCCTGCATTTTTCAAATATCTAGCAACAAACTGACTGTCTTTATGCCTGTCTTTTGACAGTCCAACAACTGCAATTACTTTAGTTTGCTCTAAAATGTGCAGAGCAATATCAGTTTCTTTTGATAAATCTTCTGATGCATACATTTTTTTCTTGTACCAATCACGATAAGTAGGTTCCATAATTTAATTTTATCTAAATAAAAAAAGCCTCTTTCGGCATAGACCGGAAGAGGCTTTTTTTATAAACCATACTACATTAATAGTATTATTTATGAACCTACTTCCTCATCTTTACCAAAAAAGTGTTAACACAATTTTAGCAGGATTTAGCACCTGCCCAACAAATGATAAACAATTGTTGCGGTTGCTAAGGTTTCACAGGGCCTGTCCCTCCACCTTTCTTAATGAGAAATCAAGAAAAAGAACAAAAAAGCCCTGTATCGCTTAGCAACACAGGGCTATTAAAATTAATTAAAATATCCCTATGCTCTATGTGATTTACACATACAACACATTTTACAAATTTTATTTGCTTGGATACTTTTCATGTTTGAATAATATAAGATTTTAAAATTAAGGTCAACCCTTTTAATAAACTTCTTTAAGAGTCTTATTATTGATTACTTATTCCAAAACGAACTAGTTCGTCAATAGTCGCTAATTGTAATCGATTTTTATTCAATTTCTTCACATTTGAAATACTCACTTGAGCATCTTTCAGTCGAATTAAATCATCAATTGTGATCTCTTTATATCCCAAATCGTGCAAATTACTTGTATAGTGAGCAGTTACCTCATGAGTTCTTAGCCTAATTAAATCAGCTAAAGTTAAACTTGTATAACCAAGGGAGTGCATCATTGAAGCAAAAGTTGCTGATACATCATGATTTTGTAATAGTACTAAATCTTCTAAAGTTGGATCATAACCTAAGTCTCTAATCTTAGAAGTGAATGTTGCTGTTACACCTTTTTTTCTTAAATCTTTTAATTGTTCAACTGTTAATTCTCCATAACCCATTCTTTGCATCCAAGCTCCCATTTCTCTAATAAGTGAGCTACCACCAATTTCAGTAACCATACCATTACTAATTATTGTGGTTTCACTATCTGCAAATTGTTGTTCTGAGTCTATTTGAGATACAATAAACATTAGAAATGAAAATAAAAACGCTCCGAATAAAACCCCTCTGACAAGATTCCCGGAAAATTTTGATTTTTTATCATTAACCTGAGTCATACTAGAAAAACTTGAAGTATTTCT
>Ga0102814_10002826_pt1 | contig 11573 bp, 10 predicted proteins | sample ColrivemetaGS741_FD_79112 | JGI IMG/M metagenome (GOLD analysis project Ga0102814, IMG submission 79112) | Estuarine microbial communities from the Columbia River estuary - Flood tide ETM metaG S.741 | ecosystem: Environmental > Aquatic > Marine > Intertidal zone > Estuary | place: USA... | reverse complement strand
GAACAGGTTAACAGCTGCGCGGCATCCAGCTCTCGACTCCAGAGAATGACTAAAGCAAAAAAATACCAGGGATGGCGGACCCGGCGATGCCACCAGCCCAGCTGAAACCGGGCTTGCTGTTCAGGGTCAAGTTGCTGCTGTCGCAGCTGGGCAGAGCCACTGAACTGACTGAGATCATAATCACGCAGTGACATAGCAAAGGCCACCACTGCTGCCAGCGTCAACCCAGGCATCAACCAACTCAGCACTCCACTCCACTGCCACAATTTAGGCCCCGACGCTTCAGCTAACAGGATCACTACCGGGATCAGCAGCAACACTGACGAGAGGTTAAACGCCAATCGGTAATAGCGCATCGCGGCAGGCCAGCGAGCCGCACACCAGGCTTTGCAACGCAGCGAGGCCAGCCACGAATGCAGACCACAATAGCCCAGCAGATACAGCCCCAACACCCACAGTTGAGCCATCAACTCAGTTGTCACACGTTACTCCTGTGCGATTCTGCAATTTCAGGCCAACCGATGCACGACCGAGCTGGCCAGCTTGACATTATCATGCAGCGGACAGCGCTGGCACACCTGATCCAGAAATGCGTTTTTCTCCGCCTCGGTGAGATCGGCATCGATAGAGGCCTCGATCCGGATCTCGGTAAACCCCACCCGATCATCGCTGGGCTTTCCCAGCAACCCCGCAGGATTTAGATCACCCGAGGCACTCACTTGCATACCGCGCAGGGTGATTTTTTGCTGAAACGCGGCCGTTCTGGCTATCGTCGCCACGCAGCCCGCCAAGGAAAATAGAAACTGCTCTAGCGGCGTGGGCCCCAGGTCCGTGCCCATGGCATTCTCTGGCTGATCGATGATCACTTTATGGCCACGAATATCCGCACTGATGTGGTAACCCTCGGTCATGCTGGCGGACACCGAGACTGTTTTTAATTTTGACATACAGAGACCTGCTCCAAGAAAATAAGAAAAAACTAATATAATACGATACCCAGGTTGCCTTCAAGCACCGATATGCGCTTACGATAGCAAGGATTCCCCTCCGACTCGCCTCCAAGGTCTGTTCGGAAAAAATGCAAAGATCCGCTAGGCAGGATCATGCCTTTTGCGGCTATCTGCAGGTGCTTGTGCGCGATCATTCATCCCATAGTCGCGGCAGACGCTGGCCACCCGGAGGCGATAATCTCTGAATACGCCACCTCGCCCTTTCGCCTGTACCAACCGATGTGATTCTAATGTTCGCCATGCCTGTACGGCCTCTTCATCTCGCCAGAAAGACAATGACAGCACCTTGCCCTCCTCCACCAAGCTTGAAAAACGCTCGATAGAAATAAATCCGTCAATGTCTGCCAATAACGGCTTGAGGTCCGCTGCAAGATCCAGATACTCCTGAGTTTTTCCATCGGCGGGGTACACTTCAAAAATCACGGCAATCATGGTGTTGGACCTCTAGTGGGAGGTGGATATCGGAAGAGCCAAGCAAGGCAGCACCCTATTATTACGCCAACGTTGCGAAGCGCTAACAGCGACTATCTACACCATAACGATAGCCTTATAGCTAGGCCTCAGCCAGCAGGCTATCGAGCAGCTGCTTGACGTGATCGGAGGCAAATGGCTTGTCACAGATAGCAGAGACACCCGCCTGCTGTACTGCCGACAAGCGGCTCTCGCTCTCTTCGCTGGTCACCATCATGATCGGCACCGAGCGCTGCGAGCTATTGCTGCGGATCTGCTCGGTCAACTCCTGGCCGTTGACATTGGGCATATTAAAATCGGTGACCACCAGATCAAAATAGTCGTCTGCCAGCTTCTGCAGCGCTTCGGCACAGTCTGAGGCCTCGACAAAATGACTGATGCCCAATCCAGAAAGTACCTTACGGATAAATTTACGTGCCAACGGGCTATCGTCTACCACCAGTACCTTGAGTAGTTCCGGATCACGCATCCGCGCTCCCTCTTCCGGTTCGATATTATGTAGGGTGGTTTTTAGCGCCGTAGCGAGCTGAGCGTCACTGAAGGGTTTAGGTAACACCGCCGTGGCACCCGCTTGCTTGATCGGATCAAGATAGCGAAATTGGGTTTCGCTGGAGATCAACACAAAGGCCATATCGCGCAGACGGGGATCAGTCCGCATCTGGGTTAGCAACTTCGCTCCGGAGATGCCTGCCAGATACAACGTCGAAATGACCAGGTCGGGTGGATCGGCGGCCATCAACTCAAGAGCCTCCTCGCCGGTATCGCAACTTTTGATACTCGCAACGCCCAACCCGCGCAAATGTTTCTCTATCACGTGGCGCTGCATCTTTGAGGGTTCAACCAAGAGTATGTAAAGATCGCTTAAGCGCATGAAATCGGGCTCCGTTGACGGTACCTTCAGCCTAAATTAACTGCTGTGATAAAATCAAATGTTAATGCCTATCAACCCATCGCTACGCATTGATAGTATTAGGATTTAAAACAAAACCAGACTTTTTAACTCAGGTACTATTTCGACCGTACTTTGAATAGCCTAAGATCGAACTTTCAACAAATATGAGCACTGACAATGAATACTGGAATCCTGGCGGCTATAGGCGCGTTTGTGCTCTGGGGATTTCTACCGCTGTACCTGAAAGCACTCGATCCTGCCCAAGCGGGTGAGATTCTCGGCCACCGCGTGGTCTGGTCACTGCTATTTATCCTGCTGTTACTGGCTATAAAGGGCCGCTGGAGCTGGATCGCACAGGTACAGAAATCGCCACGTCTTATTCTGGTCGCCTTGGGCTGCGCGCTGTTATTGGGGACCAACTGGCTCACCTATATCTGGGCGGTGACCTCGGGGCATATTGTCGAAGCCAGCCTGGGTTACTTTATCAACCCTCTCTTAAATGTATTGATGGGGATGCTGTTTCTGGGAGAGCGACTTCGCCGGGTGCAGTGGCTGGCACTTGGCATCGCGACTAGCGGGGTGTTGTATATGACCTTCGCCTACGGCGAGCCCCCTTGGATAGCATTAATATTGGCGTTCAGCTTCGGCCTATATGGGCTCATCCGAAAGCGCTCGCCGCTGGGATCTATCGAGGGCTTATCGCTGGAAACCCTAGTAATTATCCTGCCCGCGCTGGGCTACTTGCTCTATCTCGGCAGTCAGGGCCAAGCCCTGTTTGGTCAGGGCGATATGCGGATCAATCTACTATTTGCGGGCACCGGCATCGCCACCGCGCTGCCGCTAATCTGGTTTGCCTATGGCGCCCAACGCATCACCCTAACGCTACTGGGTTTACTGCAATATATTGGACCGAGTATCCAGATGGTGATCGGTATCTGGCTGTTTAATGAAGCCTTTTCAGGTCCTAGGGTACTGGGATTCGGCCTAATCTGGATAGCATTAGTGATCTATAGCCTAGAGAGTTTCTACCGCCACCGTAGCGGCATCAATGCCCGGAAGCGCCAAGCACAGCAAGTTCAAGTCCCTGATTAAAGTCCAAGGCAGCCATCCTGCCATGCTTATAATTAATTAGCTGTGGCCAGATCGAATCGGTCTGTGCTCGCAGCACCATTTCGGCATCCCCAGGCACCACCAACCAATCGCCTCGGACAATTTCCCGCTCTAACTGTTTAGGCCCCCAACCCGCATAACCGGCAAAAACCCGCAAGCGATTATCGGGAGCGTCCTGCTTCAGCAACCGGCTAAACTCGGTTCGATCATTGGCCAAATAAATGGAATCTATGACTGGATCCAGTGCTGACGTATCCTCATGCTCTGCTGATTCGACTAGCATGACACGCCTATTCATCTCCACCGGTCCGCCCCAGAACAGTTTCTCGCTGGCCTGATGCTCACTCACCTGATCGGCAAACTCAGCCGCCAGCGTAAGCTGCGTCGGCCGATTAATGATCAATCCGGTAGCGCCCGCCTTGGAATAGCTCAGCAACAGGATCACCGTGGCGCTAAAGTGCGGGCTATTTAAGCTCGGCATAGCGACCAGCAGCTTCCCCATCGCCGGAATATGGGTACCCGACTTGTCCTGTAAAAAAGGCCAAGCCTGGACTGGCGTCAACCACCCGCAACACAGCAGTAGTAATACGCGGGAGATTATGATCCGTAACATCATCTTATTGCGCTCACAAATTCCCGCTTCAACCTGCAATAGCTGTACGAGAGTGGTTATTCTCAAGCAGGGGTTTAAGTATAGATCTATATCAGAGTAATTCTGTTGACATTATTCCGCGCTGCCGATACTCACTCGGCGAGTAACCTGTCCACTGCCGGAATGCCCGGGTGAAAGCCCTCGACTCACTAAACCCCAACTGTGCTGAGATCTCGGCCACAGACAGCTGGCGAATCCGTAGCTTTTCAATTGCCAGATCCAGACGAATTTCATCTTTGATCTGCGGATAGCTGGACCCTTCCCCTTTGAGCCTGCGCCTCAGGGTCTGGCTGCTCAAGCCATAGCCCTTTGCCAAATTTTCAAAAGAGGGCAGTTGCAACACCGCTTGTGCTGGATGCAACAGATCGCGACGGATACGCGCGCGATAACTCAACTCATCATCACTGATAGTCATCAATCCGGCCGGAGAATCGCGTAAGAAATGTGCCAGATCACGAGGGGTTCTCGCCCCAGTCTCATCCAGATAGTCACTGCTAAACCGAAATGACAGGCAGGATTGATTGAAGCGATGCTCGCAGGGAAAAAGAAAGGCTAACTCACTGCTATGCGCTGGCGCTGAGTAGGGGAAACAGACTTGCTGTAATGGAATACTGCGACCGATCAACCAGCTCGAAAAGCGGTGCCAGATCACCAACCAAAATTCACGATAAAAACAATCAGGGTCTTGTTCTGGATAACGAAACATCACCTCAAGCTCAGCATAGTAATCCCCTCGGCTTAAGCGCATCGAAATGTCATCGCTAAAGAGGTTATAAAAATCGATTCCCTGCCGCAGCATCTGCTCCAGGGTTGGATAATGCAGCACATGACGCGCCATCAGCGCGAACACTCCGCGCTTACAGGGATATTTCGTACAGCCCATAAACTCATCATCCAATAACAACCATATCGCCTGAACCACCCGCGCCATCTGCTCGGCTGGAGCCCTGGCCTGCAGTAGCAGCTGAGAGTCGATGCCCAGCCGGACGCATAGATGTTGTCGATCATGGCCACGGCGCTCAGCACACGCCAAGGCGGCATTAAGATAATGAATGGCTACCGTCGCCATCGAAGGGCTCCTAAACAATCCTATAAAAATGAGACTTAACGAATTCAATGTAACATTTTGTGACACAAATGGTCATAAACTGTCATTTATTGACACCCTAAAAACACGCATAGTAGCGTCCGCACTGTTTACTTTTTCGCCTAAGCTCATAGTCCGTTGACTGAAATAACCACTCAGGCGGTATAGTGCTCACCACTCTAACTAACAACAAAACCGAGGCCCCACCATGACTCTTACACCGGATACCATCGTCATCGTCGCCGCAGCCCGCACCCCAATGGGCGGCATGATGGGCGCACTCAGCGAGGTTCGCGCACCGCAACTGGGCGCCACCGCCATTCGCGCCGCCGTAACCCGCTCGGGCCTGCAAGCCAGCGATATCGACCAGGTGATCATGGGGTGCGTCTTGCCAGCAGGATTAGGACAAGCGCCCGCCCGTCAAGCCGCACTCGGCGCGGATCTACCGCTAGCGGCAGGCTGCACCACCATCAACAAAATGTGTGGTTCAGGCATGAAAGCGGTCATGGACGCCCACGACCAGATCAAAGCCGGTAGTGCCAAGATCATGGTCGCTGGCGGCATGGAGAACATGAGCCAGTCGCCCTACCTGCTCCCCAAGGCTCGTGGAGGCATGCGCATGGGACACGGACAGGTCATCGATTCAATGTTTTTCGACGGCCTTGAGGATGCTTATGAAGGCGGATTGATGGGTAGCTTCGCCCAGAAAAGTGCTGATGACTTTACCGTGACTCGTGAAACCATGGATGACTTCGCCATTGAATCACTGACCCGTGCTAAACGCGCGATCAGCGCCGGTGACTTTGAAGCCGAGATTGCCCCAGTCAGCATCAAGACCCGTAGTGGCGAACAATTGGTCAGCATTGATGAGCAGCCCGGCAATGCCAATATGGACAAGATCCGCCAACTGCGCCCAGCATTCAAGAAAGACGGCACCATAACAGCGGCTAACTCCAGTTCGATCTCCGACGGCGCTGCGGCATTGATTCTAATGTCCGAAAGCGATGCTCTGGCACGCGGCCTGACCCCTCTGGCGCGGATCGTCGGCCACAGCACCCATGCCCAGAAACCGGCGGAATTCACCATCGCGCCTATAGGCTCTATCCAAAAACTGTTACACAACATTGGTTGGAGCAAAGAACAGGTCGATCTGTACGAGATTAACGAAGCCTTTGCTGTAGTGACCCTGCTGGCGATTCAAGAACTGGGACTGGATGCCGCCAAAGTCAACGTCAATGGCGGTGCCTGTGCCTTAGGGCATCCGATAGGTTGTTCCGGCGCACGGATTTTGGTCTCGCTACTCTACGCCCTGCAGCAGCAAGGCAAGAAACGCGGCGTGGCCTCTTTGTGCATCGGTGGCGGCGAAGCCACCGCTGTCGCGATCGACCTCATTTCAACCCGATTCTTGCTTAAGAGGTACGTTATGGATCTTGCACTAAGCGAAGACCAGGCCATGATTCAGGACATGGCGCGCAAGTTCGCCCAAACCGAACTGGCGCCGGTGGCAGAAAAGCTGGATCAAGAGGGTGATCGGGCACTATTTCTGAGTCATCTTAAGCAGCTCGCCGAGCTAGGCTTTATGGGACTCAACGTCGATGCCGAGTACGGTGGTTCTCAAGCCGGTAGTGTCGCTTTCAGTCTGGTGATCACAGAACTGGCACGTGCCTGCGCCTCAACCGCAGTATCGGTATCGGTGACCAACATGGTCGCCGAGGTGATCCAGGTGGTGGCTTCTGAACAACAAAAATCCCAGTACTTGCCCAAACTGTGCAGCGGCGATTATGCCGCTGGCGGCTTCTGCCTGACCGAAACCGGTGCCGGTTCCGACCCATCCGCCATGAAAACCACCGCGGTACTCGAAGGTGATCACTGGGTGCTCAACGGCGCCAAACAGTTTATCAGCAGTGCCGAATACGCTGGGGTATTCGTGGTCTGGGCGGTCACGGATCGCAGCGCGCCCAAAGGCAAAGGGATCTCCTGCTTCTTGGTCGAACGAGAGGCTCCGGGGCTGTCGGTTTCCAAGGCCGAAAAAAAGATGGGCCAGCACGCCTCCTGCACCAACGAGGTCCGCTTCGATAACTGCCGTATCCCTAAGGATGCGCTGATGGGCGGACTCAACCAAGGCTTTAAGATCGCCGTCAGCGAGCTGGCAGGGGGGCGTATTGGCATAGGCTCGCTCGCACTAGGGGTGGGCTTGGCAGCGATGGATTACGCCCGCGTCTACATCAACGAACGTCAACAGTTCGGTCAGAAACTGTCCAACTTTCAGGGTTTACAGTGGATGCTGGCGGATGCCTACACCGAACTCGAAGCGGCACGCTTACTACTGATGAGCGCAGCTGACAGCAAAGAGCGTGGACAGCCCTTTGCCAAACAAGCCTCAATGGCCAAACTGTTTGCCTCAGAAAAAGCCAACAGCGCCTGCTACACCGCCCTGCAACTGATGGGCGGTTACGGCTATATCAAAGAGTTTCCGCTGGAGCGTTATGCTCGTGATGTGCGCATCACCTCAATCTATGAGGGCACCAGCGAGATCCAACGGGTCATTATCGCCCGTGAACTACTGCGCGAGCTTGACTGATGCATTTGCACTCACCGTCGAACGGCTTCCACACTCTGCATTAGGATTTTCTATGAACGTACAAGACAAGGTCATTATCGTCACCGGTGGCGCGTCAGGATTGGGCCTGGCCAGCTGTCGCCAACTGGCACAACAGGGTGCCAAGATCGCCGCCTTTGATCTTAACCAGCAAGCCGGCGATGCACTGGTTGCAGAACTCGGCGCACAAGCGATGTTCGTCAAGGTCGATGTCACCGACAGTGCCTCAGTAGAAGCCGCTATCGCTCAGGTGGTGGCCAAGTTCGGCACCATCCACGTCTGCCTCAACTGCGCAGGGATCGCGCCGGGCGGCAAGACCGTCGGTCGTAACGGCGCCTTAGCGCTTGAAAAATTCTCACAGGTGATCAACATCAACCTGATCGGCACCTTTAACGTGCTGCGACTGGCTGCTGCACAGATGGTCAACAATGAGCCCGACGCCAATGGCGAGCGCGGGGTGATCATCAATACCGCCTCGGTCGCAGCCTTTGACGGCCAGCTCGGACAGGCCGCTTACAGTGCGAGCAAGGCCGGAGTCGTGGGAATGACGCTGCCGATCGCCCGAGACTTGGCGAGCCAGGGGATACGGATTATGTGCATTGCACCGGGTATCTTCGATACCCCGATGATGCAGGGGATGACCGATGAAGTGCGCGAGCCTCTGATCAAGATGGTACAACACCCTAAGCGCTTCGGTGCATTGGGCGAATATGCCTCACTGGTTCAGCACATTATCGAAAACAGCTACCTGAACGGCGAAGTGATCCGCCTCGACGGGGGTATTCGGATGGAACCGCGTTAACCCTAGAAAAAAGGACGTCCATGGACAAACCCTAGAACTGTCGGCTTAACAACCTTTGATTCGTTCACGCAGTACTGAATATGGATTCATAGATACCCCTTTTTTACGGTAACTCCATGTCCCTATCGAGTGGAAAAATGGGCCGAGGTACGTTGCGGTAAGGTAGTCTGTCATAGCAAGGGGTGCAGAGGGCGCCGCTGTCGCACACGATCACTTGTCCGGCAATCGGTTCGAACGCGGCGCGAAAGTGCTGCATCGATTTTAATGCCACTACTTGCTTGTGCTGTGGGTCGATACCGAAGGCTCTGAACTGCTGTAGATCGAGTATTTGCCGGGCGATACTGACCACCAGTACCTCGATCCCTTTTACCTCAAGGACCGCACTCGGGCCGAAGCTTCCGTGGAGCCCATGGATCATGGGGCCATCGCCAATAAAGTGGCCGTCGCTGACGTAAAGCAGTTCACCTTCTAGGGTCAGAGGTCCGCCCCCGAAATTCGGATCGGTCTTGCCCCCCAGTGTGATCTGGACGCATTGCCCCACCTGGGTCGTGCTTAGTTCCTGTGCGGCCTCGGCATCGACCATAGGACCGAAACAGGCGTTTTCGACATCCGCGTCAAGCAGCGCCCGCAACAGATTGGTTGAATCGCCGTAGCCGCCGGCGCCCGGATTATCGGCATAATCGGCGATCACCAGCGGGCCGTCGGTCGGTCTATAGCAAGCGGCAATTTTTGCCGCCTCCGCCGTACTAAGATAGTCGTTCAGAACCTCGAAACGTCGGCTCCAGATATCATCCGCGAGTGCCTCGGCGAACGCGCTGTGTGCGGTGAAATCGCCCTGTCCTGTCACCAGCACCGTTGGTCCTACCTCGGCTACATCGGCACTGGCGAAGCCGGCATTAATGCTAACGGCGAACACATCTGCCCCCGCTTCATAAGATCGTGCGGCTGCCATGCGTTCGACCATGGGGCCAATATCGGTCCGTCCGCCGTTGACTTCCTCAAGCATCGGCCGACTCACACGTATCGTGCGGGGGTGTATCTCGCTCGCCATGGTTCGCTGGAGAATATCGCCGGCATGGCGGCCGGTGGCGCGCATATCAATGTGCGGATAGGTTTTGAAGGAAACGATAATGTCGGCAAGTGCGCACATCTGATGGCTGACATTGGCGTGTGGATCAAGGGTGATGGCGATGGGCGTCTCCAGGCCTATCCGGTAACGGATGCGCCGAAGCAGTTCGCCTTCTCCATCTTCGCAGAAATCGAGCCCCATCGCGCCATGCAGCCCGAGTAGAATCCCGTCGAATCGGTTGTTATCGATAGCCGAGAGGATGGGTTCGCAGATCCAATCAAACGCCTTACGCCTAACTTTTCCGCTAGGCCCAGCCGCCGCACTTAATACATGACTTGGTAGCCAGCCATGCACCCGCCCGGCGTCGAGAAAACCGGCCAGTTCGGTGTTTTCATCGCCGCGTTCGACGATGGCGGCGTCGCCCACCAGTACGTAACGGGCCATAAATTCCTTTTTACCGGTTTTATGCAGACTGAAGGAATTGGTTTCGTGAGAAAACTCAGCCGTCAGAACATTGAAACTCATGCGATTTTTCCATGGTTTTGGAACAGGTTGTTGATACGTCGATGTTCAACCGCTGATACCGTCAAAATGGGGCATGACTGCCGGCACCAAGTCCGGGGCGGAAGATGCTCGTAGTACTTTAGCAACAAAGGGCGAGGTCATAGCACCGACCATCGCGCTGTAATTGAGTTGAAAACGGACCTCCGCACCGACCGGCAGAGGAAAATCGCCGCAATCGATAATGAGATGATCACTGCTGGCGCCGATGATATCGACTCCCTCAGGGCTCTCGAGGCCGTCGGGATCAACATCTTGTCGACCTATGGCCAAAATAGCCTGGGCGATCTCTCCTCGATCTACCGCCGTCGCTTTTTCACCGAACGCGTTTTGGGCGATCTCGCCCCACGGCAGCGATGGCTTAACCTTCGATTCGATCACTTCTGCGACCAGGGTGATGGCGTCGGTATAAAGGCCATAAATCGGCTGGCGATGCAGGGGTTCGCACCCCAACAGCAGCGACTCACCCAACCGAAGGTTATTGATTCGACCGGTATCTGCGCCGCTAAAGGCCCAGTTTAGATTGGCAGAGTTGCCGCCTGATATAATCTCCAGAGTTATACCGAAAACCGCCTCCACCGAGTCTGCCAGCGCCGACAGCTGATCCATATTGCGACTGTCCGGCGACACCCCGCAGTGGCATGCCAAGTTGGCGCCGATCCCCTTTAGGTCAATGTTCGGCATATCCAGCACCACACCGACAGCGTGTTCAAGATCGACAGGCATAATACCTTCGCGCAAGTCTCCAAGCTCGATCATCAGGATCACGCCGTGCCGCCGCCCAGCCGCTTTAGCGGCATGGGAAAGTTGACGGATGACGTCGAGTTCGCTGTTGAGACTCAAGTCAGCGTAACGCACTACCCGCTGGGTATCGCTGATCATCGGAGAACGAATCAGCATCATCGGAGCGTTGACGCCTGCACGACTCATCGCTTCGATATTCTCCATGCGCGAGTCGCCGATCGTTCTTACTCCCGCCCGCAGCACGGCGCGGGCAATTTCGGGTGAACCGAGACTGGCCTTCATCACCGCGGTGACCGAGATACCACGCCCCGCTAGTCGGTCGACTAGAATCTTTGCATTGTGATGAATCTTGTCGAGATCGACCTCTAACCGGGGCGCGCTCACAGGGCGCACGCAGTCTGCTTTTCTACCAGTTCGGGGAATGCTTCTAGCACCATATCGACCAGACGGGCCGGAGCGTGAGTCAGTGCATCGGTAGCAGGGATACCGAGCTCCCGTTGATAGCTGTCGACGGCAAGATTGACTTCGGTCTCGGTCATATTTTCATGATTGAGGGTCAAACCGATCACCTGAGTG
>Ga0102814_10002821_pt1 | contig 11589 bp, 25 predicted proteins | sample ColrivemetaGS741_FD_79112 | JGI IMG/M metagenome (GOLD analysis project Ga0102814, IMG submission 79112) | Estuarine microbial communities from the Columbia River estuary - Flood tide ETM metaG S.741 | ecosystem: Environmental > Aquatic > Marine > Intertidal zone > Estuary | place: USA... | reverse complement strand
TTTCAGACTCGATAGAGTCTTCGAGTTGCCAACCCTGAATGCCGACTACTTCGCCGGTTTCGGTGTCAATAATCCAATCGTCTTCAACTACAGTTGCCATTATTGTTTCATCTCCGGATTCAAGTCCATCTCAGGCGCGTCTTGCATAAACAAGTCAGCCTCTGCTTCAGCAGCATCTGCGTAGTGTCCAAGCACTTGTGCTGCAGCAGCGAGTGATTCACCATTTGCAGTGCTTGTTGGCCAAGCTCGTGTGAAAATAGCCTTGCAGTCTTCAGTCGAGATACTAACGCCCCATAGGCGACGGCACTGCTGGATGTATGGGTTTGGTGCCTTCTCTACAGTAGGCTGTGCCTTTACCTGTGCTGGTGCTGGGATAGGTGTATCCACAATGCGTTCTCCTTCGTCCAACTCGTCAAGGGCGTACTGTGTGCCGTAGCCAGCCATGAGTAGAGCACGTCCAACCGCGCCTGTGAGACTCTTCTCTTCAAAGTCTGGGAAGTGCGATTTGTGCTCACGCTTGTGTCCAGTTGCTACGACACGACCTTGTGGGTCAACAATCTCAGCACGTGAAAAGCACGATGTTTCATCAGTGCTGATGACTTCAGCATTGATGCCCCATCCGTCAGCGACTGGATGGTCTTCACGAAACAATGCGATTCTGACGTACACGGGGGCATAAAGTTTGCCCCCCTTCATCTTAATCAGATGGTCTTCAATCTTCATTCTGTCTCCTCCAACTTGTTGATGATGTCTTCTTCAGGATCGATGTCCTCTGCGGTGTGAGTGTTCGCTACAAGGTCCATCAGGAATGCGGTGTTGCGCATCATAATGTTTGCAACGTCATGAAGTTGTCCACGATAGACAACTGATTGTTGTACGTTAGCGAAATGAAGCAACGGTACAGCAATGACATCAGTTCCTACCTCAGCAAGAGTGCCAACGTCAAAGTTATCAAGTTGCACGACAAGGTCAGCTGGAGTTGCACCGATTACAACGCCACCGTTGCGTGAAAGGTATGCGCCGTCAGACTGGACAACGTATGCCCATGTATACGGGTCGCAAACAAGAGATGCATCATCGGCAGGTGCTTCAGTCAATCCTGTGGCTTGCCAGGTCAACCCGCCCTTGATGAGGACAAGTTCGCCATTGTAGATAGCCATGCGCCAATCAACGCAGAGCGTGTGCCATGTGGTGACGCCAGCCGTGTAGTCTTCATCAGAGAACGTCTTGGCAACCTCGAGGATTTCCTCTGGTGTGTCAGCCAAGACAATGGCTCGATGGTTTACGGTTTCGACAGCAAGAACGCTCTCGTTGCCTGTAGCCGCAAAGTAGACCAACGCACGGTGGTCATGGGGGACGATGTAGTTATAGTTTGCAGGAAACTTCATTACTAGCAATAAACCTTTCCAAACGGTCACACTGAACGGATTCTCCGTACAGCTTTTCGTACTCCAGTACGGTTTCAATCACTTGGATGACGCTTCGGCATATGACGGTCATCTTTTGGTTAGCCATTGCCTTTTGTTCGGCTCGGACTGTACCCTTTGCGGTCTTGAGTTCGACTGCTATGGCTACAGGCATCTTCCAGTGTTGGCAATGTATGTACAGGTCAGGACAACCAAGTGTGTTTCCCTGCCACCCCGTGGGGTAATGCATGTTCTTGCATCTAGGGCATTGCACTTTTCGTCTAGCCTTACCCGTCTCGATGACGGTGTACCCGAGAAATCCAAGTGTGTTCTTGACGAGTAATTGGAGGGCTGACTCATCCTTCATATTCCACCTCGCGTGGTATCATAGCGATGAATCACCCTGAAACGATTCAAACCTCCTCATGTTCGAGACAGCAGCTCTACCTTTGTACCGGGTAGGGCTGTTGTCGTTTCTACTGGCGTAGTAGTTCATCTTACGCCAATCTGTTGTGCGTAGCAAAACTGTTTTATCTACGCTGTCATTTACGCTTCACTGCATTGACCCAATCCCAGCAGTAACGACATATACCCAGGGTAAGCTTGTATCCTTTGGCTGATGTGTGTACCTGGGCGATGGTGCAAGCCATGTAGCATGCCTTGTGGTCAGGAGCGCGCCTGAATAAGTCCTCGATCTCAGGGTTTGCATGTACTGTTGATATCCAATCAGCGTGTACATGTGTTGGGTGAGCGTACGATGTTATTGGGTCAAGGTGTATTTTCTGTCGCGCCCGTGTCCATCTTTGCTCGACAGTAATAACTCCTTTGTCTATACCAATCATATAGTGCCGTCTCGCAGGGTGTTGCCCGTTGAGAGCTGCTAGAAGCCTGTCATGGGAGCGTAAGCTGATGATGTATCCATCTACAGCGACAGTGGTTGTTTGTTTGTCTATGACAGCCGAACGTGCCCACTCAGTAGCAACCGAGTGAGCATGTTCTTTATCTATGAACCACTCTGTCTTTTGACCAGATGTGACTCGATAGTAAATCATTGAGGCTTGATTTTCCGCTGCTTTCGAATGTGGCAGCAACGGCACGTCCACCATGGTGTCCATTCCCCAGCGAGGAAGGCATCACATATCTCTGGCGCGGACATTGGAAGTACCTTGTGTCCAGGATACCTTGTTTGCGCGACCTGGGTATGCACGATTATGGGGTTGCCATCCTCTGTCAGCGGTCCTTCAATGAGCACGATGTGCTGGCTATTCGGGACTGAGTTGATGTCAAGGTCTTTGATTGACAATGGGATATCAAAGGTGACGATTGACAAGTCCCATTCTTGCCAATTGAGCGTGCATTTGTAGTGGTTGTCTGTGCCTTTCCAGATAAACGGCGAGACTTTCTTCCACAACGGCTTAAGTTCTCGATCAGCATTATTGACCCATTCGGTCATCAAGAGATGCACTATAGCATCTGCGTCATTACGTGTCATTTCAAAATCCTCGCTGCAACAACAATGAATTCAACAAACCCTCTGCCCACCTGCAAAATGGTAACAAGAACGCCCGACAGGAAAAACAAGATGAGTAGCAGGGCTAACATCTGGTGTAACAAATGCATCAATATTGACTCCTTCATTAAATAACTTATTGTGAATGAAACACAATCTTGTACTAAACCACACATGTACGATAGCCGTCAACTAGAATCAGAGCTGTACCTGCGGGTGTGTGTGACGCTTTTGACGCCAGACAAAAAAATAGCCAGCCCGAAGGCTGGCTAGGGTTTATGCGAGAATCCCCGCAACGTATTGGAGCACCTCACGGACGCTCGCTCCAACCATCGTGAATGTGTGACGTGGCGTATCTGAGAACATCACCGCGACCGATGTCACGTACTCTTCGTCATCAACACGGCGGAACTGCACGTTGATGTAGTTACCACTCCGGCGCTTGGCATCCAGGCTGATCACCTCAACATCACCCTTGTCATCGCTGACGCGCTTGTGAATGATGTTCATGTGTTGTCGGTCGCACATGTTGTCGCGGTGTGCAATCGCTTCCATGATGTCAAACAACTCAAGATGCCCAGCTGCGTCACGAGCCGGGAGCGCATCAATGATGGACTGGTTGCTACACACAGTGTTGAGCATGAGCCAGTCAATGATGGCACGGTGTGTGCGAACTTCGAGCGACTGGAATACCTCCGCAGGAACATCGATTGTGCCAGACACCTCGCCTGTCCCAAGGACGCGTTGGAGTTGGAGCGAGACGATGTAGAACTTACCCGCTTCAGCCAATGCACGCTCAACGTGTCGTGCTGGTTTGTAGACGTTGCATGGGCAAACGTCGATGACGGTCTTTGACCAATCATTGGTCATCTCATTGGTGATATGAGTCACCTGCAAAACTATCTTAGCCATGGTTCAAACCTCCTGTGCTGGTGATTCGCCCCACCAGCAGGGCGCTGTAGTCTAGTCAGTAACGACCAGACTCACACCGTCTGCTTTGTAATGCCCGTGCATTCGCTCAGCGAACTGCATGGCGTCTTCGACGGTGTCAAACTTGTGTGTGCTGTTGTCGAGCAGATTGTTCTGACCGTTACTGTAACTCACATAACGGTAAACACGAACAGTCTTCGCAGTCTTGTCAACGGTGATGCAACCGTCATAACGTGTTGTCAAAAGTCCATCCTCTCTCTCTCCTTGTTCTCAGCCACATGGTCAAGATGTTGACAGAGCATCTCCTCTTCCCATGCTTCTTCATAAGTACGAGTATCGCGCTCGGCATCAGTCTGTGGCAAGGTGTAGATAGGCTCCACACCCATCAGGATGTCTTCATCCACAGCGTCACCGCATCTGTCGCACTTGAACCAAAGTCCAGTATCAACGATGTCATGTGCTGTGATGCCGTGGAATGTGTCCGGCGTCAGGGGCTGGTCAGCCCCCTTCGCACACTCCCGGCACATGAACTGCTCACCAATGGCAGTCTGAACAACACCGAATAAAACCGTATCGGATGCCCCGATATTCCAACAAGGATGCTTAGACATCGCAATCCACCTCCTCCTCAAGTGCATATGCATACACTTGTTCTACAGTTCGCTGTGGGACACGGGCGTTAAGCGCCGGGTCATCACTGCGACAATCGCAAGCGCTACCGCAACACGCGCAGTTCTCAGGCTTGCCACACCAGCATTGCCGACACTCAGACAATCGCTTTTCCATGTGTGCCGGGTATGTGATGTACTCGACAGGAACTTCTCGAGCCAACCTTGTAGTCAGTTCGAACTCGAAGCGCAACAAGTCATTCTGACTGTGCGTCAATATGGTGACAATGGAACGCGCAAACGTTGCGATGGTTGTCATCTCTGTGGCAATGTCGTAGTTGCCAAACAGATTGACCTCAACAGACACAGTGCCCGGGTAGTTGTCTGTCAATGCAATCAACAGATTACAGGGGATATGGGTGTCAGTGAAGTTGTACCCATATGAGCCAACCACAAGCGCCGTTGAACACTTGTAGGTGTTGCCGTGTGCGAGAGCATGGGTCAGTTGCTCTGTAGGACGAACCTCTGTACCCTCACCACACTTCCATGTGGTTCCGTGGTGAAGGATAAGACTCGCCAATCGTCGTTGAACATCGCTCTCGTGTTCGTGGTTCCAATATTTATTCATACAAGCATCCTCTCTTCCAAGTCCATGTCAATAAACGTGTCCCAGAAGAACTGCACACGCCATTTCAACCCATACGCTTCCCACTCGATGCGCCAACACGTCTCAGGGTCATCAGTGTAGGTGATACGTGTGATGACAAAGGGATTCATCGCACCAACACGCCTGATGGTGTTGAAGATGTCGTAATGACCCACGCCAGACATCTCAAGCACCGTGATGCTCTTCGTGGGTGTCCTACGCGCCGATGTCAACCAGAAACCCTCAGCATGGGAAGGAGCGTTATGGAAAAACAAGTTCGCCATTGTCTTCCCTCCCTTCACAGACACAACCTTCATCTCGTCTAATCCATGAATGCTCATGCAATCACCTCCAGTTCCATCATCAATAGATGGTCGTCAAACTCACCAAGCAACTCAGCGAGATTCCACATGAACCACGTGAACGCGTAGTCGTAATCCTCACCCAAATCCTCACTCACCTCATGACCATGCACGTAGTCCCACACATCAGTGATAACCACGTCATAACCAATCACGTCAGCCAGTGTGCGGACATACTCACCAAACGTCATACATCGTGGCATGGTCGTCAATGCACCATCCTCTGCCTCTTCCTCTGTCACCTCATTGTAGTGATGCTCGAGCAAGTCCTCAGCAGTCGTGCCGTCAACACCCCATTTAGACAAACCAAACCACAACGCCTTGTGGAATACAGGGGAGTCAGAAGCAAACAGACTACGAACATACTCCTGCAATCGCAAACCCTCAGCAACCAACAATGGCTTGTCGCCATTCAAGTAATCAGACATTCACTTCACCTTTCGTAGAAACAATTCAAACAGAATCAAACACAACACTACACACCAACACAGACATCGCACACAACCCATACCTTTGTGACAAACATACATGACCGCAGGGGCTTTATTTCTGACGAATCAGGCTAAATACCCATGATTTGATACATCTATATCCGAACTCTTGTAGAGTCCTTGTATGAGGCTCCTACGTGCCTACGGGAGGGGTGCAGAAATCGACCCCCTCCGTGTCGTAGCGTCACAGGGGGAGGGTGCAGAATCTGCATACCACACCACCTGCAAAGTATTTGTACATCTCGCGCAACCCAGCAAACTGAATTGGAGTCATACCTGCGTGGGCGATATAGATTGTGGGGGCTGTTTATTTTGACAATACTTGCGTGGGTGTGTTGTGCTACCTGCGTGCAGGTATAAAAAAAAGGCGGGGAGCCGAAGCCCCCCACCCAGTTTATGAGTTGTCCGCCCAGTGAGCGACCAAGACTTCCAAGGCGTTCTTGATCTCCGCTTGGACGATGAGTTGAACGTTTCTTCTGAAGTCGTCGTCGTCGATTAACCAAGAGATGTCATCCTTGATGTCCTCCTTGATGTCTGATGCCATCTCAGTCTTGTCGATGGCTTCATCAACAATCTCAGACAGCTGCGACTTGAACTTCCAAGAACTGAGGTGCTTTTCGACCTCATCCTCGATGTCTGGTGTCTCAGCATCCTCGAGGTCACTGATTCTTGACTCCAAGTCATCAGTGTCAATCTCTCTGACACTTTCCTGCAATGTCACGAGCGACTCGCTGAGTTCGATGACGCTGGTGTAGACACCAGTGATTCGCTCGGACATCTCTTCCTTGTAAGGAGCGATTCCTTCGTCTACCAGACCAAGAAGGTCTTCAACCTGCAACCCTTTTGGGGTGAGTTCGACCTTCATAGCACCGATGAGTTCGCAGACCAAGTCTGCGATTCGTTTGGACTGATTGTCCATTGTCGTTCTCCAACACGTCCTAAGTGATGCAATCAGTAGTTCGTTGCACCCTTGAACAATATATAAGTACATATCCAGCATGTGAGCCAACTGTAGCCAACTCATACCTGCGAGGATTGTGTAGATTGTGGCTACTGCCTTATTTTCAATACTTGCGTGGTGTGTTTGTGCTTCGCGCAGCTGGCAAAAAAAGGGGGGAGGCTTTCGCCTCCTCCCCGCTACCCCATCGGTAGCGTTACCCACTTTTCAGAGGGTCCGTGTGCGCGTATCGCCACGTTCCGTGTGCCATCACACTTCAAGCATTGTTCGCACGGTATCAAGGTCATAACGTCCTTGAACTGTGGGTCAGACACACACGACGTAGTGCGCGTCAGAGACTTGAACAAACGCTTGTAGTTCTCATGAGGTAGCACAGTAAACGTGCCCCACCCTACATTGACAGCGCGGTGATGGTCGTCTGGGCTGTCGCATGACGCCATGACTGTACCTTTTAACCACCACCCTATCTTGTTATTCCATTGATGGGTGTAACCCGTGCGACCCTTAGCATACGGGAGGATGCTCTCCCAGACATGCTGTGGAATCGCGGCAGGGTCACCATAAGCGCCCATGCGTAACGGGCGACCCGTGGCGGCTATCGCCCGTTGCACGGTGTGCACATCTGGCATCGGCACGTTTCCGCGTTCCCATGCACGGTATATAGTCAAGGGTCCTTGACCTACATTCACGTAACATGTGCGCATAAGTTTGACCTTACCCGCTGCGTTCGTGCGTTCCTGCAACATGTGCGGGCATCGATTCTTCCCTGTGCCGCAGATGCTACCATCTAAGCCCAGTTTGATGGCTTGCACAGGGTCAATGTCTAAACGCATGATATACGTTTGAATCATTGCACCAGTCTTACGGTTTCGCGAACGATTCGCCAAACCTGACACAAACAAACCGATAGGCGCGCCATCAATAGCGCTAGGACCTGCCCACAGCAGGAACGTGTTATGTCGCGATGCACCATGTTTAGTAAACATGTTATTACCTCACAAACGTTAACAGTGTAAGCACCATGCTTACATCATATATATACAAATGCTTATGCACAGCCAACCAAAGCCAAGTCATACCTGCGAGGATGATGTAGTTTGTCTGCTTTGACTATGTTGGCAATACTTGCGTGGAGTGTGTGTGCTACACCTGGCACACAAAAAAAGTGGAGGGCCGAAGCCCTCCGGATTATGCGATTACATAAAAGGACGTGTAGTAAGGTTCCTTCACGTCGTCTGCAAATCGCTGTATTAGTTTCTCCCACCGTGTGACGGATTCGGGTGTCCATTCTCCACTGGATGCGTTGCCAAGAAGGACGCGAACGTCCAACATGGTAAAGTTACCCTCGGCACGTTCCATGTAAGTAACGACCTCCGACAGAATGCGTTCACATTCTTCCGAAGTTATTAGCCCCTCCTTTTTAATGATGTCCGCCCAGTCTATGAATGACTGTCCTGTAACGCTAACATAATCGGTTTTCTGCAAACCGCGCGGTCTGATTTCCATCTAATCCTCCAATACTGCGTTTACACGCTCTGCGATTTCGTCCCATCCTGCATGCCACAACAAATGATTAAAGATGCTGTGCAATGCTGTGCCTTCTTCTAACCCGCTGGCATCAAATGCCACATAAACGTATTCGCGGCACCAATCTGCCGTCACAGGTTCCTGTGATTCTTCTACCTGCATTGCCATGCCGTCGCCGTACCACAGCCACAGCTCTCCTGTAATCCAATCCATGTTAGTAACCTCCTGTTACATCTATTTAGTACATTCGCACGCGTGCCACCAACTGTAGACAACCCATACCTGCGTGATTGGTGTAGTTCGTCCTGGTTGACTATGTTGCAGTACTAGCGTGGTGTGTATGTGCTACGTGATCGAGGCACAAAAAAAGAGGGGCTTTCGCCCCTCTGCGTCAAACGTAACGGGTTATCTTGACACCGCCGCGTTTACCAAAGTGAACCCGGAAATCAGGACACGTGTAGTGTAAATCCTCCGGATTGAGGTAATACACCTCAAAACTTGCCCGTTCATCCACGCAAGGATAACGACGCTGATTGTTTAGCCGTTCAAACAATTCAGCCTTGATTGTTTTGACACTTGTGAATATCTCGGCATCACCAATTGCATACTGATGTTCATTCACAAAGATTGCATAATAGTATGCAGGACGGCTGGTAGGCTTGATAACGCGTTGGGTTTGCGTCTCATAGATGTATGCCGGGTACGCTTTCATGGAACGGCTACGCTCCTTATTTACGCCTAATGCGCAATGCATTGCATTGCTAAACGAGTAGAATTCCCCGTGGATGAACGTATCACCCAACGGCGAACGTTGCTTGACTTGATACATGATGCATAGCCTCCTTGGCTACAATATATATATACAAATGCACGCGTACCACCAACTAACCCGAACCCATACCTGCGAGGATTATGTAGTTCGTTTGGTTTGTTTAATTTGGCATTACTAGCGTGGTGTGTGTGTGGTCTGGCGACCAGGCAATAAAAAAACCCGAGGGGGTGGCTGCCCCTCGGGTCTGCGGTATAAGGCTGACGGAGTATCACATGAGAACGTCAGCCCGGGCCGCATATCTTAGAACAGAGACATAATCTCTGCGTCGACGCCGTCCTGCTCGGACATTGCATATTCCGCTGCGTCGCGGATAGCCTGTTTCCAATGCTCAACGTCCTCTGGCTCTGGGCTGTAATAATCCCAGATATCTACGTCAGCCAACGATTCCAACCCTACGCCGATACGGCGTGCGATGTAGTTCGAGACCCGTGCCCAGAACTGTTCGAATGTCATGCTAATCATAACTGTAACCCTCCATTGGCTACATCATATATATACAAATGCACGCGCACCGCTAACTGTAGCCAACTCATACCTGCTGGGTGTATGTAGTTCGTCTTGCTAAGTTAATAATGCATTACTAGCGTGGTGTGTGTATGCTCCGACGCGGACGCATAAAAAAAGGAGGCCGAAGCCTCCTTGAGTTTAGAAGTCTACAAGGTCATCCAAGTAGACACCGTTTGCTACCATCCACATCCAACCCAACCCAACAACGACGGTGATGCTAAGCATCAAACAATCCCAAACTCTAATCTTCATCTTCATCGCTGAAAACCTCCTCTTGACAACCCCGACACAAACCAGACATGAAAAACTCACGTGCCGTAATCTCAAGATGTTGGGGAATACTATTCTCCCAACGCATAGACACATAGTCTTGCTCGCTGACAACGACCTTGACTTTGTCGCCACAAATCGTGCATGGTGCCGAGAATTCGACATCCGTTGACATTGGCGACACATCGCGCACCGCACATAATTCAAAGTACCGCATTGTTCATAACCTCCTTGGCTACAATATATATATACACTTGACGCAGTGTAGCCAACTAAAGCCAATCTATACGTGCGAGGAGTATGTAGTTCGTCCTGGTTGGTTAATTGGGCATTACTAGCGTGGTGTTGATATGCTCCCGCATTGATCGATAAAAAAAGTGGAGGGCCGAAGCCCTCCGAGCTAACTCTTTCGAGTCAACTCTGCATACACCACAGGGTGATGCCCGACGATGTTGGCAACCAATATGGATGCCAAGCTGGAAGCGTACCAAAAGTACGACTGATTCCCAAAAGCAAACAGCGCCGAGAAAATCGCGTGTAATACAGCGATTACAAACAAACCCATCAAAAGTCCTTTATTCAAGGGCTTACCTCCGTTCCCCGGTTGCCCGGGGAACTATCGCAAACACTACGCTGGTGGCAGAAACTGCCGTGATACACGCCATGCGTTGTATTCAGCACGCGCCGCAGATAACTGCGACATAACGTACTCTTGCAACTCATGGAGTGTCATCTCAGATGTGAATTCCATACAATGGTATGAATCCACATCGACGGTTGTTATCCCGTTGTTATCCAACTCAATCTCGCAGTCATACCCTGCAAAAGTGAATTCGATACGCAGGCAACCGTTCATGCGATAAGACATCGCATCACCTCCTGATTCGAACGTTGTAGGCAATATCGCCATACAACATATATATACAAATGCCCGCGCACCGCTAACCAAAGCAAACCTATACCGACGTGGATGATGTAGTTCCTGTCTAAGGACTAATCTCGCATTACCTGCGTGGCGTATGTATGCTCCGGATTTGAGGCTAAAAAAAAGTGGAGGGCCGAAGCCCTCCTTTCTAGGTTTCCCTAGAAGTTTAAGACGATGAGGGCGCCAACAGCGCCGCAGAAGATTGCACAGGCGACTACCTGTGCAACCGTAAAGCGAATCTCACGCATTGTTTATCTCCTTTCTTTCTTGGCTGATATGTATAGAACATATCGCCCGTCAATTGACTCGAACCAAAGTTTGCGGAAACGATGGTTCCCACCTACCTTGACCAAGTCCCATTCACACTTGCACATCTTTGGCATAATCAACCAAAGTGTGTCAGTGACTTCACGTGTTGTAAAAGTCATATCGATTGTCTCGGTCATCGCGACCCATTCGACACGCTTTTCCACGACGACGTCGCCAAACTGATTGGCGACCTTTACCCTGAATATCTCATGCAACATGACTCGTAACCTCCTAGTTACATCATATATATACAATTGACGCGCTACGCCAAACCGAAGCACACCCATACCTACGTGGGGGAAGTAGTT
>Ga0102814_10002818_pt1 | contig 11598 bp, 15 predicted proteins | sample ColrivemetaGS741_FD_79112 | JGI IMG/M metagenome (GOLD analysis project Ga0102814, IMG submission 79112) | Estuarine microbial communities from the Columbia River estuary - Flood tide ETM metaG S.741 | ecosystem: Environmental > Aquatic > Marine > Intertidal zone > Estuary | place: USA... | reverse complement strand
TCTCCATAGTATAGGTTTATGTCAAATAATCTTGGCGTATAATCTCAATTAAAACTTATCAACTCTGTTACAAAACCTCACTTATTAAATGCAAACGGGTCATTTACAGTACTGTCTTCTGCATCTGTTACTTGTTTTAGTAACTTATATCCAAATCTTGATAAATTAGAATAAAAGGTAGCAGGTCAGCTTCAACTTGTTCTTGTAAATGTTCAAACCTCTTTTCAAGTTTGGTATGCTCAGCTATAAGTACAGTGTAGTATATATCAGTTCTTACTATCTCTCTCTGTTACTTCATATATAGTATAAGTAATTCATCATTTTGTATAAGTATCTCATACAGCAAAAGTATATCAAGTACCTGATAGATATATATTAGTATAATTCTCTTCTATTTTTCTGTATACATTTAGTTGTGTATCAGTCTCAAGTTCTACTCAATTAGATATTTTCTCAAAGTTCTTAACATTACTGTATGTTTGTCATAATATGTTATGTATTTCTATCCATCAAGTAGACTGGTTTTTTAATTCTCAGTATCTAACAGAAGAACCCTCTTTAAATTCAAACGAAAATCTATAGTTTCATAAAGTTCCGTCTATAATTCCGTAAGCATATACAATCAAGGAAGAAGAGTCTTTCTCAGTATAAAACATACTTGTCACTCTCCCTCAAGGTATTAAAAATTCCTTAATAAGAGCATTAGGTAGTCAAGGTGTTCTTTTTCAAAAACTATAGACTCCTGCATCTCAAGGAATAAGTAATTTATTCCCTACTGTTTCGATAGCATTTGTATAATCCGAAGATAAGAAAATTCTATCCTCACTACTTATATAGTCAGGTGTTTGTATTACAGGCTCTAATTGGTATCAATTAACTCTTGAGAGTGTTTGTCTATTCGCTCCTCAAGTTAGTATATAGTCTATATTAGCAAAGTTTGCTACATTGAGTACTGGCTTATCTATCCAGTTTATAACTCTTGAAGTTGTTGTATTCACTCCATCCCATAGATATTGTCTTGTTCAAGCTCCATCTGTTGCATATATAAATACTTGGTCTCCAATTTTAGTCATTCACTTTATAGTATAGTCTTTATCTATACTCAACACATCAGTTATAACCCAAGTAGCAAGTGTAGTGTCTATTTCAGTTATCACACTTCAATTACCTATATATATAAAATTATTAAGTGTAATATATGGAGATGATTCATTAAATGATTTAGCATAAGAAGATAGATTATATTCTTGTATTCTACAGTACTCAATGTATCAGTCAAAATCTGTACTTGGAACAAACTCAAGTAATTCAGGGTCTGATGCTGCCGTATATACATCTACCTGTACTACAGAGTTCGTGGAAGTAGATAGTGTGTATATAGTCGTACCAGCAACTTTAACTGCACAAGTTCATGCTGTAACAGATGCACTCGTAGCTATTCTGTATTGTTGCGATACTGTATCAGACATACTTCTACTCAATACCGCTGTACTTCAAGTTGTATGTGTAGCCTTTCAAGATGCTATAGACCAGTTAGCACCTACTGTCCATCCTGTACCTAAATCAAACTCAGGGTCGGTTTGTATTCCAGTACCTGTATCATAAGTTCACAAATTACCTTCTGTTTCATCAAATACCCATTGGTATAGATTTCAAGAAGAAATTATGAATCAATACTTATCAACAACACTTGTTACTGTTCATATATTATAACTTGTTCCAAGTGAGTTAGTTATAACTCCGTTGTTTAAGTCATTATTCAAATACCTACTCAAGTAACCATCCTTACTAAGTTCTATATACTTAGTACTACCCTCATATATACTTCATACTATTCTACCTTGAACTCTTGTGTTTATTTCCAATGCGTTACTGTAAGACTTAGCTAGTTTAACCTCTTTAGCGTTATTATGTATATCTACTCATTGTGCATCAAAAACACTTCACGCCCCTCATATACTAGGGTCATTACTTATTCATCCTGTAAATTTATTTATTACTAGTCTTTGCATTTTTTATAAAATTACTTCATCATTACTAACACTATCAGGATACTCCATAGTTATTGGTCATTCTTTTCTTTGAGAAAGATTTTGTATAGCTACTGTTTTTTTGCTTTCGTAGTCATTTTGTGCTTTTTGTACTGTATTATCATCAACTCTTTTCGCCATTAATGCATTTGGAATACAAGCCCATATTAGCAGTCTCTGAAAATCAACAGGTATTTTCATTCCAGCTTCTGTTGTTGCTATTGTGTAGTCAGGTATCTTTCTAATCCCTGAAAGTTTTATCCTATCAGCTAATCAAGCTGTTCTAAATGATGGAGCAATAAATATACTGTTATCAGCAACCATATATATTGGGTCTGATGTGCTTTGATTCTCAACATAGTAGTTCCACTCGTGTTCTAAGCTATCAGGGCTTACAAGTCGAGCTGGTATATATATAGGTAGTCCTGTAGTTGTATATGTATCTCAAGTATAATTTAATGCTACTCAAGATAGTACTTTAGTTCAAGCAGTATCATAAGCAACGGTAGGAATTGCATATTCTGAGTCTAGAGTTGTAGAATCTAGCTTCCAACTATCCCAGTTTCTATCATTATTGAGTTTAGCTACAATAGCACTCCAAAACTCGTCTTTAGCTTCGTTTATATCTAAAAGAAACTGAGCCTGTGAATACTGTCAAGTAGATACTCAAGTTCTAGTTCGTAGTTGTGATTCAATGTCTGTAATTAACATCAGTTATAGATTAATAATAAACTATCCCTAATCTCCTTAGGAAACTAGAGGATAATCTACTATTCAGCTTCTCTTATCGCTAGGATAATTTCAGCCTTTGTGTTATCTGAAGTAACTCATTGTATTTCCAATTCAGCTACCTTCAAAAGAAGTGCTTCCTTATTCAACTTCTCTAGTGGTTTTTCTGAAGATTCTGCACATCAGAAACCAGCTAGGTCGTCTTTAGAAAATTCAGCGTGAGTATTTCTATGAAAGTGTATTTTAGTATCAAGTTTCCCTGATTCTACTTTTTCTACTTTCGTAGTTTCTTTATTATATACGTTAATCAACATAATATATTTATTTAAGAATAAAAATAGATGGGGGTTTTATCCCCCTATCTGTTAAGCTTCAGCAGCTTTGTTTTGTATGCTTATTAGACACATTTTTTCAGCACCTCTTACAGTTGTCTTAAGACCGTATCGAGCGTAGATAAATGTATTTACAGCAAGATTTAAAGGCATTTTCCTTTCTGTGATTCTCACTCCTCTCATAGCGAGTTTGATTGCACCTTTTTCCATTAGTACAGCATTGATAGATTGAGCAGCGAAGTCATTAGCAGCAGCAGTCATAGAAGAACTTGCCATTAGAGCACCTCTATTAGAAGTGATAGTGATAAGGTCTGTTCCATCAACAGCAGTAGTTCCTTCAAGTCTAGCTCTATCATCTCCTGATACTTCTATATAAGTAGTAGCACCTGGAGTTCCAGTACCATTAATTGCAAGGATTAGGTTAGCCATTGTAGCATCCGCAGAAGCTCCAATATCAACTTGTCCAGCAGTAGCAGGTACAGCAACAAATTCAAACTTAACTCCTTTTATGTAAACATAATCCCCAGCAGTAGGGTTAGTAGCACAATCAAATACTACCTCAGAAGTGAGTGTAGAACTTTCATATACTGACATTCCACCGAATGTTCCTTTAAATCCTCTTGAGAAAGATTCAGAAGCAACATTACCGTTTGTTTCCATACCTACAGTCATAAGACCAGCAGGTACAAAAGGGTCTACACCGAGTTTAAGCTTAGAAGCATTGATACCAGTAGATACTAGCCCAGCTTTAGCATTAGCAAAAGTGCTAGAATAGTTTTGTGAAGCACCAGTTACAAGAGCAATAGGAGTTAGTGTACCATCATTAGCACCAAAACCATTATCATCATACTTCCATTTAGCGTTAGATACTTCAGCGAAGAATGCTCCGTCAAGTCTAGCTTTAATAGCGTATGCTGCATCGTTTCTTACCTCAGGAGATAAAGCGATATAGTTATCGTCTTCATCAATAGGGTCCATTGCAAAGTTTACCATTGGAGTAGTATCGATTACAATATCCTCACTTTGAGTATCGATAGGAGCAATAGTCTGGTCAGTATACTTAGTATAATCTCCAGTACTTCTCATATCAACTCTTGGTATTTGTTTAGTAGTTCCGTTAGGAATATCTACCATTTCAGCGAAATCCATTGCCGTAAGCGTTAGATTCAACTGGTCTTCAACGTCATTTGCATAGTGCTTTTTCACTACAGCAGCGTTGTCATTAGTTACATATCACATAGTGTGTTTAGTTATTGTTAAAGTGTTTTAACAATTATAAACTTACTTTAGATTAATCTTCCTCCACTCTCTCTGTTTTTCAGGAGAAAGTTTCAGAGCATCTTCAGGAGATACCTTAGATAAATCTTTTGTAGAAATTTTACCTTTTCAAACATTAAAGTCTGTTGTGGTTTTACTTTCCTCAGGTAAGTCTACTTTAACAAGTTTCCACGCTTTAGCTTCATTACAACTATATTCTTTCATAGTTTCTTTAATAGCTTCAAGATGTGGTTCAGCTTCAGGATTCTTGAGTGCGAAGATAGATAGTTCTAGATTACTAACTTTCTTATTCTCTTGCCTTTCCTCCTCAACATCAGGGTTTAAGTTCCTCCATTCTTCAAGCTCAGCATTTGCAGCTTCTAGTTCCTTTTCTTTATCAGTCAAAGAAGTCTCGAGTTCCTTTGTTTTTTTGTAAAGACTATTGAAGTTGGATTTATTCTTCTTCTTGTTAGGAGTTGTTTCTTCCTCCTCTCCCTCTTCTGATATTTCATCTGTTACGATAGAGTCATCAGTATACTCATCAATTTCTTGAGTTTCCTCAATTTCTTGATTTCACATATTTACAAAGTTATGCAATTAAATGCTTGGAGTTTAATGTCCAATAGAATAGTTCGAATTATTCAAACTATCTATATCGAATATTAATCTGTATTAGTCATTGCGTCAAACTCTTCTTTACTCATCTTCTCTTCCTCGTAAGGGTTAAGGTTGGGTATTATATCACTCTTATCTAGATAAAAAGATGTCATTTGTTCAAGCCTATCTCGTATTAGAGTATATTCTACTCTTTTATTTTTTAAAAGGTCTAAAGCGGAGAAGCTAGGTACATCATATAACTCTTCTATTTTATTAATTAAGTGTGTATATGTATTATCTGCATTATTCGTAAGGTCTTCTTTTAGTATATTCTCTGCTTCACTATCTCCTAAATCTTTTGCTAGTTTTACTTGAAAGTCATAGAAAGCTAAGTTTTTATCTAACTCAGATACTGTAGCTTTACTGCTTCAAGTACCATCTCTTCTTTTTTGTAGTTCTTCTTCTATTTGTTTCAGTAGGGATTCTCCTATTGCTTCATACTTTTTTACTAGAGCCTTACATTCTTTACTATTTAGGTACTTAGTAAGAAGTTTATAGTTCTTCTTTCTAGTATCAATTTCTAACTGTACTTTTTCTTCCTCTGTAAGTTCCTCTGTATCTATTTTAACCATATTATATTATTATAAAATTAAATTGTTTGTGCTATTTGCTGACTTGTTTGTGCAGATGCGATATTTTGCATGCTATTCATCATACCTTTATCCTGTGACTCATTCTTCTGTTGTCCTTTGCTTATACTTGCTCGTATATGAGCAAGTTGGTGTGCTTCAGCTTCAGGAGTAAGTACTAAACTTCCCATCTCTATTAGATGTTGTTCATCATCATCATCAGGATTTATTTCGATATACTCTCAGTCATTGAGTAGTTCATTTTCTAGAGCTTGTAATCTCTGTTGTGATGTTTTAGGTATCTCTATATCTATATCCTCTTCATCCATTCAATTAGCTTCTCATATTCTTCTTAGTGTATGTCTTTTACTTCACTCATTTATACTTTCATCTCATAGTATTAAAGGAGCAGTAATTTGATATGCTAGAGCCTCTTTCTTGTTTCTTGTTTCACTTTGTGCATTACTCTCAATACTTATAGCGAGGTTTCCCTCATATACAAAGTCTTTTCTTTTTAGATTTATAGGTATTTGACTTGTACCCATTCAAGCGAATATCAATTTACTATCAGCAGAAGTAAAGTTTTGATAGTATCAGGAAAACCATATTTGCACTCCTTGTTCTTCTCCTATTAAGTCTATTTCTTCATTGAGACTCAGATTAACATCTGTATTACTTACTACTAATTGATTCGTTCAAAGCGTCTCTCTCTTGTCTGGAGTTGTACCTTGAGCTATATCTCCGATACTTGTAGACTTCTCTACTTGTCTATCCATTAATTGGTCTACTGTAATACTTGTATCTATTCTTAAATCCTTAGCAACAGGAGATACTAGATTTTGTAGGTTTACTTGAGGTCAGTTTATTCAAGTACTTATAGGAATTCCTTTATTAAATCCAAAGCTTAGGTCTTTACCTGATACATAGTCCTTGTTGTAAAGGTACATAGGATATAGCTCAGCTCTCATTTTATCAAGTCTAAGATTAGCTATGATAGCTTTTTGTATTTGTACATCTCTTGTATAATTTGCTGGTCTATCTCCAAAGAAGTTATCTCTTAATGGTTTCCAGTACTTAAATTTTAATGGAAATTTAATAGTCTCAGGATGTTTTTCTTCAAACTTATTTCAAGGCTTAATAAATCCAGCATTAAGTACATTACTCTCACTATTTGATGTTAGTATCCATACTTTTTTATCCTCGATAATAGTAAAATGAAGATATACTTCGTATAAATCTTTATCTTCATCAGGAGTAAGTCATTGTGAAGTTTGGCTATCTCTCTTCTGTTCAATTGCTCATTGTGCAGAACCTCACGATTGCATGTCCTCTGTATCATATCACTCTAATTCTAGTTGTGCTTTTGTTTTGATAGATGGAAAACCTATAAAACCATAGTTTCCTGTAAAGAAGTCTCCGTTTGGGTCAGGAACTGCAAGTAGAGGATTAATAACCTCATATATATTTCTTTTATAAACTCCATTCCAGCCTACTTTAGCTGTAATAGATACTCAAGTAGCAAATTTATCCCAAAACTCATAATATTTAAGAGCTTTCATATAAGGAGTTCCTAAATCTTCTTTGTGTACAGAGTTTAGCATTTTAATTTCTCTATCTATTCCATTTTTGTCTCCCTTAAACTTTATAGGGACTTTATTATGAAAACTTCTAGCGAGTAATGCTGTATGATTATTAAATAAAGTTGTATCTCCTATTTTTCCTTTCTGTTTAACTTGATTTCTCAATAGTACAAGGTCTGCTTCTATCTCATCTCTTCTTTCACTAACATATTTGTCTCCAGCTTCTCTCTCGTGTTTAACTTGAGATAAAACAATATCCTCATCCACTCAAAGAGTAGAAAAGAATTTACTTACTTGTTTTTTAACCTCAGATTCACTTCTCTCTTCAGATATCTCCTCAGATGCTTTTAGTTCTTTTCCAGCCATAGATATTATTTATATGGTATAATGCTATATTATTTATAGAAATAGTCTTGTCAAACTAATATATATTGTCATCAAATTCTAGTTCTATTTCTTCGTCATCTGCAAATATTATCTCGTCTAGTGTTTTCTCTTCTTCCTCTCTTATTTGTTTATATGGGTTTATTTCAATTCATTTTTGCTCTCATTGCTCAACATCAGGAGTTTTGTATAGTTCGTAGAACATCCTCATCATTAACATATCAGCAACATCAGGACTTCTTCAAAGCTTCTTGATTATATCTTCTTTCTTAATTATTCATATCTTAGTATCTTTATCTAATCATATCTCTACTATAATATCAAGCTCTTCTATCAGTTTCTCTTTAAAATCTTCATCTTGTACGCTTATCTTTATTTTTCAGCTATTCACATACTCAGCCAACTTGAAATAACATTGAGTCTTTAACATATCATAGTTTCTTAAATTTGATACATTAGTCTTTCATACCTGAATAGGAGAGGCATTGTTTATAAATCATTGACACCGTAGGTTATCAATAACTCATCATCATACTCAATTCTCATCCACAATAACATTACTCAACTGTATAGTATCTTTTTGACACTCTAACCTTATAGTATCTGAGAGTAAATTTAGATTGCTTACACTCTCTTTTTTCACTTCATATAACTCAAGTCAATTCCATTTCCCTATAACTGTTTGGTCTTTTCACTTTCTAGCTACATCACAAGAAATATATTTATCTCAATTTATAGCTATAGTATCCCACATACCAAGAATAGCTTTATAATCAAACAATCTTCAAGGAGTGTCATCATAATCAAAGTTTCAATACAATAGTCTTTGCTGTGTTACTTCATCAGCCTTTTTAAGTTGTTCTATATATGTTTTAGGTAGCTTCTTATTATCAGTAGCAAGGGCAGGAATAAATATTCTGTAGTCTGGTAGTTTTCATTCTTTGTACGGTTTGTAATAATCCCTATAAACATGTCATTTATCAGGATTGAAAGTACCCAGAAATTTAGGAAGCAGGTTATATTCCTCATTCATTTGTCTTCATATCCTTGTTTTGATAATCATAAGACACTGGGCATCTATTTCTGCTATCTCGTCAGCAAATCAATCAGTAAGCTCTAAAGACCCAAACCTTTGATATAGTGGGTCGGATGGCATATAAGATAAATCTAGTAGTAATATCTCACTACCATTGGAAAATTTAATAACTCAATCTTGACTATTAAGTACTCATCTTTGAGACTGAGGTATCTTATAATCTTCACAAAATTTGTAATAAGTAGCTAGAGTTGTCTGCTTCAGTCTTTTTAACTCCTTACGTCAAAAAAACCCTCTAGTTCAAGGATATTTATTTCTCAACATCCACTGCCAAGAAACTCATCAGTATGATTTACCTCATCCAGCTCCTCAACCATATCAAACATCAGTTATTCAATTATTTTGGTCTAGAAGTATCTGAAACATCTTCTTCTGCTTGTCGTTTCAGTATGTATTGAATATTAGTTTAGACATTGATTGTCAAGTTTTGCATTAAATAGCGATTGTGTTTTCTATATGGTCGTAGAATCTCTGCCTTTCTTATATATTATACAATATCAATAGTATCTATATTCTTCAATCCTCCATCTTTATCTGTTGCATCTCACCTGAATAAAGTATACCTTTGTGTATTTTCTCTAATAACCTGAGAAATCTCTACTGTTCTCATCTTTAAAACCTCATCTTTATCCTTTAGTCTACTTGTTATTATATCCTGTCATAACCGAACTATTTCAAGGTCTTTATCAGTGATTCATACTATTCTATCATCTTTTCGTCCAGATTCGTCCATTTCTTTTAAGGCTCTTGATGCTGTTCAAGCTCAAACTCAAGCCTTTTTTGCTGTCTCATCTCTAGTAAGTAAAGGTTCTTTTAAAGCAACTTTCGCTACTTTAGCTTGATTCTTTAATTTATCCTTTCTAGTCATATCTAATTAATAAATGCTATTATAAATCATAGTATAAGAAATATTATTATTAGAATCATTACACCATCATTATTCAATTAATTATCTCTACTGTTCTATTGTCTATTAGTTTTCTTTCTCAACACTTTATACATACTCAAACCTTTCATCATACCTTACCCTCTATTCTCATAGTTTTTTTACACTCTTTGTGTATAACGGTGAAAGAAATAGTAGTACTCATTATCCTATTCGTTTAAGTATTTCATTTATTTGTTCTTGTTCTATTCAGTAGGCTCATATTAAAGCTTTAAGGTGTTCTAGTTGTGGGAGAAGTTCGTTTATATTATCTACTGTTGTTCTCTCGAGTGATAGTAATTCTTTAGCTATCTGTTGTGTTTCAGCTTCTCCAGCAGTTTCGAGTCTTCTTTGTAAGAGTTCTAGTTCCATAACTTATTCGTCAGTAGACCAAGATTTTTCAAATCCAATATCTTTCATAATTTTTTATATTAAGTTAGTAAGCTCTAATATCCAGTATTGAATCTCAGAGCCTACCATCCTAAGATGATAAGCAAACCTCCAACGAAAACCGTTAGATAAGGTTATTATATTTGTTTTTGTTTAGATTGCAAGTTATCCTTAGTTAGATGCTCAAATATGTCTCTAACTATCACTACATTTTTAATATCTCATCAGTCTACATTAATTGTATCACCATTTGTCAGATAATATATATTACCGTTATATTGTTCTTTTATATATAGTATATTAGTGTATGGTATTGTTACTTTAGTTGTCATTGTTCTATAAGGTTATAAATAAATTCTACTGCCTCTATATTTGATGGGTGTTCTATACTTTCTTTTTTGTTTTTCCATTTCTCTGATAATTCTATTATATGTTCTTCTTGATAAAAGAACTCTCCCTTTTCTATATAATTAACAGCTATACCATAGTGTAGAACTCTATGACTACATACACTATGTCATGGTATTCAAAATACTTTTGGGTCTATCTCTTCGTATATTTTATTTATCTTTTCTTTCATAGTAATTTTATTATTCTATTAGGTTTATATCACATTAATGTTCTACAAGATGTTATCTTAGAATTAAATTTTATTACATCCCAATACTTGTTTCAGAACTTTTTTAGTCAGTCTGTTTCTTTCATAGTAGGTTATTAGGGGTTATTTAGGAATACAAGTACGGCTTCAATCATCTCAATTTCAATGTTTAGTACATATACTAATTTGTATGGATTTATGAGTATTTCAATTACTTCATTGCATAGAACCTCCTGAAAATTTCGATATTTTTATATTTTTATTAGTAAATGGTATTTTTATTTTAAATAATTTAGTCATCTTTTCTTAGGTTAAGGGTTATTAATCTTTAATACTAACTCATCATTCTCAAAATACTTGTTTTATCAACTCATCCAAACTACGAGTTATACATACTCATCCAGAACACATATCTATTATAGTGTCATCTCATTTCTTTTTTATTGAAATACTCTGCATTACCATTCAAGATATTTCACATTCGTTTTCATATATATTTGTAAAATCATTTACTTTTGTTTCTTTATTCATATCTCTCTTAGGTTATATTCTCCTTATAGGGAGAAAAATTAAATTATTTACAAACTTTATTAATTAGTTTGTCGAAGTTCTTATTCATAAACTTCATATGATTCTCTGTAGCTTGTAGTTTTCATTCTATTAGAGTTTGGTCTCTTGTTTTCACTCATTTGTGGTTTCAATACTCTACGAAACATTTTACTATTTCATCTAAAAGGTCATTAGGGACTGATTGTAGTAATGGTTTTACTTTTGTAGGTGTTACTGAATATTCTTCTAGTACATCTACTTGTATATTCTTTCCTTTTTGTGAATAGTTTTTAATTACTCATTGTCCTCTATCTATTAAGTATATGTCTGATATAAAAGCTCAGGGTCTTTCTATTATTTGTAGTTCCATACTATTTTATTTATTTAATATTTTACTTATCAATTTGCAAGCTCTTACAGCTATTTCCTTGCAGTCACTTTCTACTCATTCAAAAGCTTTTAGTTCACAGGGAGAGAGTTGTATTACTTTAGCGTCATCATA
>Ga0102814_10002809_pt1 | contig 11621 bp, 5 predicted proteins | sample ColrivemetaGS741_FD_79112 | JGI IMG/M metagenome (GOLD analysis project Ga0102814, IMG submission 79112) | Estuarine microbial communities from the Columbia River estuary - Flood tide ETM metaG S.741 | ecosystem: Environmental > Aquatic > Marine > Intertidal zone > Estuary | place: USA: Columbia... | reverse complement strand
GTTTGGTATTTGGTGTTTGGTGTTTGTTGTTTTCTGGTTGCTGGTTGCGGTTTTCTGGTTTTAAATTGTTTGGTGTTTGGTGTTTGTTATTTCTGGTTGCTGGTTTTCTGGTTAATTTGTTTCGGGTTGCCCAAGGAAGGGGTTTCCGCTGCGCTTCAACAAGTTGCGGGTTACGGGTTGAAATTGGTTTTTGTTTGGTTCTTTTGTATCAATTCGCAGACCATGAACAGCGCGCATAAGCCAGTTCATAACTTCAGATATTAGAAGCACGACAAGAATCGATTATTTTTAAAAGAGCTTTGTTTAAATCGTTTTTAAGTCCAGTTTCTTCTTGTGCTTATCAAAATCAATATATCGGATAAAGACAAACATAATGGCCAGGAAAATCACATTGAGCAGGAATATATATTTCCATTGAAGGACCTGTTCCATATGTCCAAAAAGATAGGACCCCAAAGACATCCCCAGATTGGATACGGTCATGTATAAGGTGAATTGAGTGGCCGCCACCTGCTTTGAACATAATTGCATGGCAATGGCAAAAATAACAATGGTAATAAATACATCCAGGATGTGATATGAAATAATAAATGTATAAATAATGTCATCATTTTGCCAGGAATCACTTAGGAAATAGAAAGCAACAAATAAGGCGATCATGGAAACAATCAACCAGGATACCATTTTTATTTTTCCAATGATATCGATCAAGGCACCTCCAATGAACATTCCAAGGACGCCTGCTATTAATTTTGCTGAACCCAATATCTGGGGAAATTGATTATCACTCCATTCCAGTTCCTGAACTGCAAAAACCGGAAGGGCTGCCATAAGTATTCCTGCAATTATGGAAAAACTAAAAGCAGCAAAACCCATCATAATACTAACAGGCATGAAAACTACTTTAACCAGTTTTTGAAAAATCAACTTCCAGCTAGGCAGCTGCAGATTAAGCACTTCCTCTGCAATTCCCCCTTTTGTCCAGGGTAATCTTCTTTCAACAGAACGTTCTTTAACAAGGATCGGTATAATCATAATTATAAAAACCAACACAGAAAAAAGCAATAGCGTTGACCCAAAACCAACCGCTTTGATCAGGACAATGGTTACAGATACAATAGCAGCAACACCAACGGTTTTTGATCCCCACATCAATCCATTGGCTCTGGCCTGTTGGTGTTCCGGCAATACATCGATGGCCAAACCATCTGTAGCAATATCCTGAAAAATAGTAAACAGATTGATCACAAATCCAAAAGACATCAACATTGTCAGGTTATTCGAAGGGTCCTGAATGGTAGACATCAGTATCAGACCCATTACAATTCCAAACTGACCCGCGATCAACCAGGGCCTTCTCCTACCCATTGGAAGGAATGTAAAGCGGTCCATAATAGGGGCAGCTATCAATTTAAAACTCCAGGGTAATGTGACTATGGCCAAATATTTTCCAACATCCATCGCGGAATAATCGACTGTGGCCATCCATGCAGGTATGGCAAAATGTAACAGACCTCCGGGAATACCCTGTGCAAAATACAATGCAGCAAAGGCAAGATAACGGATGAATGAATTATCTGAAAATGTAAGACCTGTTGGTGTATCAAAGTTCTCAACATTTTTTCTGAATTGAAAAAGGGCTTTGAAATCACGATAGGTTATACTATTTTTCAGTTGGGCGTTAAGTTTTTCTAGCATGGGATTAATTTTATAAATTTTAGTGACAGTCTTGTCTGTTATAAGCAAATTCCGAGCATCTCGTTGTGAATTTTTTAAATCAATTTAGATTGGGTTGAGCTAAGTTTTTTTGATGATTATGAAGTATATGTTTTAATTTAAAAAACAAAAAAAATGCACACCTGGCAGGGTGAATTTTCAACTTAATTATTCAGGAACGATCAATCCTTAATTCATGTTCCAGTTAATACAACACCAATTAGTATTAATTTTTTAATCATTTATAATTATATATGTTGGGTAAATTCTTATATATATCGTCGTTGCTATTTTGATTGAAATACAATTCTTTCCCCGTGAGGAACGTCCAATTGCAAGTTCTTAAAACATTAAATTTAGTAAACAAATATTATAGCGTAAATATATATCATTAAACACATAACACTATTTATCTGATAATAATACAATAAATAAGTTGATAATGTTAATTATTGCAAAATATATATTAAATAATTGAATATTGTCTTGGGATTTGGGACCTTAAATAGCCGTAGGCTTTGTACATTGCTCAGCTACAGCAAATATGTTGTCTAAATACGGTTGGCCTTTTCATTTTTGAATGACTGACTGATCCCTTTTGGTAAAGCATCGGGGGGCAAAGGCGAAAGTGTAAAGGATTCGCAGGAAAGCGGAAATTCAGGGAATCCTTAAAAATCTTAATACTTTTTTCTTTGCACTTTAATCATAAACCCTGAATGGTTGAGGGAGCTACTTCTATCCATACCCTGGCCATTATGGGAAACAGGTATTTTTCCAAAATACTGTTGTAAAATATAATTAGCTGAATGAAAGTTACACAATAGAAATATAGAGTGCGGAAGAAATATAGAATGCAGAAGTTTTAGGGCTAAGTTAAATATGTGCTTTTACAGGGACAATATTGCATAAAGTCACTAAATATGAAACTTTTTTTGCAATTTGGAGTTTTAGGATTCGGTGTGGGATAAAGGCAAAAGAATCGTCAATTCTAAAGAATTATAATCAAATATGCGGAACAATTTTTAGCTCCGGAATTTTGAAGACAAAACCACAACCAGGATATTTTAATTATTGATTAAATCTCTTATCAAGGCTTTAAAAATGAAAATTTACGTTAATATTTTTGTTCTGATTCTGGCATTTTATGTACCATCAAAAACCCAGCAAGTTTTACCAATAATGGATGGAAAGATGGAAATCAAAAAGCTGACCAGCCTGATCGACCCTTCTTTACAAAAGGAATTGGAGAAAGAATTAAATTCTGTTCCAAAGTGGAAAAAATTAATTGATCAAAAGAAAATGGCAGTTGGGTTAATTGACTTAAGAAATGTCCAGAGTCCTAAATACGGTATGGTCAATGGCAATCACATGATGTATGCCGCAAGTTTGCCTAAAATAGCTATTTTATTAGCTGCGATGGATGCATTTGAAAGTGGTGATCTTATAGAAACACCTGAAATTAAAAGTGACTTATCACTGATGATCAGTCATTCGAATAATCAGGCAGCAACAAGAATGATCGACCGTCTGAGTTTCGAAAAAATAGAAGAGGTCCTGACGGATGATCGTTACAAGTTATACGATGAAGATTATGGAGGATTATGGGTTGGCAAACGATATGCAACCGGTGGGGATACCCACAGGGAACCCCTCCAACAATTTAGCCATGCTGCCACCGCCAATCAGGTCTGTCGATTCTACTATCTGCTGGCATATGGGAAACTGGTTAATCCCAGCAGGTCAAAGCAAATGCTTAAAATTATGGAAGATCCGGCACTCCACCATAAATTTGTAAATACGCTGGACGAGGTGGCTCCTAAAGCACGGCTGTTCAGGAAATCCGGTTCATGGAGATCATTTCATTCAGATTCTGTTTTGGTTTGGGGAAAAGACCCAAAAAGAAGATATGTTTTAGTAGCCCTTATTGATGATGAAAATGGTGAACAAATCATTAGAAAATTGGTAAGGCCCATCGAAAGAGTCTTGAATAAAAGTTCAAAATAAGCTTAAAATCATGTTTTAGCTGGTTTAGGTGGACTTCAAATAAATTACATACCTTTAATGTAATGTAGAAAAGCAGGATCAAAACGGGATTTGTTAGATTTGAAGATAATTGTTTAATGGAAAGACCTTAGCGACAAAATGTAAATGCGGTATTAATGTTGAATAAAAAAAATCTTAATAAATATGTTCTTTCGATCATCGACATAAAAGAAGATGAATTGAAAAAAACACTTTTATTACAATTGAATATTTTTATTTTGATCAGCACTTTACTGATCGTAAAGCCAACCATCAATTCTCTTTTTCTTTCAGAGTTATCCGCAGATGCATTGCCAATTGGTTACGTTTTAACCGCATTTTTTGCAATAATTGGCTTTTATTTTTACAATAGATTACTTGAAAAATATCCACTAAATAAAATTATTGAAGGAACGATAGTTGGCTCAATAATTTCATTAATCATATTTGGTATTGCTTTTATTTTAAAGCTTGCAAATGGATATGTTCTGTACATCCCATATATATGGGTTGCGATTTTTGGACTACTATCGGCCTCGCAGTTCTGGATCCTGGCCAATCTCGTATATAATATTCGCTCTGCAAAACGGGTCTTTGGCTTTGTCGGTGCAGGGGCCATTGCCGGTGGAATTTTTGGAGGGTATCTGACCTCACTACTCACTACTTTTTTAGATACAGAGATCTTGCTTTTTGTTTCTGCATTTTTATTGGTTTTTTGTCTGCCCATCACCCGTTATATCTGGAAAACTGAAGTCTTGAATCTGAATACATTTCAGATTTCGAAAAGAACGCCTTCAAAAGGAGAATCAGCATATTCCCTGATCAAACAATCAAAATTGTTGAAATTGATAGCTCTGGTGATCGGTTTGAGTGTTCTGATCGCCAAACTGATAGACTATCAATATAGTGATTATGCCGCCAGACTCATTACGGACCAGGAAGAATTAACCGCATTTTTTGGATTTTGGTTGTCGACATTAAGTGTAATCTCTCTATTGGTCCAATTGTTATTAACACAAAGAATTGTTGGAACTTTTGGGGTGGGCAAATCACTGTTGTGGCTTCCTTCAGGGATTTTGATCGGATCAACCTTATTGTTGTTTTTTCCTCAGTTATGGGTGATCGTGCTCATAAAAGTGATCGATGGGAGTCTGAAACAATCGGTAAATAAAGCGGCCACCGAATTACTTTCCATCCCTATACCGATCGACATAAAGAAGAAGACGAAGTCCTTTACGGAAGTGGTAGTGGATAGTATAGCAACCGGCATAGCGGGTCTGGTCTTGATATTTTTTGTAAATGGATTAAATATCTCATCCACCTTTATTAGCTTGATCAACATTATACTCATTTGTATTTGGCTGTACTTAATTTATCAATTGCGAATTGAATATGTCATTTCCTTTAAAAAACTAATTCAACCTGAGCAGGACAGGGAAAACAGATCATCCAGGAAAGAAATTGAAATAACTTCAATCATCGGTTCTGTCATTAAAGTATTGAACAATGGCACGGATAGGCAAATTGTGCACATGCTCCATAAAACAATGGAAGTTAAAGATGAACGATTTTTTCCAGCCATTAAAAAACTGCTGAAACACGATTCATCAGTTGTCAGAACACTTGCGATCGACAATTTGTATTTTCTTCATACAGAAAACCTGTGTGAACAGATCGAATCTATGGTTTACGATGACGATCAGGCGGTGACCACCAGTGCCTTCCGGTATTTATTAAAAAAATACGATAAGGATCCATTAGTATTATTCAGTAAATATCTTGATACAGAGGACGAAACCATTTCAAATGCAGCACTTATCGGATTGTCCCTGGAACTTAGAAATAAAAGTAAACTTCAGAATTTATTTAATCTTGAAAAACGAATTGATCGGGTACTTTATCTTTTTGAAAAATCTACGGCTGAAGAATTTAAAAACAATAAAATGCAGGCGATTTTAGAGGCAATCGGAAACTCAAAGCTTGAGAGTCACTATTATGTGATCGTGCAACAATTATCTTCGAAATTCAAACACTTACAACAAGTGGCAATTTTGAGCGCTGCTCAAACCTTGGATCAGCAATTCATTCCTCAGATCGTTCCTTTTTTGAATGTTAAAGAAAGCCGAAAATTCGCTCAGGAGGCATTGTTAACTTATGGAATACCCATTATAGATATTTTTGAAAAACGGATCATTGAAGAAAGGTATGAGCCGGAAATTGCGATACAAATTATATTGGTTATTGAAAAATTTGCTTCCCAAAAGGCTATTAACACATTAATGAGGCTAACAGATGAAACCGAACATTCCATAAAAATTGAAGCAATTGAAGCTTTGAAAAGGATGAAATGGAAATATTCGGAACTGGTGATCAATGATCGGTATATCGTTGATAAAATTTTGGATGAATGTGAATTGTATCAAAATACACTTTCGGTAATTCATTCTCAAAAAGTAATTCAGCAAAACCTATTTCCCGCTGTTTCTACAAATGCCGAGTTGAAAGAGGCACAGTTGGGTTTATTGCAATTGCTTGAACAAAGACTTGACAGGCAATTGCAGCGTATTTTTAAGTTTCTAGGCGTCAAATATCCTCCTAATGACGTAGACCCCATTCTGGATATTATTTTGAAAGGGAAAGAGCAACAACGCGTTTATGCAATTGAATTTTTAGATAATTTATTGGACAACCAATTAAGGAAAGAATTGATTCCCATAGCGGAATCTGCATTGATTGAAAGCAATTATGAAGAAAAAATAAAAAAACTGCATCTGAAATTATTCAATGAAGTTGAGTGTTACAATACCTTGTTGACTAGAAAAGATAACAGATTGAAACTTGCAGTTCTGTACCTGATAGAAAAAAGTGGTGATGATCAATACTGGCATTTGCTGGAATTAGTGAAAAATGACAGGAACATAATTGTTAAAAATAAGGCAAATGCTTTGCTCCAATTAAAAAATCGAGCACTTCAGCGTTAACACGGTACTTGATTTTAATATTACTTATTTTGGCAGGGATATTTTGAATGTTTTGGTAAATGGAATGTGTATGCTTTTTAAGCAGATTGCCAAAAGACAAAATATTAATGTGCTTTTCTGAGCATAGATAGATTAATCTTACTTCCGTATACTAAAATAAAATCAACGATCAACCAGCATCCATGGATTGAAAGTTTAATTTCCCGTGAGATAAAACAACAGTTATTTTTTAATTATTTTATCGATGTTGCCAGCCAGATACATATGATCACTGGCTGAATTTTTACTCAACACATTAGACATTAATACAACAATGTACTTTTTATTGTCAGAATGTTCTATGATGGCTACGGAGTTCATGAAATTATTGACATTTCCCTTGTATTTTCCACAATTTTCATCTTTAGATTTATCACACTTATACAAACTTCCTGATTTGAAAAAGATGGATGCACTCTTCAGAGAAGGTGCTTGAGCATATCTGATCCTTTTGTCAGTAGTGTACATCAAGCGCTTTATTTCAAGACTGGATGCTTCATCTACAACCTTGCCTTGTTCCAGTTGAATTAAAAACTTGATCAATCCCAGCGGGCTTCCAATGCTTCCCCCTTTGCTACCAATAAATTTATCTGCTCCATTTGTAAAGAAGCTACCCAGACGCCATTCATTTTCACCGATCCCCAATTGCCGCAAAGGTTCGTTTATGAGCTTAACCCCCAGGTCGGTCAGTTCTTTTTTGGGTGTATTTTTAAAATAGGCATCTGCTCTTTCTTCGGTCAGGTCCGGGTAATCCTTACCGAATGCTTCCATTAATATCACCTCTCTCCATATAACACTCGCTGCGCCATTATTACTCACGGATATCATGTGGTCTGCCCATTCAAACAGGGAAAATACATCAGAAGCGACTACTTGCCTTTTCACTAATTGGTTGGTTTCGACATTGAAGATTGGTACCGTATGCTCATCCGTCAATCCCCATAATCCTGCTTTTACCTTCTTCGACTTTAATAATTCAATCCTTTTATCAAATGATTTTGGATACATTTTTTCCAATTGTGTAAACAAACCGTTAAGGATCGCCATTTTACCCACGCTGCCAGGTTGGTAACCAGCTTGTTCATTTCTGGCAGCATATCTTAAATTTTGCTCATCTGATATATCCAAAACAGCAATAGAATAATTCTTGTCAAGTCCATAGAACAGGTCATTGACTTCTTTATTAAATCTGGCATCTTTTATTAAAAACATGGCGGTGCTATCCATTTTCTTTGATAGCAGGTTTAGTTTAATGTCACCATATGATTTCATGGCCCCCTCCGGAAGTGGGTTGGCTTCTTTGATCACCCCACTTTTGATTCGTTCCAAACGCAATAAACGTTTAATTCCGGTACGCTCATACCCATCGATCGGATAGGGCGTATGAGCAACAAAAGAGAGGCTGATCAATGTAATAACAAGAACCTTCAGTATGTTTTTCATTTTATAAGTTTTTTAAAAGAGATATTTCTTTGTTGGTATTAATAACTGGTGTGATTGATTCCAGGTAGGATGAGCTAAGTGCTTTTTTATTTTCAACAAAAGGCCTGATTTGAAATAGCCATAATTTATTTTCCTTAAACCCCAACTCCACATCATAAGCACCCGTATAATCGGGATTGACTTCTTTTTTCATTTTAATTAGCACATCGTTTGCCAGTTCTCTTATTTCTTTAATGTTTTGTTCGTTTAAAATGGCAGTATCAAAACTTGAAGTTTTTAAGGCAGTTCCCCCGGAAGCAGGTAAACGTTTATAAGATACTTCCCGGGCCGGTGCCAGTAAATACGACTCTCCCCCCGAACGGAGTTCATAGGATTCTGCAGATTGCCCGTCAACAGCACCTCCTGCACCCCTGCTGAAAGCGATGGTCAGATCATTTTTGTTGCCGGAATGTATGCCTTTTGTGATCATTACACCGGAATAATCAACATCTACGCTTGGAATGACCAGAATGGAGGGGAAAACATTCTCCGGATTGAGCAGGTATTTTTGTCTCCATTTAAAACTGCGTTCCGTGTAAGGAGAAGCCCAGACGTCTTTTATGCCCTGAAGGATTTTGTCTTTTTCAACGACATTAAACAAGGTGAGATTAAGCCCGGCACCTGAAAAATCTTTCAGATCTTCCATATTGGTATCGCTTCTCAAAAATACAGGCACTGCTCCTGGTTTTTTACCCAGAACAGCTTCAAAGTCTCTTTCAAATTCCGTTATAAAATTCTTGTCTAGTGGCATCTTTTTTATAGCCGCTCTCAATAACTCAAGATTTTTGAGTTGGTACTTCTCAACATCAATTTCAGCAATTTGCTGACTTCTCATATTATCTGCTTCTTCGAACATATGGATCAAAAAGTTCCAATAGGAAGTGTTTTGATCCGGCATGGGCTGATCCATGTGCTTTCTGAATATCCCGAATGGAATAACAATTCCTTCAACAACTTTATCCGGAAACATCTTTTTTAGCTGACCCAGATTTGCAGCTTTCGGACCACATATCTTTCCGGAATCATGGGCGTCAACATCCCTCAAATTCAAAATGCTCGTTTCTTCCAAACGAATTTGTTTAACTGGCACTTCAATTTTAGTTTCATTCCTGGCCTTTTTTGAAAATAATGCCCGCTCTTCTGAAGTCATATCTTTCTCCAGTTTCAATATCACGTTTCCTTTATTGGAGACGGCATAAAATACATTTTGTCCGCTGTGTTTTTTCAGATCCTGAAGGTCTGAATCAGTCAGGGCAGCATTGGGAATACCTAAATTCCTTGCCAGTAGCTGCACGTGAGAAACCAGGTTCCCCTCTGCTACGGTGGCAATACCTCCAACCGGTTTCAGGTCTGAAGGGGCCTTCCTGAAAATATATATTTTATCTGATGAAACCTCTATCAGTTCAGGTGAACCATCGAAGACAACCAGTTCACCAAATGCATATCCTGGATTCAAACCCCTGACGGTACTTTGATTTCTGATATTCATCACCTTGTTGGTCAGAGAAGACGCTTCTGCCAGAATGTCTGCCAGATCTCCTACACTTTTGCCCAGATGCAGTAAGATCGATCCCCGGATCTTATCATCAATGAAACTACTGGTTATTGGTTCGAATGCAGTATACAGGTCTACCACCTCTTCGTAATTAATCTTGAACATAGAGGAACTCCATTCAACGACATTCCTCGCTCTTTCCATGGTCGTGCTGAGTTCCTGCAGTGACATAGATTGTTTTGTCGGAACAGACAAAAATCTTTCAATGTGGTTCCACTCCCACATTTCCAAATATCCAGCTCCGGCCGTTGCCAGAGACAGGTAGTAGATTTTTTCCAGTAATTCCTGAATAGATGCTGTTTCCCAATTGGAAATATTCACAAACAGGATCCCTTCCAGCTCCAGAGAAAGATCCAGTAACTGTAATCTTGCCACTGGCCTTTTTTCCTGTGTGATTGCTTTACGGGTCTCCATCATTAAAATGGCCGTTTCAGCAAGCAGGACAGAAGGGATGGGGTTCGTATTGTTTTTTGAGATATAATCCCGGACTTTTGATCCAATGGGGGTGTTTTTTACAAAAGATATTTTCTTTTGAAGCGCATTGATATCAGTAGGTTGAAAAAACCTGGTCATCGTGGCAGTCAATTCATCCAGTTTTTTGTTCAGATCTTTTGTCAATCTGTCTTTGTATTTTTCTTTAAACTGTTTGACTTTTTCTATGTCATTTGCCTGAGGTTGTCCGTGGATCTTTACTCTGATATCCAAGAAAGGAGGGAATGTATCCGAGATCACTTTCGATTGACTTCGCATCAATTGAGCCAGATTGTCGTCACCTTTATGTGGGACATCTTTCAGCGATTCCCGAATTAAAAAGTAATGTTTATTCAAGTTGGAATCACCGGTTAATAACCATTTGTAGAATGCAATGCCCCATTCTTCTTCATCTTCTGCCTGAATGGCTCCACGATAAAACTGCGCTTTTTTCATGATCCATCCGTCATCGACCATTCTAAGATATTTATCCAGTTGATATTGTTTTAAACGGGAATTATGATCTTGGACATCCCAAAAATCCTGATGCGAAGTATAAGCCAGGATCTGTCCTAAAAATACGTGGTTTTTTGAAGCAATGTTCTCTACGACGTCTTTATATCTGGCGTGCTGCTGACCAGGACCGATTTCCGGCGGGCAAGGGTCCTTTGGCATCCGGATACTCCCGTCTTTGCAAAACCATCTGATATCTTTATAAGGTCCCCTTGGATCATTTTTAAATGCTTTGATCTGATCAATGAGGTACTGCTGATTCAATAGCTGGCTCGTTCCGCTTCCAGCCATGAAAAGTGTGAAAATAATAAGGATAATTTTATTTATCATTTTTTCAATTGTCTTGTGATTAATAATTGATTAAAACCATAATCCGGTTAGATCCCAGGCAATGTCATTGCTGGTATTCGATTGTTGATGTAATGGATTTCATTTTCATAAAAGCACAAAAGTTATAACAATAAATACCGGTTTTTGATTCAAAAAAAGTAATTAATTTATAAGATCAATTAAGCTCTCTTCTTTGACCTTTTCACATATTTTTTGGTATTGGATTGAATTAAAGTCGCAATTTTCTTACCTCACTCATTATCGCTGTGTAAAGGCGGGGGGTGTTTTTTGTTGCTGGTTGTCGATCGAAGGTCGATTCCTCGAAGAGGGGGTTCTGGTTGCTGGTTGCGGGTTTTAAATTGTTTGGTTTTTTTGTTTTTGTTGTTTTTGTTGCTGGTTGCTGGTTCCTGGTTTCTGGGTTACGGGTTACGGGTTTTAAATTGTTTGTTGTTTTTGTTGCTGGTTGTCGATCGAAGATCGATCCCTCGAAGAGGGGCTGGTTCCTGGGTTGC
>Ga0102814_10002802_pt1 | contig 11637 bp, 16 predicted proteins | sample ColrivemetaGS741_FD_79112 | JGI IMG/M metagenome (GOLD analysis project Ga0102814, IMG submission 79112) | Estuarine microbial communities from the Columbia River estuary - Flood tide ETM metaG S.741 | ecosystem: Environmental > Aquatic > Marine > Intertidal zone > Estuary | place: USA... | reverse complement strand
TACTTTAGTAGATAGAAAGATTCAAATACTTAAAGACTTAGTTGTTGATTTAGAAGATATAGGATTAGAAATAGATATTTGGAAAGAAAATAAAAATATTACATTATCAATATCTGATTCACCAGAGATGGATTATTCTATCTTATCAAAGACTAATTATTATGATGAACATTTATATGATTCGGAAATTATATCAGACTTTGAAGAAACACTAAAATCTTATGGTATTAATTTTAGACATAAGTATGGTGGAGGTGATAGAGTTTATTATGAGTTTTATAAATGGAATAATATGACCAAATCACCTTTGTTATAATAGTATATCAAATACTTTATCAACAATTAAATATAACTTATCTTATATATTTCATCATTTAAGTGAGTTAACTACTAGTAGTGTGTTGTAGATTTCAACCACTCTAACTTTTAAGACACCCATTTGACTTTGGTGATATGGTCTACCTTTTTTATTAATAAGAGCTGTTACATAAAGAAATTCACCTCTTTTAACTTCCTTATTACCCAACTCAGCATTTATTATAATGGCTTCATTTGTTGGTTTATTAGTAGTTACATCAATAACATTAACGATTTCCCATTCACCATCAAGAATTGTATTCTTAACTTCATCAGATACCTGATCATTTAATTGTGTTACATCATTAGATAAATCAGATTCTTTATCCTTATTAAATTCGATTGATGCTTCTTTATCGGTTATATCGGTGAACTTTTTCATATACTATATATTAGTTTATTCAACTCGATTATTTGTTGGTGAACATCATCACCATCATTGTTAGTAATAACATAATCAGCTATCGATTCCTTGTTTGGAATCTGATTACTCATTCTTTGTTGATACTCTTTTCTATCAAAACCACTTCTATCAAAAGTCCGTTTAATTCTTAACTCTTCCTCAGTATTAACATATATTGTTTTATCTAAATATTTATCTAATTTTGATTCATAAAGTATAGCTGATTCAATTAGTGTATATTTCTTATCCTTGTTCAACTCACAAAAATTATCATATTCATTAAATACATATGGATGTACTAATTCATTTAATCTTTTAAGTTTTTCTTCCGAACCTTTAACAAAGACAATACTTCTTATTAGTGATGGTATCATAATACCATTGTTATCATAAACCTGACCAAACTCTTTTTTAATTTCTTCTTTTAATTCTGAATTAGTATTTATAATTGTTCTAGCAACATCATCTGAATAAAAAACGGGGACACCTATTTGCTCAAATATTTTTGAACAAAAGGATTTCCCCGATCCCATTTCACCAGTAATACCAATCTTAATCATTTATTTAATTCTTAATAATCATCATAATCATGATAAAAATCACCGAAGCTATCATCCTCATTATCCTCATCATCTTTTTCATCATATTCAATAACATCGTTATCATCCAATAATTGTAAAAGATCCTCTAATTCAATTTCAGATAAATCTATATCTTCTATCTCTAATATATCATTATCAATATCATAATAAATTTTACCTGCTATTTTAAGTAATTCTAATCTACCAATTACTCTTTCCTTGTCTATACACTCATCAAGGCTATAATACAATACTTCTTCCATACTAATTTTTATTCAATTTTTTTGCTATTTCTGTTTCTGACATTCTTGGTAAATCTTCTTCTATTGGATATTTAGTAACTATCCAAAATTTCTCACCATCTTCAAGATATCCAATATCCATATAATAACCATCACATTTTACTTTCAGATGTGAATCTGTTATTGAAACGGGAATTATTTCTGATTTTGGGTCTGATTGGAAGTTTTCAATTCTACGAATAAAGTTCCAGTTGTCATTCTTATAAAACTCTTGCTTCAAAAGTTTTAAAAACTTACCTTCTTTTTTTAACACCTCATTCTTTCTAACACCAAAAACATCTTTGTGATTAAATCCTAAAGTGATGTGAAAGTCATGTTGACCAAGACCATATCTATTTCTAATAGCATCTAACTTATCACTTTGACAAACAATAAAATAAGCTCTATTGGTATTTCTTTCAGCAGTTCCAACACCCATTAATTTCAAATCATCAATCTCATATTTGAAAATAGCATCTAGTGAAGAGACGAACTTATCCATACCTAACTCTTTAGAAAGTTTATTATAATCCATTACGTTAATAACGGTTAAGTGATAAGAACCTTTATCTCTTGTCTGTTGATTGTTTGTGAAATTCTCGAAATCCTTTTCACCAATAATATCTTTCAATTGGTTTAGAAATGGATCTACTGTTCCTTTATCAAATTTAATACCTAGGTAGTTATTACCAATAGTATCTTTTATATACGTTACATAGTTAATCATATGAGTATATATTGTAAAAAATTATTAAAAAATTAGTCGTTCGCTTTGAACCACTTAAATAGGTCTTGAGCGTATTTAACCGGAGCTTTATACGCCTCAATCATCAGTTATTGTAAATAGTGTTTGTTTTATTTCTTCTAATAATTCATACTTATCGAAATCCTTTCCAGCCTTAAAATCCTCATATACCTTTATAATTCTACTCATAACATATTCTTAAATTTCTCAATCTCTAATCTCTTAATCTCTCTACCTAACTCAGCACCTTTAAATCCTTTTGACATCAAATCTTGTGCAGAAACAGATGGTTTGTATTCAGTGAATTTAATGAATCGATCATCTGTTATGTTATTAACATCTAACCACTCTAAAATGGTTGCATCATCAATAGCACATTGTTGTTTCTTTTTGAAAGTTTCAAATACCTTATCAGCATCGAATCTCAAGAAGTCAATTAAGAATATTATCTTAGATACTAAGTTATCTACTTTAGTTGCATCAGAACAAGAATCCATTTTGTAGCTTTGGACTAACTTTGTATCCAATCCACTGGTAGACTCATTCTTAAATAGGTTAGATATAACAACAGCGAAATTACTACTATCAACTAATTCTGTATTTATATCAGAACCAGGAAATACTTGATCCCACATATCAAACTTAGTAAAAAAGTTTAAGTAGTATCTATAATCCTTAGCTTGTTTCCAAGCCTTAGTCATTTCTTCCCAAACTCTTTCTTGTGATATTCTTTTCATTTCACCAGTATCAGGATCAATGTTTTCAAGTTGTTTTCTCTTCTCTATTGCACGTTCTGTGTCTTTGTGTAATGGATGTTCATATCTCGAAGCAAATCTAAATGCTCGAAGAATACGAAGTGAATCTTCATCGAATCTCTCTATTGGCTCACCAACCATTCTAGTAATACCAGATTCTAAATCTGATTTACCACCAGTTAAGTCAATAATTTCTCTTTTATCTAAATCATAGAACAAAGCATTGTATGTAATGTCTCTACGTTTAACATCATCTTCAATAGTTACTCCTAACTTAACCTCAGGATTTCTACCTTTACTAATATCTTCTCTGAATGTAGCAATCTCCATTCCCTCTGGAATTTCTTTTGTGTAAACTACTACAACACCAAATGCTTTTCCTTGTAAGTTTGTTCTATATTTACCATCAACAATATCCAATACTTCATCAGGAAGTGCATCAGTTGCTAAATCGAAATCTTTTGGTTTATCGTTTGTTAAAAAATCACGCACTGATCCACCAACAAGGTATAATTTCTTACCACTTGCTTGAAAAAGTTTATGTAAGTCTTTAACGGACTCTGGAATAATATCCCACATATCTTGTTCTTGTTTAGTTGATTCTAAAAATTTTATGTATTTCTTAATTACCATACAAATATAAGCTTTAATCTTTATAAAATCTATTAATATTTATCTTCCCTAGTGACGTTATGAATTCCTCAAACTCACCTATTGTTAATATAGGATTATCTGAACAAAAATAATCAATGAATTGTTCTTTCAATCCTCCTGGATTTTTAGTTGTTTCTTTATATTCTATATTACCTTTGAATATATCAATAATTGATTTTCTAAATCTGACCGCACTTCTTCTATCAGCAAGATGGAATTGATATTGCCATTGCTCAAGATAAGCAACACCCTTTGGGTTTTCTGGATGTGGTAAATTTGGTGATAAGTCATCTATCTCATACAGTCTATACATCTCCTCTAGATCAACGCCTTTTGGGTAATCACCTAGATGAATAGTAAGTTCTCCCAACCAATAAGTCCCATCAGGGTTCTTACCAATACGTTTAGCAATATCAGTGTTATGAAATTCTTTATCAACCGGTAAGACACCAAATGATAAGAAAGTATAAAGATCTGTTTGATCACCTGACATCCAATTATTATAGTGTTCTCCAAATTGACTTTTATCAAGATGTAGATTTACATAAAAATCTCCGATATATTGACCATCCGAAATATTGATATTAAAAGTTCCAATAGATTTTATTTCATTCAGAAGTTTATTTTGAGTTTGTTCTTTTTCATCCTCAAGCTTCTTATTAGCCCAAGATTCTAAATCTGAAACTCTTCTCTTGTGACCCAATTTAGCTAGCTTATCAGCCGCTGATTTATAGACACTACTTTTTAACTCTTCTGATATTTTCTTTAAATGTTTCATTAGTTTCTATACATTGAATTTAATGACATATTTCTAATACCTTTCTTGATATCTTCATATAACTTAGGTGTTAAATATCTACCATTGATAACTTCTTTTTCTTTTCTTTTCTTTTCTTCTATTTCTTCCAGTGTATCACCTTGTCTTATCCAACAGTTTTTAATAACTTGCTCTTCTTCTGTTAATTCAAATCTTTCTCTTAAATCACCACCAACACCATCTTTACTCCACTTACCCTCACCAAATTTATTTTTACAATCAATAGCATCTGAGAATAGTTTCTTAAATTTAAATGCTTCTTTTCTATTAGAAAATAGTAGTTGGTCACTATCTCTAGAGTCCCAAGAAACACCACCAACTTTAAATTCATTACTATTATTTTCAGCTATTCTAAGACCCATCCAACAAGGCCAATACATACCATTCCATGTTTCTTCTGATAAACCACCTTCATTATCCAATTTATCAAATTTAATTCTTGTTTCATCATCAGCCGGGAAAATACCTATAATGAAAAACATTGAGAAACCATATTGGTTATTACCTAACCAATCATGATATTGATCATTAAACATGTCTTCTTCGAATGAAGCATCTAAATAAAAATTACCTTTTATCATTGGTTCATTACCAAACTTAATAGATTTAGTATTTCTATCCCAAGTATCTTTTCTTAATTCTAACTCAAACGATGGATATTTAGATAACCTATCATAAACTTCTTTTTGTTCAGCCTTATCTATATCTAACTGAACTTTATCAGCCCACTTTTCTAATTCATCAGATCTTCTAGTATGACCAATCTTCTTCAACTCACCAGCAGCCTTTCTATAAATATGAGGTTTTAACTCTTCATTAAATTTCTTTAAATATTTCATATTAAGATTTATACATTGTATTTGGTGATATTGTCCTCATATAATTAGCAACCTCTTCTAAAGTAAATCCATAATCAGACGAGAATCCTGATTCTGATAATATAGATCTTTCAAATACTTCATATATCGTATTAGCATCTGTATAACCACTAGGATATTCAAATGATGAATCACTAAACATTTTAATAAGTAGATTTCTTAATTTACCAGCAGAACCCCTATCACTTAACGAAACTTCACCAGTAAGAGAATCATCATAAGCATCTAAATAAAATTTCACTAACTCAACTTTATTATCTTTTATTTCATAATTGATACCCATTGCGAATATCCAATAGAATCCATTATAAAAATCTGGTTCAGGCATTACTCTTTTACAGTTTTCCATCACAGATTCATCAACTGGAATAGCACCTATATGAAACCATATACCAACATCAGAATCACCGACTGATTCAATAAATCCCAATTCGTCAAAAATAATATCTAAATAAAAGTCACCGACAAAAGATTCATTTGTTTCTGGGTTAGTAACTTTAATACTAAATTTCCCAAATTTTGAAAATTCTTCTATGTTTTTTCCCCATCTCACAAGGTTTTCATCACCCTCTCTTTTATCAGCCCAATCAGATAACTTTTTAGCTCTATCTGTATGACCCATCTTAGTTAATTTACGAGATGCGTTCTTATATGTTTGTGGTTTTAATTCCTCGTTGAATTTTTTTAAGTATTTCATAGTTCTACAATATTTTTAGATATATTATATATTATTTTTTATATATAAGAAACATGAAATGGATTAAACTTTTCGAGAACTTTAGAAAAAATAACGAAGATGGATCATTAATAACTTTAGAAGATGTTATTAACTGTATTAAAAATGGTGGTGTAGTTTACGCAACAATTATTAAAGATCTACCAGATAATGACCCAGAAGAATCATTAAGACCGGTGAGTGTTGATAATGATGGTTTAGTTACTATTGAATACGAGGGTAATGAATATGAAGTTGATATTAAGAGTATTAAAAAAATTGAATATTAAAAAAAATACGAGAAATGGCAAGAGGAATAATCTTTAAGAACAACGGAATCAACGAATTATCGAATTCACCATCCGGATACAAATATCTTGGATATGATGGTGAATCATTATCAGAGAAATCTGGAGCAACGGTTAGTGCTATTGGTGGATCATCACCATACACCACATATAAGGCAACAATTCTTGCTTCTAGTGGTGTAATAACAGCAACTGTATTTGAAAACACAACAGGTAGTACAGTAACATTCACAAGAACAACTACCGGTATTTGGACATTAATAAATGAATTTGGTAATAATCCTAGTAAATTTTGGTGTAGTACTTCCGGTATATCTCACTTCCAAGCATTTGGATCTACAAAGGCTATGTTATATTGGCAAACAGGTATTGGATTGAGGCTACTGGTAGTTGATAATAACGGAACCCAGATTGATAATTGGTCAACCCCACTATCAATCGAGTTCAATAAACTACCATAAAAAAGACCCAGATTTCTCTGAGTCTTTAATTTTTGATAATTAATTATCGTTTCTTTCAACAAGGATTTGTTTAACTTTCCCGTTTGATCTTGTAATTGGAACCTTAACCCCAATCGAAATCATAAGAACTTTACCCTTGATTTTAGATAAATCTAAAGAGTCACAATATCCATCAGTTAATACAACAGTATTGTATTCATTGAAGTCCTCAGCAACCATATTAATGGCTGGTTGTAGAATTGTTCCTCCAAGACCTCTAATCTTGAGTGTTTCTAATCCTCTTTTCTTTTTGATACTTTCAACCCACTTAACTTCGGTATCAGCCTCGATTAAGTTAATCTCGATATCATTTCGGTAAACATATGAAAGAACTTTCTCAAAAGTACCACCCATAGACCCGGAGGTATCAAGGATACAATTGATTTTCGTTTTAACTTTACGGTTACCTTTAAGACCTTTAATTTGTCGTCTATTTGGTTTTACAATCGTTTTTTGCTTAACAGTACCAAAAATCATATTAGATACTGCTCTTTTAATTTCACGAAGGTAATCTTTTCTTTTCTTACGAAGTTTGTTAAGAGTTTGTTCAACATTACCAGCAGATAACCCACGAGCCGCAAGTCTCTCCATAACGTCTTTAACCATTCCTTCTCTCATTTCTTCTGGAACATCATCAGCAATGTGTTTATCCATATACTCACCATTTCCATTCTCTAAGTCTTGGAAGATTTGTTCTTTAGACCAAGTATCTAAAGACTCACCATCTTTAGATGGGTTCTTACCATAAGGACCATATGATGGTTTACCACTAGAGTCAGTACCACCTTCATTACCAGTTCCTTGACAATCTGGACATGATTCTCCTTGTCCTTGACCTTCTCCCTGACCTTGACCACCTTGACCTTCGCCTTGACCTTCGCCTTTTTCTTGAGACTCACCTTGTCCTTGACCGTCACCAGGTTTCTGTCCTTTACCTTTTTCTTGAGACTCACCTTGTCCTTGACCGTCTTTTTTACCAGTACCTTTACAAGATTTACACTCAGAGTTTTTCTTATTCTCTTTGTCCCATTTTTCCTTCTCGTCTTTTAACCACTCATACAACTCTTCAAAGATAAGTTTACCAGGGTAGTCTTTAGGAACGAAAAGTGCCATATTCTTACCATCTTTAGATTTAGGAATCTCAACAAATGTGTGAGGAATATCTTCCCAAATAACGTGGTTAATAATCATATCCTGTGCGATGTTAGACATCTTGTGATCATATTGACCACTAACAGTACGTTTAGGATGGTTAAATAGTAAGTGGAAATCCTCATGTAAGGTAATGAAATTTACTTCCTTTTGAGACATATGCTCAAGAAACTTAGGAGAGTAAAAGAAATTCATACCCTTTGAGGTAACGTTAACAGCACAAGTACCAATGGAATCCTGTTCAACGAAGTTAACGTGTAAGTTAAACTCTCCGTAATAAGGTAGATTGACTTTAGTATCAATCAACATTGTTTGGATACCATTTAAAAGTTTTTCGTGTATGTTTTTTATAATCATCTTAACTATTTTATTTTTACAAATATACTAATATTATTCCAATAATTTACAATTAGTTTAATATTTTATCGAGTTTTAAGTCTCTAATGACTTGTGTTGGGAATTGGTGATTCTCCATATCAATTATCTCTGTTCCCTCCGGGAAGTTCATAAAGATATCTTCCACATCATCATCATTAAAACAATTTTGGTGTAAAATATAATCACTAAAGTTAAAATCAGTAGAATAAGTATCATCAGATAACTTAACACCAACTTCAATATCACCAACAAAGTTTGGTATAATAAATGAATCACATCCACCACCATCTTCTTCTAACAAAGGATTCTTTTGTTTGAATTGTTTGAATTCATCCAATGTCATAATAGAAACAAATCCATCAGATTCATACCCATATTTTCTTTTCGCTTTCGTTTCTACACCACCAATCCTAACATTGAAATTATTATAATCATCAGTGATACTAAAATCACTATTTTCATTATGGTCTAAAGTTCCAATAACAATTAATGTTGTTGGTTCTGTATAAGAAGTTAGTTTAACAGATTTGAATTCGGTTTCAGGTTTATCTTCCGAATCCTTATTTCTAGAAATCTCTGCTAAGATAACATCTTTAATATTAGATGGAGTTAATACATCAACTGGTTCTTCGGGACCATCATTCAATACAGATGTGTCATAAGAATTTGAGTTACAATACTTATCAAAGTCTGGTTCTTGTTCAAATCCTTTACGAATCATTTTATCAACAATTTGGTGCCAAGTAAGGTCACCTCTGTATTCAAACTCACCATTACCAATAAGTGACATTTTAGCAGATGTATCAATTGAAATAACTTTTGATAAGATTTCTCTATCAAACTTTGTTTCAACATTCTCGAAATCCTCTTTATTAGCGATTTTTATTTTATAGAAACCACCCGTTAAGTAATTAAAAAGTACTTCCTTTTTAAGATTCATCAAATCAGCAATCTTATCAGCAATCTCTTTTGTACTTTCATCAAGTCCTGTTTCATTCTTTTGTTCCTCTGATACAAAGAATACATGTCCGTTTGGTTCATCACCAGGATACATACTATCAAGTCTTGTTTCAAGAATACCAAGAGCTTCTTTAGCTTCTTTTAATTTAGATTCAGAAAAAGAAATCTCTTTTTGATACTTCTTAACATCATCTTGTTTATCAGAAACTCTAGTTTTTAATTCATCTACTTTCTCAGCATTCAATCTCTCAAATTGCTCTTCCATATATGATTTAGCAACCACCTCTGTTTCTGGTTCAACAACTTCTTCTGTCGATTCTTCTGATTTACCAACACCCTTAACTTTATTTAAAAATCTACCAATCATCCCAACTGGTTTATCCTCATCACCAAATAGTGCATCAAGAACACTAAGTCCTTTATCAGATATTTTTACTTCTTCTTTAGTTTCTTCTTCTTTATCCATTTCGTCAAATAGTGATTTTAATTTATCAATTGGTTTTTGGTGCTCTACTTCTAAATAACATCTATCACCGTTAACATCATTAAACTCAAGACTAGCCACAACAAATTTTTGTGCATATCCAGTGATATCCATAGAATCTATATCGTCAAGTAATCTTTGTCTTTGTGCTTTATCGGTTTGTGTAGTTTCTTCTTCCTCAAACTTAATAGTACCCTCGTCACAGATAGTAATTTTAAATATTACACCCTCAAGAACACCTGATAGTTTCTCACCTTTTAAGAAAGCAATATCACGTAAGAATCGAACTCTTGCTCCATTAACAGCGGATACAAAAGTTAAGAACTTTCGTTTTGGGGTGAAGTCACCAATTACAATTGGGTTTTCAGTACCCGAACCTTGTTCATTTAAATTTTCTTCCATGTTTTTATTTTAGTTATTTTACAAATATAGTTATTTTATATTGAATTACCAAATTATTCAACATCATTAATGATGTCAATCTTAGCATCTCTTACTTCTTCTTTAGTGAAAGGTGTTGGTAATTTTTCTCCATCCGGACCAACTATATTATCAGTTTCGATATACTGATCACCAGTTTCTTTAATTAACTCATTTAGAGTTTCATCTGTTGATTGTTTATCATCTTGTATCTCAAAAAGTTGCATACACTCTTCTCTAAAATCTGTAAAGTTGTGAATAACAACTGGATCTTCATCTGAATGCTTATCCAAGCAAACGAGCAATAAGAGATATTGTTCTCTTTTAGTAAGTTGTTTAATCTTCTCTACTTGAGTAACAACATTAAAGTTTTTATAGATGTCAACAAATGATTGCGACACCGTTATTTTAGTAATTTCTTTACTATCCATATCCATAATTTATTTTTTAAGTATTTGTTCTATTTTTATATTCCTAACTTCTTCTTTATCTAGTTGAAAAACAGATTTCATCCTAGATCTTTGCATTTCTATTTTAGTACCATTCTCTTCTATAACCCAGTATTTATAACAACCACCATTTAATTTAAAACCATCTTCCCAACCCCAAGTTTGGTATTCACCATCATACCATTTACCCTCTATAAATTGGTCTCTCCAAATAGCATTCTTAATCGCTGGTGACGTTTGTTGACCAGACTTACAATAAAATCTTGATTTGATTATCTGACCCAGCATTATATACCAAGTTTTTCTAGTTTATAGTTTCTATAATCCTGTCTTGTGACGGAACCTAATTCATAAGCTCTTTGGAAGAATACTTCAAAGATATGCTCTTGTTTAGATTCTTTAGCCGCCATAGCTCTATTGATAGCTTTCCATTCATCAGTGATTCGATTGGCTTGTGTAGTAGCTAAAGCGATTGCTTTATCTTTATCACCAGCACTTTTTGCGACAATATCTTTAACTCTTTTAGAGTTTTTTTCAAATTCGGTCTTTGTTTGACCATTCCATTTTCCTTTCATCTTAATCCTTATATGTAAACAATCTAATATCATTTTAAATTGAGAATAGTTCCTAGCTGATTCCCAAACTATACCACGTATCCATCCATTATTTTCACTATAATGTTTGTTTAATTTAACACTTGTTCTAACACCCTTGTTCCAAATATAGTAAACATCTTGCATAAAATCATATCCCTATATTATTAGATTTTTCAATCATAATTTTATAGGGTATTTCTCTTG
>Ga0102814_10002800_pt1 | contig 11640 bp, 19 predicted proteins | sample ColrivemetaGS741_FD_79112 | JGI IMG/M metagenome (GOLD analysis project Ga0102814, IMG submission 79112) | Estuarine microbial communities from the Columbia River estuary - Flood tide ETM metaG S.741 | ecosystem: Environmental > Aquatic > Marine > Intertidal zone > Estuary | place: USA... | reverse complement strand
TTTTAGAAGGCATCATCTTCGATTAGATGATAAATAAAAGTAATAGCAATCAGGAAAGATTACAATGAACATTAGTGAATTCGCAAAACCAGTAACCTCAAAGGCACTAAATGAAAGCCTAGCCAAGCGTTTTGGCAAAAAAATCAAACTAGAGAACTTCAGTTTGGCACAGTTGCAAGACGCAAGAAACAAACTACGCACACAGCTTAGTCAAATCGAAATGAATGAAAACTTTAATTCGGTTGTAAGTGGTGAGAACTATCAGAAGAACAAGTTGTTCTTGGATGTACTTAATGCAGAGATTAGTGAGCGTGGCGATATTGAAGAAACTCCGCTAGAGGAAACATCACTTCGTGAAGGTGCAGAGGATCAAGCAGAGATTGTTATGGCTGCTAAAGATATGGTCGACCGTGTTACCAACTGGATGGAAGACACAGCTGAAATGCAAACTGAATCAATGCTAGAACTTGCTGATGCTATCAGAGACGAAATGGGTGTTGATCAAAGCCAAGCATTTGTTGGAGGCATCAAGCCTGCACTAGAAGCATTATATCAAACAATGGAACAGGCCCGCGAAAGTCTAAGCCAAGGTGTTGCACTACTAACTGGTGAAGGACAAGCGCCAACAGCAATGGGCGCAGAAGAACCAGGCATGGAAGAACCAGCAATGGAACCAACTGTTGATATGGATGAACCAGTAGGTGGCGAAGGCGATGTAGCATTGCCAGCAGCAGGCGGCGAAGAGCCAGCAGGCCGTCCAGCTAGATAATGAGAATTTCAGATATCATTAATGAGGGCATTAGTCCAAAACTATACATGGTATTAAAACAACTCCAGTCAAATGGAGTTGAATCTATTAAGATGGATGATCTTAATAAAAAACTTGCAGGCATGGGCCTTGAAGCTTTTAGCTACGAAACATTTGCAATGCAGCACAATGATCCTCGCATCAAAAAGTTGATTAAAAACTTTAACAAAGATGAAATAATATTTGCACAGGGATCTGCAGATATATTACCACAAGCTGGTGCTAGTGGTAAAGAAGTTAGTCAAATGGCAAAACGTGCAACCAATGTAGGTAATACATTATAAGGTTGACAAACGCCTGATCCTATTATAATATAAAGTATGACATTAATAAAATCTAAGTATGTTTACGAAAAACTCAAACGGGTAGAAGTAAACGGCAAGCGCCGCTATGCGGCACCAGGTGGTCCTCCTGTAGCAAGTGTGACAACAATCCTCAGCGGTACAAAGGACATGACTCACTTGCATGAATGGCGCAGGCGTGTAGGACATGCTAAAGCACAAGAGATTACAACTGAAGCAGCAGGTGTTGGAACTCGTATGCACAAATATTTAGAAGACTATGTTGATAATGGTGTATGGACAGAAAGCGCAGGCAGCAATCCTTATGCTCAGCAGGCCTATAAGATGGCTTGTATTATACGAGACGAAGCAATGGTACATGTAGATGAGATTTGGGGCAGCGAAGTTCCACTTTATGTTCCTGGTATCTACGCAGGCACAACTGACCTAGTAGGACAGTACAAAGGCAACCCCTGCATAATGGATTTTAAGCAAACAAACAAGCCTAAGAAGCCTGAGTGGGTAGAAGATTATTATCTACAACTTACAGCATATGCACTAGGACACAACGAAATACATGGTACAGACATACGTGAAGGACATATCTTCATGTGCAGTCGCGGCTTAGAGTATCAGCAGTTTGATTTGTGGCCAGATGAGTTTGCAGAATGGGAACAAGAATGGTGGAACAGGTGCCGCCAGTATTACGAAAAGAATGGCTGATGCTCAAACAAATACTATATCATCATACACACAATGTAACAGGTAAGAAGTATTTAGGTCAAACTACTAGAAATCTGAATGTTTATAAAGGCTCAAGTGTTGACTGGCTTGCTCACTTAGATGAGTATAGTGAAGATTATAGTACTGAAATACTTTTTGAATCTAAGGATAAGAAGAAGTTTGAAGAAGTTTGCAAATATTATAGTAACGAGTTTAATGTTGTAGAAAGTACTGAATACTTTAACAAAACACCCGAACACGGAGGTTCGCTTGGTGGCAATGCTAATCCTAACTACAAAACTGGAAAGTACACAGGACGTTTAGATAATCCTGAACTATACAAACAACTAGATAAGAAAAAACATGCTGACACTTGGGCAACTGTTAGAACACGAACACATCCTAGAATGAACTTCTTTTATCATAAACGCATGGGCAATAAAGAACGTGCTGAATACTATTGGAATATATGGTACAACATGGCTCCAAAGAAAAGCAATAATAGACAAGCACTTTGGTCAACTGATACATTTGAAATGTGGTATGATCGTAAGAGCAATGACTTGGACTTTAGGGCTAAATACTACTAATAACGCATTAGGAGTATAGCATGGCTATTGTACAGATTTCAAGAATCCAGCACCGCCGAGGTAGAAAGAATCAAGGAAGTGGAATACCACAACTTGCTTCAGGCGAAATAGGTTGGGCGATTGATACACAAGAAGTTTACATTGGTAATGGCGCAGTAAGTGAAGGCGCACCAGCAGTTGGTAACACCAAGCTACTAACAGAAGCTGACAATCTATTAAGTCTAGCAGGACAGTATGCATACAAAAGAGACGAAATACAAACAGGTGTTGCGTTAGCATCTCCAGTAGAACGTACTCTACAAGCAAAACTAGATGACCGTGTAAGTGTTAGAGATTTTGGTGCAATGGGCGATGGAACAGACCAAACAGAAAAACTACAACGTGCTATTGATCAGTTGTTTATTAATAGTGCAACCAAAGGGTTGTACAGTAGTCGTTTAACACTTTACATTCCAGCAGGTGAATATCTTATTAGTTCGCCAGGATTAAAGATACCTCCATATGCAAACATTGTTGGCGACGGCATTGACAAAACATTTTTAAACAGTTCGGGTGCGAATCCACCTGAAAACATTTTTCGAACAGTAAACGAACTTAGTATACCAGGAACGTATGCAGATCCAAGTACAACAACTTCAGCCAACATGGCTCGATTTGTTCGCATCGAAGGCATGACAATATTTCATAATAGTAATGGCGGAGCATTGTATCTTGAAAACTGTCAAAATAGTATGTTTACAGATATGAAAATTTCAGCAGGATGGGGAACAGGTGATGGCGTAACCAGCGAAGGTGTGCCTGGATCAAACCTAGTTGGTATTGTAGTTTCTAACGGTAGCGTAGCAACAGCAACTTCTGATTATAATATATTTAAAAATATATTCATTAATGGATTTGCTTGTGCAGTATACAGCGAATACGATATTAATAATAATAAATTCTTAGGCGGCAATGTCAATACTTGTGGTTTAGGATTTGTACTAGGTGCTGACCCTACTTCAGTGCCACCAGTTGGAAAAACAAATGGTGCTCAGTATACTATGATTGAAGATTATGTATTTGATCTTGTTGACAAACAAGGATTGTATGTACGTACAGGTAACTTCAATATTAGTCAAAACAACACATATCTAAACGTAGGACGTGATGGCGGCAGCAGTGTAGTTGTAGAACCAGTGATTGAATTCTATCGTACTGCTGACTCAAATGGCATTGGTGATGCTGGACATATTGATATGGATAATAATAAAAGTATCAATGATTACTTCCAGCGTACTGCTGAACTAACAGTTGATCCACTTTATTTTAGTCAAGACTATTTTCCAGAAGTACATGGATCAAAACGCATTGAGCTATCACAACCAGTAAGAACTAGTGTTGGTGTAAAACTAATAGCAGAAACGGCTATTAGATTACCATCTGATCAGCAAAGAGGTGTTATTAATTTAGAGTACACTTATCGTGCTGAAGATAGTGCCGGTCCAATACTGCAAAGCGGAGTACTAACTGTAACCTATAACAGAAACAATGCAGAAATTACACTGTCAGATGAACATACATTTACTGGAAATCCTAGCAAGGTAGGCAAACTAGTGTTTAGCGTAAAAGGCTCTGCATTTCAAAATGGTGGAACAGAAATACACTTAGATATTGTAAATGAAATGCTAGATAACCTAAGTCCAGAAACAGACGAGTTAGAGTTCACGATTAAATATATAAATTAATGTTTGATAAATCCTATGTAGAACGTATTAAAGCGTGGAGAACCTTTCGGTTAACTTTGGAAGAAACTATTTCTCCATTTGAAGATACTATTGAGTTTTGGAACAACGCACCATTGAGCAGTATAGCAGCTGATCCATATGATAAAACCACATGGCCCACTCCTTGGGAAATGATTGAAGAAAATCGTTACTGCGACTTTACAAAAATATTAGCAATATACTACACTTTACAGTTAACTGATCGTTTTTCTAGCAGTCGTTTTGAGATACATATTACACTAGACGAAAAAGAAAGTGTAATAAGATACCTTCTTTTCGTTGACAATCTAACAATAGGGTATTATTATAATAAGAGTATTGACGCAACTGACTTACCTATGCTGAAATGCCAGATGCAGCACGACACACTACCTACATATTAATAAATACCAAATAGACAACAAAAAGGAAAAGATAATGATTCAAGTTACTAAACGTGACGGGCGTAAAGAGACTCTCGATATTGAAAAGCTACACAAGGTTGTGTTTTATGCATGTGAAGATATTACAGGAGTTAGTCCAAGCGAAGTAGAACTTAAGAGTCAGATTCAGTTTTACAATGGTATTACTAGTAAAGAAATCCAAGAAACACTTATTAAAGCAGCAGCAGATCTTATCACAGAAGAGACTCCTAACTATCAATATGTTGGTGGAAGACTTGTTAACTATGCGCTACGCAAAGAAGTATACAACGGATTTGAGCCGTGGCATGTTAAGAAACTAGTTGATCGTAATACCGAAAGCGGATTCTACGATCCAGAACTTGTTACAAAGTACAGTGACGACGAGTGGGAAAAGATTAATACATTTATTAAACATGACAGAGATGAGAACTTAACATATGTTGCTATGGAACAGCTTCGTGGCAAGTATCTTTGTCAAAACAGAGTAAGCGGTGAGATTTTTGAAACACCACAGATGTGCTACATTCTTATTGCAGCAAGTCTTTTCCAAGACTATCCAGTCGATTCCCGTTTGCAATGGGTAAAGGATTATTATGATGCTATTAGCTTGCACGACATTAGTTTGCCTACTCCTGTTATGGCAGGAGTTCGTACTCCGCAACGCCAGTTCAGCAGTTGTGTGCTTATCGAAACTGATGATAGTCTTGACAGTATTAATGCTACTGCTGCCAGCGTTGTTAAGTATGTAAGTCAAAAAGCAGGCATTGGCATTGGTGGCGGGAGTATTCGTGCTATTGGTTCCCCAATTCGCAAAGGCGATGCTTATCACACAGGCATCATTCCTTTCTACAAGCACTTCCAAAGTGCAGTTAAATCATGCAGTCAAGGTGGTGTACGTGGCGGAGCAGCAACTATTTACTATCCAGTATGGCACTTGGAAGTAGAAGATATGCTGGTGTTGAAGAACAACAAAGGCACAGAAGAGAACCGTGTAAGACATATGGACTATGGTGTACAGTTTAACAAGTTGATGTATGAAAGACTTATTGTAGGCGGCGATATAACTCTTTTCTCGCCTGCTGATGTACCTGGATTGTATGAAGCGTTCTTTGCCGATCAAGACAAGTTCCGAGAATTATACGAACGTGCAGAGCGTAACACAAAGCTACGCAAGAAAACAGTTAAAGCAAGTGATTTGTTTAGTGCATTTATGGAAGAGCGTAAGAACACAGGCCGCATCTATTTACAGAATGTAGACAACGCTAATGATCACGGTTCATTCCTTCCAGAGCTTGCACCTATTAGACAGAGCAACTTGTGTGCAGAGATTGACTTGCCAACTAAGCCACTCAAAGACTTGAATGATCCAGAAGGCGAAATCAGCCTATGTACTCTTAGTGCAATCAACTGGGGCAACATTCGTACTCCAGCAGACTTTGAAAGAGTATGTCGTTTGGCAGTACGTGGACTTGATGCACTACTGAGCTATCAGAACTATCCTATCCTAGCAGCACAGCTATCCACAGAGAAACGCCGTCCTCTAGGCGTTGGCATTATTAACTTTGCATACTGGTTGGCCAAGCACGACTTAACATATCAAAACATTGATGCAGATGGACTTGCACTTGTAGACGAATGGGCAGAAGCATGGTCATATTACTTGATCAAAGCAAGTGCAGATCTTGCAACAGAGTTCGGCGCACCAAGCGGCAACATGGAAACAAAGTACGGACACGGCATTACACCTAATCAAACATACAAGAAAGATGTAGATGAATTAGTTAAGCACAAAGAACGACAAGATTGGAAAGGGTTGCGTAAACAACTTAAAGCAACAGGTATTCGTAACAGCACACTAATGGCACTTATGCCCAGCGAAACTAGCGCACAGATTGCTAATGCTACAAATGGCATTGAACCTCCACGTAGTTTGATTAGTGTTAAACAATCAAAGCATGGTGTTCTTAAACAGGTTGTACCTGAGTACAAACGACTAAAGAACAAGTATGATTTACTATGGGATCAACAGTCACCAGAAGGCTACTTGAAGATTATGGCAGTACTACAGAAGTACATTGATCAAGGCATCAGTATTAATACAAGTTATAATCCAATCTTCTTTGACGACGAAAAGATTCCAATGAGTACAATGCTGCAACACATACTGATGTTCTACAAGTATGGTGGTAAACAGTTGTATTATTTTAACACCAACGATGGACAAGGCGAACTTGACATTAGCAAACTAATGGGAGACCATGCTTTACCAGAACTAGAGCAAGCAATAGTTGATGAAGAAGATTGCGAAAGTTGCACAATATAAAACTTGACATGCTATTCGTAGCATGTTATAAACACATGAAGATAACATATTAAGGGAAACACACATGAGCGTCTTTGACACAACAAACAAAGCAGACCATACTAAGGTTACTGCATTTTTAGACCCAACTGGCGGTCCAACTATTCAGCGTTACGATACACTAAAGTATAAAAGTTTTGATAGCCTAACTGATAAACAGCTAGGATTCTTTTGGCGCCCAGAAGAAGTAGACATCTACCAAGATGCAAAGGACTTTAAGGGTCTTAGTGAGCACGAGCGTCACATCTTTACAAGTAACTTGAAACGTCAAATCCTACTGGACAGTGTGCAAGGTCGTGCGCCAGTCGAAGCATTTGCTCCTATTGTAAGTTTACCCGAGATTGAGAACTGGATCCAAACATGGACGTTCTCAGAAACAATCCACTCACGTTCGTACACACATATTATCCGCAACGTGTACAGCAACCCTAGTAAAATCTTTGATGAGATGATGAACATTGAAGAGATTGTTGATTGTGCTGGAGATATCTCAAAGTACTACGACGACCTTATCGAACAGAGCAGTTGGTATAATCTACTAGGAGAAGGCACTCACACAGTTAATGGTAAGAAGGTTAAAGTTGATCTTTATGAGCTGAAGAAACTGTTGTGGCTTACACTAATGAGTGTTAACATTCTTGAAGGTGTGCGTTTTTATGTGAGCTTTGCATGTAGCTGGGCGTTTGCAGAAATGAAACAAATGGAAGGCAATGCTAAGATTATTAAACTTATTGCCCGTGATGAAAACCTACACCTAGCAAGCACACAGATGCTACTAAAGATTCTTAAAACAGATGATCCTGTGTTTGAACAGATTGCAAAAGAAACAGAACAAGAATGTATTGATATGTTTGTAGATGCAGTTGATCAAGAGAAAGCATGGGCAGACTATTTGTTCAAAGACGGATCGATGATTGGACTTAACACTGTATTGCTAAGTGACTATATCGAATGGATTTGTACACGCAGAATGACTAATGTTAATCTTAAAAGCCCATACAGTGTAAAGAGCAATCCTTTGCCGTGGACACAAAAATGGATTAGTGGTGCCGATGTACAAGTTGCACCACAAGAAACAGAGATTACATCATATGTTAGTGGCGGCACTAAGCAGGATGTAAGTACAGATACATTCAAAGGCTTTTCATTATGATAGAAATCTACGGCAAACCTCAATGTCCATTTTGTGATAGAGCAAAGGCATTATGCGAAACACGTCAGTATGAATACAAGTACTATCAACTTGACGAAGACTTCACACGTGAACAAGTATTGGAAATGTTTCCGGGCGCTCGCACCTTTCCGCAAATCAAAGTAGGCGGCAAGATCATTGGCGGCTGGGATAAGTTTCCACAGTATTTAGAAGAAACAGGTTATAACGGAACAGGACACTCATTATGATTATTGAAGCACCATACAAAGCAACAGACACAGTCACTATTAGAACCACAGCAGGTGAAGAGATTGTGGGTAGATTTGTTGAAGAAGATGCAAACTATATCAAGATAACTAAACCACTAGCACTACAAGCAACTCAGCAAGGTATTGGACTAGGTCCTTGGGTGTTTACAGTAGATCCTGCCAGCACCGTTAAACTAAATAAAAGTGCAATAGTATTTGTACACAAGACTGCAAAAGATATGGCCAGTCAGTATGTACAAGCAACAACAGGATTAGCAGTAGCTTAGGAGTATAGATGCCAGGATTAGCATACAAAGACGGAAAAAGCAGTGTTGCTTGCACCGACGGTGTTAGAGGAAAAGTATGCCGAACAGTAACTAGGGGAGATCCGCCAGTAACTGTACCTGTTGCTTGGAACTGGGATGTTAATACAACACAATCTAGCAATGCTGGCAGTGGCAATGTTTTTGCTAATGGCATAGGTGTTGTTAGAAAAGACGATGTTATGAAGAGTCATCCGCACGGAGATCCTTGTACAGCAGGTCCTGTAAATCATTCACCGCCATTAGATACATATTCACCAAATGTTTATGCAAATAATAAACCAATAGGGCGCATCGGCGATCACTATGACGGCGACGGCACCTCTCAAACACACCAAATAACCTCTGGTAGTTCTAACGTTTTTGCCAACTAATATGATTAGGGCTTGACAGTCTGCTTACCTTGTGTTAATATAAAACATAACAAAGGCAAATAGAAAGAGGCTTATATGGAAAAGATTATTGTAACAGACTGCGATGGTGTATTACTCAACTGGGAGTATGCATTTGTATGTTGGATGTCACAACGTGGGTATACCGAGATTGAAAACGGCAACCAAGAATATAATATTGGTAATCGTTTTGGTATTACACTAGAAGCAGCTATTGAACAGGTTGTGATATTTAATGAAAGTGCAGCAATGGCATTCTTACCAGCACTGCGTGATGCACGTTATTATGTAAAGCGTCTACACGAAGAACATGGATACGATTTTCATTGTGTTACAAGTATGAGTCTAGATCCTAATGCTAAAAAACTACGTCAAATGAACTTAGATAAACTATTTGGTTCAACGGCATTTCCAGTATTAGAGTGTTTGGATACAGGTGCAGACAAAGAAGAAGCACTTGAGAAATATCGTGACACAGGCTACTACTGGATTGAAGACAAGTTTTCAAACGCACTAGCAGGACAGGCAGTGGGTATGCGTCCAATCCTTATTGAACACGGCTGGAACATGTACGAAACTGTACCGGATGGAATGAAGAAAGTTACAACTTGGAAAGAACTTTACGAGCATATTGTAGGTGACTGAGTTGAGCGAAATACATGACGCAATGAAAGTTGCCTTTGCAACTTATGTTAAGGAATCAGAAAAGTTTGAACAAGAGGGTGTGAAAGTAAGTGCTGTTCGCGCCCGTCAAGCTCTCAATGATCTAAAAACATTAATAACTGAGCGTCGAAAAGAAATACAAGATCAAAAGTTAAAGACATGAGTGAAAAACAATACCTATACAATATTGCTGATAAAGTTTCTTTGTATGTGCAAGCAAAACAAAATGCCATTGACTTCTTAGTAAAGAACGAAATAAAAGATCGCAATAGTATTCAGAACTGTTTGATTATGAGTCAAATATGGACAGCGTCACAGATCAATGATAATATTACATTAAACGATATTATGATATATCTTGGTAACAACGAACCAGTTGATGATGATCTTGATATGAAAGAAGTAATACTTGACGATGACATGAAGCATCTCACTCTTAATGAAATATTAGAAGTGGCATTAGAAAAAAATGATGACGTTTGATATTGGTAGTGCAACTATTAGTGTATGCGAAGACACTGCAAAATGCGCTGTAGATAATATACAGCCTGATGATGTAGTATTGGTTGCTGATTTTTGTGGCAAAAATAACTATATAGTAGATGTAGTTTGCGGTTCGGCAGCAGAAGATTTAATATATTATACAGCAGGCACTATATTAACTCAGCAGGCTCTTAGAGAACACATAGAAAGTAACTATCTTTGATTATTAAAGCTAAGAACGCATTATTAAAAAAAGGACCTTTTGCTCTCGATTTTAAAAGTAACAAGGATATCTTTACTATTGATTATTATGATAAGGATGAGTTCTTGTATCAACTAGAGTGCGACATCAAACGTGCTAATCAAATATACAAACAATCAATATACGAAGGATTTTATGAACAGTGTTAGCGTCAACATTTATTAAAAGAGTAAATACGTTATGACGCATAAAGAAGCATACAGATTGTTTTGGTTAGTTAAAGGTCACATTGCCGAAAGTGATGCTACAGCATTGCAATCGGCAGATAGTTATTTTAAAAGACTTTGGGTTGACGGGTGCAATGGGGCTCCGCTATGGGAATATGAAGAAGGTTTTGAACAAGCATATAATAGGAGATTTCATAATGCCACGGAACGGAATAGAGTCACTCAGTGACGACGATTTAAAATGTTTAGAAAAAATAGTTTCAGCAAAGTTTGCAGAAGCATGTGAGTATGCAAAAACATTTGATACAAAAAACGGCTGGCATTCAAATGCTAAATCAAATCAGTTTCTTAGAATAATGAATGCTATTAGATCTACAAAAACTGTTAAACGAATAAGAGAGCAACGCTGGTAATCTAAATGAAATGCAAACAAGGCGACTTTGCTCGCATTATCTATTCAGTACGTCCTGAGAACGTTGGACGAGTTGTAAAGGTAGCAGAATACATTGGTAAGTTTAAACAAGGTGAACAGTTTGAAGCATTTGGAATGACTTGTACATGTGCTGTTCACGATCACTATTGGTGGATTCAGGGTGAAGATATCGAAATCCAGTTTGGTCCTGCGCCTAAGGCATACATTGCCGACACATGGCTTGAGCCTATTAAAAATCCAAATGAAGAAATAGAAGAAAATACAGAAATTGAACTTGACATGTTCCTATAAACATGTTATAAATAGACTGTAAACGTTGAAGCAACGTGGACACATTCTGGACCCGGGGGCAGTACCCGGCAGCTCCACCATAGATACACTGTTTAAAAAGGAACATTGTTCTGGGCATGGCCAACGAAATCTCCTATTTGAGGTTGGCAGTGTATCTTTGATGGGGCTGAACTAGGATCGACAGGTGTGAAAGTGAAGTGGAGTTACCGGGATGTAAGCGCCGTTACCGCGAACAAACTTTATAATTGCAAACGCAGATTATAGTCTAGCAGCCTAAGGGTATGCAGGGTATGG
>Ga0102814_10002797_pt1 | contig 11643 bp, 19 predicted proteins | sample ColrivemetaGS741_FD_79112 | JGI IMG/M metagenome (GOLD analysis project Ga0102814, IMG submission 79112) | Estuarine microbial communities from the Columbia River estuary - Flood tide ETM metaG S.741 | ecosystem: Environmental > Aquatic > Marine > Intertidal zone > Estuary | place: USA... | reverse complement strand
TTTTTATATCTATTTGTTATATGTAATATGGTAACTATAACTACTATATTACATCATCTAAGGGAAATATCTGGTATATTGCTTCAGCACATGCCTTGGCTATTTCCTGATGTTCCTTCTGAGTTCCGTTAGCAGATCTTAATTGGATATAATGAATCCAAGATCTTAATGTCCCATTTACATACATACGCGACATTGTCAGACCTTCGGGCAGAATTGCTCTAGCCTGTTCTTTCGCGATTCCGGCTGTAATAGCCCATTCATACGCATGTTTACATCGCTCAATAATAACCTCTTGATATGATTCCCATATATGATGTATCGAATCTTCTATAGGAATACTAACTGAGTTTTGGCGATTTTTATCATCTTGCAGACGAGCGTCTCTTGTCACAAAACTTAAATCTTTAGTAGGGTCGGCATATCGCTGACTAAACTCTTGAAACGAAAAAGATCGATGTCTTAGAATTTGTCTAGCGATATCCCTAGTAGTATCTATCTCCATACAGACACTGGCCATCTCTAAAGGTGACCAGTGCTGATTTTTAATTAGATACTTAACTAATTTTTCCGCGGTTTCTTCATTATTTTGGTTACTGGGATTTGATACACGTGCGCAATACGCAACCATTTGTAACAAATCGTCTTTCAAGTCAACACCAATTGCTGGTTTACTATACGAAACAACACGTACTTTAAACATTAATTATCCCTCTTTCTTCACTAACGTGTAGATTCCATATCCTAAACCGACCCAAGCTAACATTTTAGCTAAGCCTCCAAACAATACAACTGATCCGCAAACTGCGATCAACGCAATACCGTCATGTGAAGTTCTCTCCACTAATCTATCTTTCATCCAATTTAACATATATTTCTCCTATACTTTGAATTCAGCAAACGTGTCTTTATTATCATTATTCCCCCACGTCGCTATTGGTTTATCAGGGATGCTCATATCAGACATTATATCAGATTGAGCAGATTCTTCTACGTCATATAGCTTCATTCTCGCACGATCAATTCCTACTACAAAACGTTTGTATTTAGTCGGATCATTATAACGATTTTTAAGCTGCTTAACCATTACTTGATTTAGCTCGTCTAATTCCTCAGTAGCAATTAAAGCGAACATTAAATCAGCAGTAGCTGGTAAGCCGAACGATTCAGAAGTGTCTTCAAGACCTACATCAGTATTACTAAAACCAGAACGCGTTGTTTGAGTCGCTGTCATAATTGGCAGATTAAACTCAATGGCCAAACCACGTAACTCTTCAGCAATAGCTTTAATGTAAGTATAACTATTTATACTACCACCCATAGCTTTCATGCGAGATGAAGAACATATGTTTAGGTAGTTTATGTATATAATATCTGGAGCAAACTTCTTCTTAAGTTTTAATTCGTTTAATAAGGCTCTGAAATGGCCCGAATGTGCAGCACCAGTAGGATATTCTTTAATCAACAATTTACCAATTGTACCCTTTGCAATTTTCTGAATCTTTTCAGAGAATACATCTTTAGGCAATGATTCTAGTTGTTGAATAGGTAGATCCATAAGATTGGCATCAATACGTTCGGCGATTCTTTCTTCAGCCATTTCCATAGTAATGTATAAAACGTTTTTACCTTGTTGTAAAACGGAAGCAGCATTATGACACATGAACAAAGATTTACCTACACCAGTACCAGCAAGACAAACGTTTAGTGTCTTGTTTGGAATGCCGCCTTTAGTAATCTTGTTGAAATAATCTAGATCCCATGGAATACGTTCTTCAGTTCTATTATAAAATTCAAAACGGCCATCAGCATCGTCGATATAATCATGGCCAATTGCTTGATCAAAAGATACACCTAGGGCTGTAGATAATATTTCAGGGATAGCACCTTCTGATTTTTCAGGGTCCTTACCATCTATAATACCAATAGAATCCATAATCGCAAGATATACTGCTCTATCTTTACACCACTTTTCAGTTTCATTAATAAGATATTCAGTATCTAAATCCGTCTTATTATTAATCTCATTGATTAATATCGAGCTTGAATTTAGTACATCTTCTGGAGCAGAAACTTTTTGTAGTTCAATATCTAATACTCTACCTGTTGGTAATTTATTATGAGTTGCTACAAAGTTAACAATAAGATCGAATACTACTTTGTGTGAACCTTCAAAATATTCCTTCTGAAGATATGGTATTACACGTCGGCAATATTCTTCGTTATTTAGTAGATGACTCAGTACGTGTGTCGGTATCTCGTTTTGCAATTGTAGTTCCTTGTTCAATAATATGTGTTAGTAGATCTCCGAGGTAATTATTAAAATTCTCGTCGTCTCTCAATGTGTCGTGATCAAAATCACCTGGATCATTTATGTTATACGTAAATGATAACGTAGCCATATCCAGTTCCGGACTTTCTTTAATCGAAACCGTGCCATAAATGAATCTCACCCCGTCATATGGGGAATTTTCATTTAGCATTATCGAATAAAAATCGGAATCTGGATGTTCTTGTGTAATAAAATGATTATCCATGTTCTTGCTCAATGTCTAGTTCGATTTCCAAAAGTGGTTTATGACCAATTTGGTAATGGCCCTTTAAGAACTCTTTAAAGTTTGTATTTTCGAAAATAGGCTTCCAGAACTCTTCTTGTAAAGTATCTTTCTCTCTCACTTTAGGTTGAACTAATTCACCTGTATAAGTATCAACTCTGCAATACCAACCTACATTAGGTTTTTGTACATATCCACCAGCAAGTGCAACATCTAGTAAACCAGAATATGGAGCAATACCACCTTCCCAAGTTACTGTAATAGGGATTTTAGACTTTTCTTTTACAAACCTAGATTTCTCTACATTAATAACAAAGTTATAACCTTTGATTTCCGTACCAGTCTTTTGTTGCTGTCTTCCGATAATCCAAATGTTGTCTGCAGAGTAGTAAATACCAGTACCGCCAGAAACGACTGCTTTAGGGAATAATCCAATTTCTTGATACGTATGATTAACAGCAAGCAAAGGGATATTCTTCATAGCCAGATAAGGAGTGACCATTCTGAATAAACCTTTAAGTGCTTTGGCTCTTGACATATCAGCAACTGATTTTTCATTTAGCGCGTCTTCTAATTCTTTCTTAGAAGCTAGGTTACCAATAGAATCGATAACAACAATAACTTTATCATTGCGATCCATGTTTTCTAGCTGACCTACTAAATCGAACTTTAATTGTTCTACGTCAGTGATAGGTGTGTGCAATACTCTGTCGGTATCAATACCAAAAGATTCAAAGTACGATTGCGGTGAACCAAATTCTGAATCATAGAATAATAATACTGCATCGCTATGTTCTTTTAAATATGCACCTGCCATTAATAGAGCAAATGAAGTTTTAAAATGTTTAGAAGGGCCGGCTAACACTGTTAAACCAGGAGTTAATCCACCGTCTGGATCTCCTGACAAAGCAACGTTTATCATTGGCACTTCTGTTGGAGTCATTTCTTTCTCGCTAAAGAATATTGATTTTGAAAGAACCTCTGAAGTTTTGATTTTCGAGTTCTTTTTTAGTTTGTCCATTATCGACATTAGTATTTTCTCCTTGGTTGAAAGGATGACGACATGCGCATTTCTCTCTTTGTTCTTGCTATGGCCTCGGCCTTTTTGCGCTTACGTTTAGACGTTGGTTTTTCGTAAAATTCTTTTTCTCTTACTTTCTGTAAGATACCTGCAGCCTCTACGGCTTTCTTGAATTTTCGTAGTGCAACGTCAAAAGGCATATCTTGTGGCGGACGAGTGTCTCGTTGACCTTTCCGATTTTTATTGAACTTTCTTGGTTCAGCTTTTAAATTAATACTTGGCATATTTCCTCTTCTTTTTTATTTAACATTAGTATATTATAACATGAAATCACTTAATTGTACACAGTTAATTCCCCAATTTTTGCGTCTATATGACTCGGGGGATAAATGTACAGATGATACACTTTCCATTTTATCCTTAGCAAACTTCTCACCGTTTAAGGTAAGCCATTCTTCAGGATATTCAACCCTCTTCATACCTAGTTTATCCATATTGGTAATCCACTGGTTTAGAGCGTTAATTCTTTCTTCACGAGTTCCCCAAAAAGGTTGTCCTTTATAGTAACCAGTTTTCGGTAATTTTCGTTCTTCAAATTCTATTGGCCATGGAGTGGAATATTCTACTTTAATTCCTTTCTTTTCTAATTCGTCTCCAAACTTCTTCCAAGCTTTTAACATCTCCATGGAGTCTACTCCTAACCTGCAGATGTGATGTCTGATATCAATATTGCCGAATGACATTGTTACACCTCGAGGAAAGCATTCCTCTATGTGTTGTATGACGTATTCGAAATCAGTTTTTATTTGGCCGTTAAGAGTTAATCCATCAGTTTTAATCACCATGGAGTTCTCTTTAGAATACGCTGCTGTGTGTGAATCACCTATAGTCAACCATTTAATGTCTACTATATCAGTTGATTTTAATTTCTTGACTGTTTTACATTTCTCTGATACTTTGTCACACCATTCTTTATCAATTACGTCTTTTCGCTTCTTTAACATTGCACCGTAATCTGGCATATCGATATCGAGTGAATATAGCACTTTGGCTTCTAGGAAATTATCAATCCTAGCTTTTAATTCATCGTTAAATCCAGAGAATAAGTTTAGTGATCCACCAAAGTTTACACCATGATCTAAGTATAAAACTTCTGTATAATCACCATTGTGGTTAATACCGACACCAAGGTTTTCAGACCAGGTTCTCGCCCATCCATAACCATGGCTATTCTTCTTCTTCGGTATCTTATTAAATGTTCCTGTAATCATAAATTCTTATCCCAATCTCTGTAACTGTCGGTTGTTTCATACAATGTTTCATTGTGCAATGTTGGTTCTGGACCGACATTCCAGAACAGTATATTTCTTCCAGTGTTTTTTGGAATGTACTTCCACACCTTTCCGTCATATGTGTCGATACATGGAAATGGTGGTAAGTTGTCAACTCCTTCAGAAGCGGTAAACGGTTTAGGTTCACTAATAACACTAGCTCTTCCAAGTTCACCTGCTTTCATATTTCTAGACACTGCAACTGATGTAAATTTAGCATTTGGCCATGCAATCTGGAGCGCTCTGGTTAACACACCTGTAGAAGTGGCTACATAAACTTCGTCTGGTGCGCGTAGGGCACTCGCAACCTTCACCATTCCAGCAGTAACAAGTTCATGTTTTAATCCTAGTGGTACAAAATAATATCCATTCTTTCTTGCATCTTCTTTCGCGATTATATTTAAATTAGGCATTGCTGCTATTCTATGGAAACTTACTTCTGCTCCTTGTTCAATACAACAAGCTTGGTGATGCGATATCTTCTTACTTGATGGCATATAAAGTCTTACCTTTTTGTTATGCCTTTTGGCCGCATCAAGTATACTCACTCCAGCCAATCCAGTACGCGGTTGAACATACGCAATTGTTTCTTCTTTGATTTTACTTATTAGACAATCGCCGCCTCTGGTTTTAGATCCTACAATGAGATCATCGCGTATAACTCTAACACCATCGTGCATGACTTCAACCGGAGCGGGATTAGGATCTTCCCATCCGGCTGCTAATTCTAAATAATATTCCTTAGCTTCTTCAGGTTGCATTAATCCAATATCTTTATTGAATCCGTCTTCTACGTGTTTATTATGAGCCATTTTTCATATTCTTTGACATTGTTAAGTGTTGTACCATTGCTTTATAATCGTTAGCGGTTAAGTTGTTGTCGTTTAGTACCTTTAAATCTGACGGATGCGATTTCATGCCGTTAAACGTTTCAATTAATCCTAGTTCTAACATTGGCTTTTGTCTGCCTCTTGGATGATCTTTAATATTACTACTAGACCACAAATTATCGTAATCAAGATGCGCATAATCATTACCAGGTCTAACATAATTTTCTACCCATCTGATATAATCACAGCACACATCTTCGGCATTATACGGAACACTTCCTGTATCCTCATATATTTGCATCATAACTTCATCTAAAAAATCTTCTTTCTTTAACTTGTTGTCGTTAATTCCTAAATATGATATGCATTCGACTGCGTTTGTTCCATAATAAAACATACTTTCGGTGTTAACGAAATGTGGGAACCAATCGGCAATGTCTGCAACAACTGCTGCATACTGGAACTTATACTGCCTTAATCCGTTCTTTACATTCCAACTTAACATGAATTCTCCGACTTCTCTTAAGTCTTTTTTACCTGGAATTGCTAGGAAGTGTGATAACTCTTTTGCTAAACGTGGAGCATATTCGCATAAAAAATAGTCTCCGCCCTTCTTATAATCAGATGTAGGTTTTGGAAATGCTGGGAATTGGTATCCTATTGACGTGTAAAATGGTTTACCTAATTTACCTTCAGCTTTGATAATCTTTTTCATATCATCAATATCAGAAGCAAGGTGCAATTTAAACAGCAGTGTGTTGTGATAGCCTGAAGGCTTTGTTCCGTAATTAATAGCGGAACCTGTAACTCTATGTAAAATAAAGAGATACAACCAAGTTTCAAGGGAATGTGCTTTTCCAGTCCAGTTTTTGGCTATTAATTCTCTTTGAGATGTAGCTTGACCTGCTTGCATTCTTTCCCAATACGGATGCTTGTCAGTCCAGCCATAAAATATGTCATTAATTATTTGTGAGAATCCAGCATATTTGCGTTCAACTACGTCATATAGTTCAACGTTTTCCATTAGATCGTCGTTCATATTGCTTTCGCCGTGTGACATAAAATTTGGCACATTGCATTTAATTTGCTGATCTTTAGCTAATTCAAAGTACTTCAAAAAGTCATAATAATATTCAGTTTTTTTCATAGTATTGTAAATAAATTCCTCACTAAAAATAATAGACCCACACCATTCAATAGAATAAGCGCTCTATCTTTCCATAATATTGATACTACTAACCATAATAGAATGCCTATAATAGATAGTAATACATCGTATGTTTGATATCCTTCGATTCCCCTTATGGACATAGCAGATAAAACAAACACAGAAGCTACCCATTTAATATACCAATCTAATGTATATTTGGGAGTTGCGCTTTTAAATATCCTTTTACTATTTTTTAATTCTTTAGGATCAAAGTCTACCATTTTAGTCATCGCCATCCCAGTTAAGATCTTGCTGAGATCTAATTTCATCCTTATAAGACTTACGATCATATTTAGACTCGTCTTTATGAGGCTGTGTAGTAGCATGGTCTGGTGTAATCTTACGCGTTTTTATATCGAGTTTTTTACCAAAGATTTTATCATAATTATCTCCATATGATTTGTCATCTTGGTTTGTTCTGCGGCCGGAACCTTTTCCTCCGTGCCAATTACTTTTTTTCATTATTCTTTCCTAAAATAGTTCTAGTTGAACGGGTTCATTAAATGTCTCACATCTATCAACCTTTCTAAAAAACAGATTTCCATTTACAGTTTGTGTCAATACGAAAGTATCGCCAACGTAAAATGGAGTATTATCTATTTTTAATAGACAGTCAGGTTCTAATAACGTGTCCGTGTCAATAAAAGTTAAACCCGCATCGGTCATTTCAAATTTGTAATCTATATAAAGCATTTAATGTTCCTTTTTTTGGCGCGCCCTGGAGGATTCGAACCTCCGACCTACGGCTTAGAAGGCCGTTGCTCTATCCAGCTGAGCTAAGAGCGCAAAGTCTTATTTTACCATACCTTTATCATTCAGTATAGACGTATATTCTTCGCCGTGTCCTGCAGGCTTTCGGGATCGGTTTGATGCACTTCATCTGAAGAAACTTCAAGTTTTTGGTTTGCTATAAGTACTTCAAAAATATGCCACACCTTTTCAAAGCGTAGTTCAGTGATAGACCTTAAACCTAATAGTTGGTTTTGTAGGTTATCACAATCCTTAGCGTTTAGACCCAAATTATCAGTGTTGTGATAAATCAAATCAATATCTTCGCATGTACTCCATGCAACCATGATAGCTTGTTCTAAATCGAATCGATCGTATTTAGATAAAGTCATATGTTACTCCAGATTCTTCAAACATTTGTTGAGTTAATTGTGTTGATTCAACCCAACGTTCTGGCATTGAATCATCTATTTCTTTTGTTACCACTCGTTTAATACCAACTTGTATAATACCCTTAGCGCATTCAGAACAAACTGGCAATCCGTGTATGTATAACGTAGCTCCATCTAATGATGTTCCGTTATATGTAGCATTATATATACAGTTCATTTCAGCGTGTACTACACGTTGATACTTAGTCACTTTGTTTTGATACATTGTATCATCATCGGATATTCCACGTGGAAATCCGTTGTATCCTTGAGCAAGTACTTGTCCCTTAGAACCTACAGCAACTGCTCCAATTTTTCGTGATGGATCTTTCGACCATTCTGCGATATGAGCGGCTAAACTAATATACCGCTTATCCCATTTATAAGTTTTTGCTATATCCCAACTCATTATTGTACCAAATCAAAGTGACGTTCGTAAACGTGTAAGTTTTGTACTTGCCAATGAATAACACCACAATCGACGCCTAGCTCATCTGCTAATTCGCCTAAGACGTATTCTTGCCATGCGTAGTCATTACGGTATCCAAATATTACATCATTAGAGCGCATTTGCACCACACAATGTAATTTGTCATCACGTATATAATACGTTACAGAATTAGTACATATAAAATCATTCTTTTCGTTTTCGTTATATTCAATCCAAATAGATGGACGAGTATAAATCATTGAAGCTCTACGTGAATCTTTATTTTTCGTAAGTTCTAATACAACCTGTTCGAATTGATTATAATGTTTTTCACTAAAAATCAAGTGACCATAATTTGAATTAATTTCGCCATGCTCGTTAGCAGTCATTTTCCATGCTAGGGGTGGACTTTTAGAGTCAAAGTCAGTTCCGTATATATCATTAATATTAGTCGACTGTGACTCATACCACTTGATTTCAGCATCAATATAAGCTTGATTAGGCTTACCAAATATAGCTGGTTCATCAGCAATAAATGAAGCACCAAGTAGCTCAATGGTTTTACCACCATTACGATCTATAGTAAAATTTTCGTCATGAAGTTCTTGCATGAAGTGGTTTCTAATTGAGTTTATATAAATCATTTGCGGTACCTATCGTCTAGTTCTGGATGTTCGTTACAATGCATCATTAAGATCATTAGTTGTGTTGCGGCATGCGATAAATGCGTTTTGCCTGATTCTGGATCTAGGTCTTCGCCTGCATGCCAAGCATTGAGATGTCTTTGAATAGATGAATATGTTCTAAGTTTACTAGTAGAATCACCGTCATCACGCCAATTATTAACACCGTACTTTTCAGCGCCAAAGCCAAATACTTCAGCAATTTCTAATAGTGCTTCTGGTGGTATTAAAGCTAATGGTGCTTTGCCTTCATCGAATTTCATAATAATGCCTTTTTAATTTTATATGGTTATTATAACACAGGTAACTTGGAATGTACACAACTATTTTAATTATTTTATCGGATACTCAAATCTAGACTTGCCTTCATCATCGATCTTTAAGTTATCTAGTGCGTCCTGAGCGTCGACGACTCCTAGAATTTCATAGGCTATTGGTGTACCTTCATTCAAGTTTGGAGCACGATTGTTAGGTGACCATTTCCAAATTACTAGTTTTTCAAGTGCTCCGCTTATAAGTGCCTTTTTAATATAAGGAGAAATATGGACTCCTTTCTTGCTATATTGCTTATAGTCTAATGTTGTATTAGTCTCAAGGTAAGTCGAATCCCATCTCATTTCACCTTCTTCAGATAACACTTGGTTAGCATCTATGCAAGATTGGTGATATTCCGGATATTCGCAATTCGCACCCATTAATCCCATTTTATAGAAATGCTGCTTTATATCCCTCTGCGTAATAAACTCCAGAGAAACAACTCCGGAGTATTTGCCCTTAAGATCCATTAGTCTTCTACTCTTGATATCACTGCTTTGATATGTTCAACATCAATAATTGCTGCAGCGTTTCCATCAAAATCTACAGGCATTGATTTACTCCAATCAAGGAATACTCGGTCTCCTGTCATGACAGGACCTACAGCTCCAACGCTAACGGCTAAAACCAAAGCTGGTTTAGAACCTTTTGTTGTATCTCCTGTAAGAATAATTCCTCCGGAAGTTGTTTCTTCTTTTTGAGTCGAAGTAACTAAGACTTGACTGTGTAGCATTTTAATCGCCATTTTTTTCTCCTATTTGTAAAATATGTGGTTATTAATTATAACCGTGTTTTCTAATGAATCCGCCCAATATGGATGAACAGAGTCAGCATGATAATGAGTAGATCCCTCGGTAATATCTCCGAACTCGCCCCAAAGAATTCTTTCAGCAAGTCTATAAGATTTTTCCCATGTAAAACTGTCTTCCGGAACATCAGGTTTTCCATCACAGAACCAACTAAATTGGCACATGTTTCTCACCGGAACTGTTGTGCCTCTCCAATTTTCAAACCATTTTGCTTGGTATACAACACCGCATATGGTATCTGGATAATTTAAATTACTAACTCGGTTTTGTACAACCTGAGATACTGCGATTTTGCCCGCTGTTGGTTGATTACCAGCTTCAAAGTACATGTTTAGTGCTAAGCAATACGCTTCGCCATTTTCATCTGAGGCTCTTAGATCGCTTGCCGTAAAAATTAAAACTGAAAGTGCTACTATTGTGGCACTAATAAACATTAATATCTTTTTTTCCATTATATATTATTCCTAAAGACAAAATCTATGGCCCTTTCGGCCTCTTTCACCATATCTCGTTTTCCATACCAACCGCCTGTGTCATTGTCTAGGTCCGAGCAAACCCAAGCAACCTCGCGAGCAGAGATTGGATAACCTCTTTGCATTGCGTTACCAGCTGTTGATACCATAATTTTGTACATTTGTAAATACCAGCCAGAACCAGTAATTTTTTTATAATCTTCTACTTGCTTTTTATTTACAAAAGGGCAGTCTTGATATCCTGTCCATGAAAAGTCAGTGTTATTGAGTTTTTCTTGTCGATGTTGTATAAGACTCCTTTTAATAGAGTCAGGTAACTTATCGAAAAACGATTCATTTGGTACGACGTATCTGTGTCGTTCCATGAGTTCATTTGGATCCATGGTAATTCCATCGTGTGTGAATATGAAGTTATACGACCCTTTGTATCTTGAAGGGACGTAGTACATTCTGCTAAGATCTTTTGTTTGGGCATCTGCGATGTCTCCTATTTCTTTGTTTAGTGCAAACCAAAAATGTTTGATTTTATCAGCATCGACATATTGTGTTAATGGAAATACTAATCTAAACTTTGGATGTGCTTCGGTTGAGCTTGCTGTCGAATAACAAACGTATTTGTATTTAGAATACTTTTCATGAATATCATCAATAGATCCTTCATAATCATCGACATCGACAATGCCGAAACCACCCCAACTAACAACATTCGCATTAGCTCGAGTAGTTTCGGTCTTATATGTGGCCGGTGATATTAAAGGAGCATCAGCTTTTTTCTGATACTTATCACTATTGGCCAATTTGTATAATACTTTTTCAAAGTCATCAA
>Ga0102814_10002789_pt1 | contig 11674 bp, 7 predicted proteins | sample ColrivemetaGS741_FD_79112 | JGI IMG/M metagenome (GOLD analysis project Ga0102814, IMG submission 79112) | Estuarine microbial communities from the Columbia River estuary - Flood tide ETM metaG S.741 | ecosystem: Environmental > Aquatic > Marine > Intertidal zone > Estuary | place: USA: Columbia... | reverse complement strand
GTCGCCGTTGTAAATCTCCTGTACGCAGAGGTATTTATCGCCTTGCTTTTTCCAGACGGCGATGTACTTTCCCGTACCCGTCACCTTGCCAGCGGCGTCCTTGTAGGTAGCTTTGCCGGTTTCCGTCACCGTGTTCCCGTCTCCATACACATCCAATACCTCGAAAGCATAGGTCGTTCCGTCCGGTGTGCCCGCAAACTCCAATTCCTGATTTTTCCTGATGGCATCTTTACCTACTAGCATCGGTTCGTTGTCGGGCATACTCACGGCATCGTCGGCGTATAGGGCCATGAGGGCGTCGAGGTCTTTGGTGCTCAGGGCGGAGGCCCAGGCGTTTTCAAGGGCCTGAATTTCCGTTTTGACCTGCGCCATGTCGGTCGGTGTTTGGCTGCCTTGCTGGCAGGCAGTGAAGGTCAGCGTGCAAGCTGCCAAGAGGATGAAAAAAAGATTGAATCTCATGATGAATTGTTTTTGATAAAAAAATAGAAAATCTAATGTGTTCCTTCAACTTGTCCATTTGAGGAAAGAAGAATAGGTTACCTCCTGTGGTGGAGTTATTTTTTGCAGCACAGCAGACTCTTACTCCTAGCCCCCTTTTTGTTCTTCTACGATACTGTCGAGTTGTTCTTCGCGGGCGGAGGCGGCGCGCGCTTGTGCCCCTTCCATGCCCAATGCGGTGGCCTGATCAAAGTATTGAGCAGCTTTGTCGTACTCTTTGGTAACCAGATAGTATTCGCCCATACTGTAGTAAGCATAAGGATCTTGGCCAGCCATCGTCAGGTAGATTTCAAAAGCCTGCTTGGCTTCTTCCATCTGATGGTTTTCCAGGTAGTAATAGCCCATGCTATTGAAGTCGGGGTAGAAGTCAGAACTGGTTTCTATGAGTTTGGGATTTAACTCAAGAGGAGCGTTAGCACCGGTTTTGGTCAGTTGTACTGGTTCGTTCAAGGCTGCATCTGTATTGCCTTCCATGTAAGCCTGGTGCAATTCCGCCCTGGATGCGGCGGAGGGATGAGACTGCGAAAAGCGAACTTGTTGGGCAACTAGCGTAGTCGTAAGGCCCAGAAAAAAGAGGATAGAGGGAAATAGGAATTTCATGATAATTGGGTTTATATATATTTTGAATTAAAAACTATTGACGATCCAAAATCAAGACCGTCGGTTTTCCCACCACACCGGCTTCGCCCATCGATGCTTTCAATTCAGGGTCTGAAAAGAAGGCCTGGAAAGCCTCTACCGATGGCCATTCGCTGATCACGTAGGCGGTGTTGGGGTCGCCTTTCAGCGTTCCGATTTCGCAGTTCCGTCCACCCGCTGCATTCAATTCGGGCAGCCCCTCGTTGAAGGCCGTCTTCCACTGGGCAAAGTCTTTCACCTCATGATGGACCACGACCTTGACGATGGGCGTCAGTACGGTTTTGGCAATTTTCCACTGGTCCTTGTCTCTGATCATCGTATTGGTGTAGGTACCCGTGGTATGGACATCGATATCGTAGACGATCGTTTTGCCGGAAATCTCGTAAGTGCCTAAGGCGACCCAGGCACGCTCGGCATCCGACCAGTGAACACTCGACTGGCGCAGGAGCAGCGTGGCGTCGTTGAGACTGAACTGCGAGGACAGGTACTTCATGACTTCGTTGGCGCCGACCATTTCGTTGCCATCCTGATCCGTGCGGGATACGTATTCCGAATACATCCCCTTGAGGGCATCGGTGTCCCGTTGATTGTAACCCGCCATGTAGTCGCGGGCAAAAAGTTGCATTTCACTATTATTAGTACTCATTTGTGCGTGAATTTTGGTGAAGATGACAGCACTTAACAGTGCCGTGAAGAGCATTATGCTTTTCATTAAATGAAGGATTTAAGGGTGAGAATCACTATAAATTCCCAACACTACAAAGGTGCAGGCCAGGCAAAGAAATGCCCTTCACCTATCCTTCAAAAGGAAGGACGTATTTTACAAACAGATAAAAAAAGTAGGGACGTATTTTACAAACGACATGTAAAATAAGTGCTAAACAACTACCTATCAGGTATTTATAAAACTACTAGGATTTCTTTTAAATTCTTTCTGAAAAGTTCTGGAAAAGTAGTTGGGATCGGTAAAACCGACTTCGTAGGCTACCTCTGATACATTAAGTTCTCCGCGTTGCAGCAGAACAAACCCTTGTTGAAGACGGTAAGAGCGGATAAACTGAGAAGGGGTTTTGTCCGTCAATGCTTTCAGTTTGCGGTAGAGTTGCATTTGGCTAAGCAGTGCTGCTTCAGCCAGTTGGGGGACGCCGAATTCGGCATTGCTGAGGTTGTCATGGATATACTCATGGAGCTTTTGCAAAAAGGCATCTTCGCGAGAGGAAGGAGCTTGTTGGACCTCTTCCCTGATTGCGGAAACATTGGCATAACGCCGCTGCAATTGCTGACGCACCTCTACCAGCTTTTCTAACCTGACCATCAACTCCTGTTTGTCAAACGGTTTGATCAGGTAAGCATCGGCCCCGTACTTCAATCCCTGCAATTTATCTTCCTGGGTAGATTTTGCGGTCAGTAAAATGATCGGGATATGGCTGGTGCGTTCGTCCTGTTTTAGTATTTCGCATACTTCGTAACCATTTTTTTCGGGCATCATCACGTCGCTGATAATGATATCAGGAATAATTCCGAGTGCATGTTCGATGCCCAATGCCCCATTTTTGGCAGTATGAAAAAGGTACTGCCCATGCAAAATGGTCTTGATGTAGGTAATGATATCCTGATTGTCTTCGATGATCAGTAACTCGGGAAGTTCCGAAGTAACGGCTTCGGATGCTTCGTTTTGTAGCTCGGTTGAAGTAGCTAAGGTCACCTCCTCTATAGATAGAAGGGCATTTAGGGGTTGCGGTGATGTAGCGACTATTTTGGCTTCGATGGGCAAATAAAGAATAAATTCGGTGCCGACTCCTTTCTCACTCTCTACCTCTATCCGACCGTTCATTAACTCCACCAGCTCTTTGGTCAAGGCCAGGCCAATGCCTGTTCCTTCTGCTTGCTGGTTATCAGCATGATTCACTTGATAAAAGCGGTCGAAAATGTGTCCAATATTTTCAGGAGAAATGCCCTGCCCCGTATCCTTGACTTTTAATTTAAGTGAAGGCTGCCCCTCCTGCTCGATTTTGCTCGCGTGGAAAATGATCCTTCCGCCTTCATGCGTAAACTTCAGTGCATTGGAAAGTAGGTTATAAACGATTTGCTGGATGATACGCTCGTCGTAATCCATGCTCACCTCTTTTTCTTCCGAATGAAAAACCAGGCGAATATTTTTTTGCGCAGCGGTTGAATAAAAAGATTCCGTCAAATATTGCAGGTACACGATGATATCCTGGTGTACCGGATTCAAGGTCAGGCTACCCGACTCTAGTTTTGACAAATCCAGCAGTTGATTGATGAGCCGTAGCAGGTTAGCACTATTTCGGTTGATCAATTCTTTTTCTTGCGGATGGCCTTTTATGTTCTCACTCATGCCCATGATTACCGTCAGCGGAGTGCGGAATTCGTGGGTAATATTGGTGTAAAAACGGGCTTTGAACTCGTTGAGTTCTTTTAAGCGATCAGCCTCTAATTGCTTTTTCTCCTGGATGAGTTGATTTTCCTTGAGTGCAAAATTAGCTTGTTCTCCGGCCTGAACCTGCTGTCGTTGGCGATAAGCTAAACCCAGCGAAAAGACGATTACCTCAACAACCGCTCCTATTTGTAAGTAGAAAATAGAATAAGGGGTGGGTAGTAAACGAGAGAGTAGCGTAAGGAAGAAACCTAAGGTAATGATCGCAATACCAGCCACTACGAACCGTCCTTTTGTGTCTCCCGTGTTGTACAAAGGAAAAAGAAACAGCAAACACGAAAGGGCCACCAAGGCGATGTAGAACATACTCACCTGATCTTCCACTTTATAGCTGAAGTTAGAGTAAACGGACAGCACGACGGACAGCGCGATTAACGGAATCCCTAAATAAATAAGGTACTTAAAGTAACGATCCCACTTAGGCAACAGCTGCTCTAAATCCAGGAAACGACGGATGAAAGCGAGATAACACATCAATCCCCCAAACAGAACCAGCTTGAACAAGCCGTAATACGCCGGATATTGAGTAAACAGAACATCGCCCAACAAATCGGTCAGATCACTAGACGAGAAACTGACGTATAACACCACCGCCAGTATATAACCAGAATAGAAGAGAAAACTGCGATCGCGGTCAAAGAAGTAGACAATCAGGTTGTAAAACAGCATCATCAATAAGAAACCGATAAAAAGGGAGTTACCCGTTTTGTCTATCACCAGTTTATCATAAAAATCATCGAGTGGTTGAGCAAAGAGGTAAAAAGAGGGGAAAATCGCTTCCTGTTCACTGATACCGCGAAAGTAAATGGTTACCACCTCTCCGGGTGGTAATATCATTTTGACCAAATTGCCTCTCGTGGTAGGTACAAATTTTTTTTGGGAGTAAGGCGTAAAAGCGCCATTAGATTGTCGTACCCAACTACCGTCTTTTGTGGGGAGGTAAACTTCCAGAATAGACCAGGTGTCGGAAAAAGAGAAGGCCCATTCGGGGTGCTGATCCGCTTCTGGCAGACGATTTTCCACCTGGATCTTTCCCCAGTAGTACTGATAATTCTGCATCGGAAGTTGGTATTCCTCATAAAGCAGAAATTCGCTTTGTCGGGCGGGCTGCAACACATCGTCCAGCTTATATTTACCAGCGCTATCGGCTAAGACCTGCGTAAAGGTTCGTAGCTTATAATTCAGCTGGCTCTGTTCCAGCACCGCCACTGGCGGGATGCTACCAGGTACCTCAAGCGGGAAATCAGTATTCTGACAGCTGGCGAGCAGTAATAACAACAGCACCCCAAAAAAAATAGAATGTTTACTCCTGTGCATGCCCTTGTTTTGTGCAGTCCTAGAGTAAAAATAAGATATTCTGAGAGAGAATGATTAATAATTTAGCTGTAGACTAACTTTAACTCACCCGCAGCAAACTGAAATTATTGCTCCATAATTATTTTTAACATTTTTTTATTTCAATGCAACCTTCGCACAAGACCTCTGTCATTACCCATGAAAGCAAAACAGAATCACCCCACTGTAATTTAAAAAAGGCCGGGGGCATTTGTTCCCCGGCAATTTTATACTTTAGAGTGATGGCAATATTGGTCATGAAAAGTAAAAGGGCCACTTTGGACTACGTAAACACGCATCGGGAAATCATCCAGGAATGTCAGCTCGGTAACCGGCAGGCTCAGTTTGAGCTTTATAAGCACTATAACCGTGCGATGTTTAACGTGTGCCTACGCATGGTAGGTAATGAACACGATGCGGAAGATGTTCTACAAGTGTCTTTTGTACAGATTTTTAAAAAGATTGACACCTTCCGTTTTGAGAGTGCTATCGGTGCCTGGATAAAAAGAATAGTGGTCAATAACTGTATCAATTTTCATAAAAAGCGAAAGCTTCATTTTTCGGAATGGGATGCAAAAATTGACCCCGTTGATGAGTCATCTGAACCTCCTGCCCCTACGGGGATGCAGGTAGCCCATATCAAACAGGCCATGACCCAGTTATCTGATGGCTACCGTACCGTCTTCAGTCTTTACGCCATTGAAGGCTACGATCATCAGGAAATAGCAGACATTTTGGGGATCAGCGAGGCGACTTCAAAATCGCAGTACTGCCGTGCCCGAAAAAGATTAAAAGAAATTTTGCAAGTACAAAAAGTTGATTAGCCTCAATTCAAGTGCTTGTCTTAAATAAGATTATCTCTAACTGTTTGAGCATATTGCTGGATCAGTGGACATAAAGCGAGTGAAAAATGCAACAGAACGATTTAGAAAAATTCATCCTTGACAACAGGGAGGCTTTTGACGACGCGCGCCCCAGTCTTAAACTTTGGGCCGCCATAGAAAATGATCTTGACGAAGAACAGCAACCTTCGCACCAGCTGCGCGTTAGTCGCCCCTGGTACCAGATGGCTGCTACGGTGCTCATCCTCCTGTCTTTAGGGGGAGTCGGAGGCGCTTACCTCAATCAGCAAACACAACAGCCTACAGCACAAAGTATGATTGACGAAGTTGCTCCCGAGTTCGAGGAGATGGCGCAATATTACAATCAACGCATTCAGGAGAATTATGCCCGCTTAACCACTTATACCCAAGACCCGGAGATCGACGCCGACCTCCAGCAGCTTGACAATGCGATGGTGGAACTTCGGGAAGACTTGGCCAACGCTCCTGCCGGACAAGAAGAAATGATCGTTCAACAACTTATCGACAGCTACCGCCTCAAACTTCAAATCCTTGAGCGTATTCTGGAGCGCATCGAAAACCCTGACAACAGTATTACTACACCAGACAACAACAGCAATGAAACCAGCATTTAAACTACTCCGGGCGGGCAGCCTTTTTTTGGCTGCCCTGCTTACCGTCAGCTGCCTGACGGCCGGAAACACGCCTTCAAGAGAGTTTTCCAAAACCATCAACAAGCAGTTCAATATGGCTGCAAATGGCCTGGTGGAACTCTCCAACCGACACGGGAAAATTGACATTAAAACCTGGGACCAGAACACTGTCCGCGTTTCCGTGAAAATCTTAGTCGATGCCAATAATGAAGAAGACGCACAAGAGGTTTTCGAACGTATCAGCATCAACTTTTCCAACAGCAGTAATAATGTTTCTGCGATTACTGAAATTGCCGATAAAAAATCGAGCTGGTGGGGATGGGGAGATAGTAGCGACGAATTCTCCATTAACTACGAGGTATTCATGCCCGCCGCCGGCAACCTTAATGTGACGGCCAAATATTGTGATGTTTATGCCGCGGATATTGGGGGGGCAGGTAAGTTTCAGGTAAAGTATGGCAACTTTAAACTGGGCGGCTTCGGAGAAGACAGTGACATCACTCTGGCCTATGGCAACGGCTCTCTGAATCGTGCCCGTGACCTAAAGATAGATCTGGCTTATGGTAATCTGGATGTAGAGGAAGCCAGTGACCTTACCATTGATGTTCGCTATGGTAATATTAATGTAGCCAAAGCCGGAGATATTATCAGCGACTCTCGCTACTCCAACTTCAAACTCGGCGAGGTGCGCGAGTTCCGTAACAACGGAAAGTACGACAATGTAACCATTGGTTTTGCGGAAGAAGTTATTTGCGAAACGCACTACACCAGCGTCCAGGTAGATCGCCTTTCTCGGCGTATGAACCTTGACATGGCCTACGGTTCGGCCAAGACAGGAAAGGTCGATGCGAGTTTTGACGAAATCAACCTCAACGGTCGCTATACTGATTTCAAGATCAATATGGATCCCGGTATGAACTGCTCCATCGACTTAGCTGGAAACTATTCGGATATTCGCCTACCTTCCACTGGTGTAAGAACCAGTTATGATGCCCAAAATGGCAGCTCCCACGAAGTCCGTGGAACCATGGGCAATGGCGGCAATAGCAGTATCAAAGCTCGGATGAGTTACGGAGGAATTGTTGTTCGGACGAACTAGTGGTCTGTCAAGTTTAAAAATCCGGGTTGATACTTGGTGATTTGTTCGTAGCGCTTGGTGGGTGGTGCTCATTTCATTCGCGGTGGTGTTCATCCCGATCCTCGGGATTCACGGCGGTGCTCTCCGCCAAAGGCGGATCGCGTATAACCCGGCTGCCGCCGACGAAGTCGGCACCACCGCGAGGAACGAGCACCACCGTGAGCGTTAGCGAACACGACCGTTCAATTACAAAAAAGAGGGTAGCGTGATCGTACGATTGTCGATCACGCTACCCTCTTTTTTTGGCAATTCTAAGCATTGATTTTTTGGAAGATCAATAAACCCCAATCAAGTGCATCTTGCTTCACCGCATTTTCCCACGTGGAGAGTTCTTGCTCCAGGCTTTCCAGAAAATCGGAAGAAGGCATTTTAAGATCACTGGGAAAGGGGGCTGTAATGGCACTTCGGAGTTCTGCTAGATGTTGGGGTAGGTACTGAGACAGCATCGCCGTATACACCTTAAGCAACAAGGCTCGGTCGGCAAATTTCTCGTAATTGGCCACTTCTGGAAAAGTATCTAACTCCAACAAGTCAGCTACGGTAGCTAAAGCATCCTCAGATGCTCCCTCTTTTTTTACCAGCGTAGTAAAGACGAAGCGGCCTTTGGGGTTGAGTACTCTTTGTACTTCCCGAAAAAGCTTAGCTTTCCTCTCTACGCCGATCATGGTATCCTGGGCCCAGACGATGTCGAAGGTCTCGCGATCAAAGGGGAAAGAACTCAGCGGGCCTTCGGAAACGCCCACTTTTTTCTCCATCTCTTCCGCTGTAATCTTCTTTTCCAGGAGCTGATTGTAGTCTGTATTAGGATCCAGGCATTCAATCTTGCAACCGAATTCTTTTTCCAACGCCATTACCGTCGCTCCTAATTGCGAACCCAGTACCAGCATTTTGGTACTCTTGGCAATTTTGGGGATCAAACGCACCATTTTAGCGGTTGTTTGCTCGCAAGCCTCGATTAAGCTTAAGGAATCAGGACGGTAAATGCCCAGATGGAAATATCCCCCAAAAAGCTGTTCAAAAAAGGCAGTGGAAGAGGGGTCACTGCTAAACTTATTAATCGTATTGCTGAATATCATAGGCTACCAAAGATAGGAAAAAATTAGTAGCAAAAAAAAAGGAACCTGCAGAAGCAGATTCCTAATTTTGTGGGCGATGAGAGACTCGAACTCCCGACCCCCTCGGTGTAAACGAGGTGCTCTGAACCAACTGAGCTAATCGCCCTTTGCGTTAAGCGACTGCAAATATAGGAGCTCTTTTTTTTCTGTGCAAGACCTTCGTAAAAAAAAACGGAAATATTATTTCCTACCTCTTCGTTTATCCAAGATAACCGAAGGCTTGATTGATCTGAGTATACGATTTAGCGCACTTTGCCTCCTTGTTTTTCTTGTTGATTATCAGTAACTTATTACTTATGAAATTTTAATTGAGCACGCCAAATTAAATCGCATCAGTTATTCTAACCCGAAACGTATTTTTCTCCTTGACTTCCGTATTTTTACCCGTATATCCACTTCAACATTATGAAACGCTTCTTCAAACGCTTGCTAATCATTCTTAGCATTCTTTTTCTGCTCTTATCCGGGGCTGTTTTTTTAATCTCCAGCCTTTTTTCAGATCAGATCGGGGAACGAGTGGTCAGGGAATTAAATCAACAGCTCAAAAGCGAGTTGGAAATTGAAGGTTTTGAGCTTTCCTTTCTAAGGACCTTCCCTAACATCGGTGCCAACCTCAGAGGAGTTAAGCTGAAAGGGACCGACCAGGAAGACCTATTGCTCGCAGAAGAACTTTCTTTTCGTGCAGGCTTGTGGAGTCTGCTGAGTTCAGACATTAAACTCAAATCGGTAGTCCTCAGTGATGGCATCTTGCGCATTGCGGTAGACCGGGAAGGCAATGCCAATTACGATATTTTCAAAGAAGTAGAGGATACCCAAGCCCCCGCAGAGGGAGAGGTTGATGCTGCTGCGGCAAGCATCAACCTGGAAAAGGCCGTCGTTAGCAACATGAAGCTATTTTACAGCGACGCACAGAGCAAGCAACGACTGACGATGGACATTGAAGAGGCGACCTTTGCCGGAAATTTTGGCAGCACCCAATACAAATTAAAGAGTAACGCAGAGCTGTTTGTACAGTACCTAGAGTCTGATGGCACTAATCTACTGAGCAATCGTCCACTGGTTTACGACACAGAGATTGAGGTCAATTCAGAAGAAGGGCAGTACCAAATTGACAAATTGCAGTTGCAGGTCGGAGAACTTCCATTGGAAGCTTCGGGCAACTTTAGGATTCAGGAAGAAGAGACCTTCATCAACCTGAATTTCAGTAGTGAGGATGGGCAATTGCAAGATGTCCTTAGTTTGCTTCCAGACGAATATAAAAACCAGTTAAATGGTGTAGAAACAGACGGTGACTTCCAACTAAAAGCTACCGTCGAAGGTATACAAAGTAAGCAGCAACAGCCAAAAATAACGGCAGAATTACGCTTTTCAGACGGACGGATATCGGGGGATCGGGTCAATGCCAGAGTTCGTGATTTGGGCTTCCTGGCTTATTACACCAACGGTACACAACAAAATGACAAGACCTCAAAACTGGTAATCGAGAATCTTCGCGGTGAATTCGAGCGCGAACCTTTTGCCCTTGATTTGACCATCGAAAATTTCGATGAGCCCAGTATCGTATTTGCAGCTGACGGGACCTTGGCCCCTGGAGCTTTACTGGCTTTTATTCCCGACGAAAGGGTCACTGCCGGTAATGGAAAAATCCACATCAATCGGCTCAATGTACGAGGGCGTTACGAGGATATGCTGCGCAGCAGTAGAATTGGTCGAGTAGACATGAGCGGCTCCGTAAGTTTTGCGGACGCAGGCTTTACGATCAATGATGAAGATATAAAATTGAGCAGCGGGGAAATCACGCTCGAGCAAAACACCATGTTCGCTAAAGCCGTAACCCTGGAAGCACCCGGTACAAAAATGTTCTTCGATGGTCGGGCAACCAACTTCCTCCCCGTAATACTCGCCGACTCGATCAACTCACAAGGTGCCACCCTGTTTTTTGATGCCCGCCTAAGCGCGACGGAACTGGACATTGACCAGCTAATGGCACTGGGAGCCCCCTCAGAAATAGCGCAAGAGGAAGCTGCAGCTACTGGATCAACGGATTCGCTCGCCCAGGCAGAAGTAGAAAAGCGAGAGTTTTTCACCCAGTTTCTGGATGGTACTTTCGCTGCCGAAATCCAAAGCTTCAATTACGATTTAATCGAAGGACAAGACTTTAAAGGAAACCTCACCTTTAAAGATGGTACGATGACCATTGCCGGAAACACAAAAACCATGGACGGTGAATTTATCCTGGATGGCGAGATGAAATTTACAGAGGCCCCCGTATTGACCGCAAAACTGAGCGGAAACAGGATCAATATCCACGAATTCTTCCGACAATCAGAAAATTTCGGACAAGATTTCCTCGTAGCCGACAACCTGGAAGGACGCCTTGATACCCGAATTTTCATCGAAGCTCATTTTGACAACGCGGGCAATTTTCAAGAAGACCAGCTAAGGGTATTGGCGGGTGTAGGCCTGAAAGATGGCGTATTGAAAGACTTCGCGATGCTGGAAGATTTCTCTTCTTTTGTCAACATTCAGGATTTACGGGAAATACGTTTCACTAATCTCCAGAATTTCTTTGAGATCAGAAACAGTAAACTTTACCTCCCCGTGATGTTCATCCAAAGCAACGCCCTTAATATGACCATCAGTGGTGAGCATACTTTTGAGCAGGATATCAACTACTACGTTAAAGTTAATGCCGGGCAGGTGATGGCCGATCGCTTTCGTCGACACAACTCAAAACTCAAGCCGAAGCCCGCAAAAAGGAAAGGCTTCTTTAATCTCTACTATGCCATTTTAGGCAATCTGGACGATTACAATTTTGTTTCTGACAAACGCAGGGTCCAAAACGACTTCCAGGAAAGTGAAGCTCGCAAACGCGATATTCACTACGAGCTGGAACGCCTCTTTGGGACGATTATTGAACTGGTAGACGAACCCCTCGACTGGCGGGACATCCCCGAATACCAGGCCGATCCTGAAAGTAGTGAGCCGGAGTTTTT
>Ga0102814_10002785_pt1 | contig 11682 bp, 23 predicted proteins | sample ColrivemetaGS741_FD_79112 | JGI IMG/M metagenome (GOLD analysis project Ga0102814, IMG submission 79112) | Estuarine microbial communities from the Columbia River estuary - Flood tide ETM metaG S.741 | ecosystem: Environmental > Aquatic > Marine > Intertidal zone > Estuary | place: USA... | reverse complement strand
TGTTACTCCGTAGTCCCTCACCTGACTGGGCAATTGAACGAACCCGGGCAATGAGTCTGGTATTCGGATTACTCGACGTACGGCTATCCTCACACCAGGTTCCAGCATCGCGCGGTACCTTAGAATAATAATAAAAGAAATACTATAGAACCTACAGACAACATAGAAGATTATTCTTATAACCACGTAAGAGTTACTGATAACCCTAGACCTCAGACCGAAGGATATTACAAGCAGGACTGGGAAGGATTCCTTTTACATATAGACGAAGTAACCAATCTAGGTATACCCACATCTTCTTACTATCTTCTACAATTAAGTATTAACTATAATGTTCCATATCCTGTATTAAAAAAGAAATAAAAGAATGAGAGACAAAGGTAAAATGCTAGAAGACTATTTTAGTGATCTGAATAAAAGAACATTTATATCTATAAAGATTAAAGGTAATATGATAACTCTATATAGAGGAATTGATAACTTACGATTCGAGGAGAGTACCTTTTCGATAGATCCATATATGTCGTTAGCTTACTCCGTAGTCCCTGCTTCCGTAATACAAGCCTGATCCCGAGCCAACGTGTGGCCCTGTCCGCTCTCCTCACCCTAGCCCCTCGTTATAGACTTTACTCCGTAGTTCAGCCAAGCTGAGCTTGCCTAGTCCCTCACCTCCTAGCCTACCCCATCGGTGCCCTATCGGCTTGTTCAAGGGCAACATCAACAGTTGCGTGTGTTGGGCGTTGGCGTCGGGCTGCCTCTCCTGAAATTCCGACGGGTTACCAGGCGGGGGTTCATTCCAGGTATAGGGGCTCAGACTGGGGTCATACTTCCGATTTTGAACCCCTTGTTTCTAATAAATAAGATAAAGGATTCCTCTATCCGTGTATAGGGACTCCGTAGTAACACTTAAAAAGATAAGAAGTATATGACAAAGACAGAAGCATTAGCGGTCCTAGGATGTAGCTATTCTACCCTTAAGAGATATGCAAGTTCAGGTAAAATAAGAGTATACAAATACGAGATGTTCGGTAAGCGAGGTAAGAACAACTACTGGGACGAGGATGTATACGCCATGGTAGGTAAGAAGATGACTCGAGAACATTGGATTGTCGGCTATACTCGTGTAGGTAAAAGGTTTAAGGAAGACCAAGGTAAGATGCAAGGTCAAAAGAATCTAATGAGACATTTCTGTACCAAGCGAGGTATTTCCTTAGAGAAGATTTATGAGGATATTGGAGCGAGCACGGATCATTCTGAAAAAGGGAGACCCGCCTTCCATGAATTACTAAGGGATATTATGAAAGGTCGAGTGGACGCCGTCGTGGTAGATACAAAGTGTAGGATAAGCCGAGTTGCATACGAATTATTTGCCGAGTTATGTAAGTATCACGGAACAGATATTGTCATCATGAATCCCGTACTAACTGATCCCTATTATCTAGAAGAACAGAGCGAGGATTTAACAAAACTAATCCAAGATGCCGCTTTAGACAGAGCCCTACCGAGCGAGAAAAAATAAAGGAATCCCGGTCACGGCTATGATAAGTTCGCTCTGAGGCGGAGCGAGCCCTCCAGCCAGAGGAGAAGATCTCTTAAAAGCTCGCTCCTGAGAGGGCACACAAAAAAAACCCCAGCCGTCGCTGAGGTTTCTAAAAATTAACGGTTACCCGTGGGTCCAATCTGGGATACTAGCCAACCCTAGCCGTTAAATGTGGTCGAACTTATCTAAGTTCCGTCAATACTTTTTCTAATGAATTTAGATTGGCAGTAGCATCCGTCTTGCGAGCAGTAATCCTTGCTGTTACCTCTGTTGTCGCATCATATCCTATTAAGGATTCTAATTCTATACTTAGGGCTCTCCATCTGTCTTTCATATATCTATTATACCCGATGTTTACCTAATATTTCATAATTCGAATAAATAATAAAAACACTACTAGCCATGGGAATAGAAAAAGATTGGGCAGATATTCGTAAGACTCTGCATAGTATTAAAGACAAATACGAGGATCATGAAGACGTGAACCTCAGTAACATGGGAGTGGTATGCGATTTACTTATACTATGTACTTATAGTCCAGAGGAATTGGAACCCGTGTATGACGTTCTAGCTGATCATATAGATGACCTCTTAGGAGGCAAAAATTAATTCTGTATATACTCTATTATAAAAATTGGTATTTCCCCGATGGGCCCCTTTCCCCTGAGAAAGTAGAGGCCTCGCCAGGCTCGGCGGGCACGGAGCGAGCGGGATCTGAGATCACCGTCAGCTCATGGCTCGAGGATCGGACACAAAAAAAGCCTGACTTTCGCCAGGCTTTCTACCTTAATCATAAACCTTATAGGCTAGCATATTGAGCAAATTCCAAATCGAATCCTTCTTTTGCTCCTTTTGCAAACAGCTCCCCAGCTGAGTATTTTAATTCGTGTTGGTTTGCCAATTGGAAACCTGAGTTATTCGAACCTAAGAAGGTCATTGAATTAACTACATCCCAGATAGACATATCCGTCTTGATGAATGATTTTTGTTTTTCATTAAGAGAGAAAGGATCTGCTCCTTTATTCTTAATACGGTTTGCGGTATTACCATAAGCGTGGAAGAAGTCTCTTGCCAATGCGGCTTGATATTGCTTCTTTAATTCTGGATCGAACTCTTCTACTTTCGCAGTTGCCGCTTTCCAGGCTTTCTCAACTTCTGAGAAACTCGCTTTGGTTCCGACTGCTCGGTTGATAGCTGCTTCAAATGTAGAAGGTACGAACTGCGCTCTCTTCATGTCCTCAATTTTGTTAAGGAAAATTATGATATCCTCAGTGGTAGTTCCTCCAAGTCTGAACTTGTCGTCGAAGCTCATTGCTCCATTTGAATTACCTCCAATTACTCCAGAACCTAAGCTACTCCGTAGTCCATTAGTACATATCAACCTTTGGTTGTAAGACTCTACGATCGTATCTTTCGTAGTTTGAATCAGAGAGAATCCGAATTTGAAGAACTCGTCCTTACCTGCTTGTGCGAATCCAACCTCATCCTGATTAAGGAAGTTGATTGATGCTTTACCAGTTAGAGGATTGAAGTCCACCGTCTCTAAGATAAGAGAGTTGTTATCATTTAAGATACGCTCTGTTACATCGAACAGTGTATCATTGGTAACTCTCTTGTATCTTGCTGGAGTACAGATGTCAACGATTTCCTTTGTGTTAACGTTGGCAATCAACATTACATCTTTGGATTTGTTTTGAACTGCATAGTCTTTAAGACCGTTGATCAGTGCAGCTGCGATCTTCGTGTCTCCTTTCTCAATCATTGATCGAGTTAAGGTAGAAGAGATCTTAAGCATCGTACCTAACTTGCTAAAGAAGCCGTTGCTTACTTTAACCGGTTGTCCACCGACTAGGATTCTACCTTTGCGTAGAGTCTCATGGTCGACTGATATAGCCGAGATAGGAATTTGCTTTACTGCTGATTCTGCTTGTCCGACTTTGCTTCTGATTTCTCTGAATTGATCGTCTGTTACTTGTCTTTTGTTACTCATAGTTAAATGGGATTTGTTTTATATAAGGTTATATTAATTATACTTCTTTTGGTTTTGGTATTTCAATTATTCTTCAGAAGATTCTACAATTTCTAATTCGATGTCTGCTGCTTCTGCTTCATCCGCATCTTCCTCGTCCGCAGTTTTCTTTCCGAATACAAATACTTCCTCGAACTTCTGAGCTAAATCGACTTGACGTATTGACTCATTGTCCTCAATCTCTTTCAACTCCATAGTTTCTTTGTATCTATGAGCGTCGTATACAACATCACCTTCAATTAATCTAAAGTAAAGTCTTTTACCGACTGCTGATCCTCCTCTTCTGTTCTTTGAGAACTCTACATATCTTTGTCCAGCATCATCGAACATGATTTCAAGCATCGCTGTGGTTGCATGCTTTAGGTAAGTTGAACCTACATACTGACCTCCTTTAGTCATGTGCTGAATAGCCCAGATCGCAGCTCCATTGTTTTCTGCCGCATCAATCATGATGTTAGTAAGCCAAGACTCAGCGTAAGTAGATTTCCATCCTTTAACTTCTTTCAACTTCACCACTACATCTTGGTAAGAATCTAATAAGATGATGTCATAGTCCTTATTAAATTCGTCTTGAATTACCTGATCAATTGAACCGTCTTTAACATGGCTCATTAATAATAAGGTAGGAACTTTCCCGATTGCTGGAGTCTTTTTGTAATAGAATCCGATATCGTTTTTAGTCATCTCACTAGATACATATAATACCTTAGCGTCTGGGTTCACGTCTTGAATAGAAGCCAAAGCATCTAATAAGATCGTAGACTTCCCAACTCCTGACTCTCCAATTACAATCGTAACGGTACCACCATACTGTCCTCCACCTTCTTCATGGTCAGAGAATAGCAAGTCAATTTCTTTTCCGGTTTTATGTAAGCCGAAGTCTGGAAAATCCATGTCCTCAACTTTAATGATTTCAGCCTGCACCGGTTCTCTAGGTACAGTTGACTCCGTAGTCCCTCTTCTCTCAGGCTGAACCGTCATATCAACGTGACCCTCTGCCACGATTTTTTTCATGGTACCGTTAAGGCAGCCATACGAAATTCCAGGTACTTCGACCTCGAATCTTTTAAATAAGTCAATTACTTTCGAGTTAGGTACAACTCCGTCGAAGCAGTCGTTAAACCATTGTCTTACTGCTTGTTCTTTTTTAGATCCTGTTAGTTCAATCATGTTTGTTTATTTTTTTTAGGTTTATAATTAAGATAGTTAAATATAAGAATTTAATGTGGGTTAAAAAAATTCTATGGGTTTTTTGATAGCATTTCTAATCGTGCGAACTCGATCGGCGTAAGCGAGTCTCTGCCCGTTCTGCCGACTTTGTCGATCAATTCATCGAGACTTAGATTACAAGAATCAATGTTGTTTTTTTCTGGAGATACTTTTAAATCGTGGTGCTCTTCAAATGCGTTAATCATTTGCGATACCTGTGGAAAATCTCTTAGGTCCATTACTACTAGATCTGATTTGGGATCCCACACTACGACTGGCGCATGATCTTCCAATTCATCTGCTGCGTTTAGATATAAATCCTTGAGCTGCGTAATAGTCTGATCTGTTAATAGGAGGGTTAATATACCAAAAGGCAAAACACATCCTGCGATGTCCTCTAATTCCTCTTGTAAATGTCCTAATGCTAACTTGTCTAGGTCTATTAATCTATCGACTCCAAAGCGTAAAATGAAGATTGGTTTTCTCATATTGTTTATGTATTAAGGTTATATAAATATACTAATTATGTTGGGATTCTTTCAACATTTTCCCAACTTTTTTCCAACTCTATGTCGAGCCAACGCCGTCGTCTCGGAGGCCTCGTATCTTGGCTCCAGACCGCGGAGCGAGCGTCTCTGTCCTGGAGACCGTGTCTCTTGGCTCGACTCTATGGAACATAAAAAACCCCGCCGAAGCAGGGGTTCCTTAAAAATTTGATTTACCTTATGATAAGGCTTCCGTTAATAACCTAGGTTCTTTTGCTCTATATGGTTTTACTAACCATTGGCCTTCGGCCGTATAAAGATATCCATACTCTTCGATATCTCCGTTAAAGAATCCAGAGACAGATTGTTTTTCCTGAGGCGGACAGTCTTCATTTCTCCATTCTTTGTAAGATAAATCAATAGCTGATCTGTCTCCTTCATTAATGAAGTTTACTACTCTTTTAGAATCAGTACCATCTGGAAACTGACGCATTAATGCTTTACCTACTCCGTCTAAGTAACCGTCACTGTGACAGTAAACTGATAATACTTTTCCATCTTCTACTTCTACTGCTATTCTGCTTCTTGTCGACATGTGTTTTTATTTTAAGGTTATAAGTAAATATAAGTATTAAGTTTGAATATAAAAATTTAAATGCAATTTGTTTTAAATCTTTTTCAAGAGAGAGTCATAATGGATGATCATGCTTTCCTCTTCGCTCTGCTTTACCTTTAACCATTCCAATCTGATTCTTAGGAATTCTCTCTTTCTCTTGGTTTCAGCAGCATTAGATCCTTTAGCATGATTAACCGCTCCGTTCAAAACATTAATACTTGATCTAATATACCTCGCATTATTGATGGTTATAAGACGTAAAGCTTTAAGCTCCTTAATCAAGTTGGCCTTAGCCTTAGCAGCGCGAGCCCGTCTTTGATCAATTCGATCCTGTTCGGCCTCAGCTCTGTTATTTAGATATGTCTTAATAAGTTTAATCATCTTGTTTTTGTATTAACTTTACTTCATTGTAGAGTTCTTCGAGTATTGTGATGGCTCCGAGAGTTTCAGCAAGTTCGACTTGATCGTGATCTCCTTCTACTAAGTCGGAGTATGCATCATGTAACCCACTTGATTTCTCTGAGATTAGATCGAGTATCTGTTTTACCTTATCCATCACCTGACCTTTTCAATTGCTACAAGTCCACCTGCGTCATTGTAATAGAAATTCAATTTTCCTTCTACATAGAAGGCTTTCATTTCACAGTCCCAATCGATAGGGGTCCCACTCGCAAACGTTTTTGGCACATCATCAGGGATTGGTAAGCAGTTATGAATTAATTCATAAGATACATCAGGTTCACTTGACGTATTGCAACTGGCTATCGATGTAATTACCAGCAATACTAAAATTAACTTTTTCATGGTTTATGATTTTAAAGGTTTATAATATAAATATACGAATTATTACTGAGATTAAAAAACTATTTAGTACTTTTTTATGAGAGCAATGGTAACTTTCTTAGAGCCGTCTTTTTCTTCGAGCTGAAATGCGAGCTCCCCATTAGTTCGTTCAAGGGCGGCGCGATATCCAAGGTTAGGGTCAGTAATATCGCCCATGCTTAGAGCCAAGTCGTAAGCCTTCCTGAAATTACTTGCGACCGCAACTGTGGCTCGTATCGCCTGACCGAACGAAAGGCGAGGGTCCGTAGCTTCTGAGATAATTAGATATGTTTCCTTTTTAGTATTCATTGATCTTATCGATTATTGTTTTTACAAAGGCACAGTCTTCATATCGCTCTGTCGTCTCTAAGTATTCTAACATAGAATTCAAAGCTCTAAGTTTATGTTCAGACGGATGTGGGTCTTCGACTACATGGTCCGGCGCGACACGGAAGGCGGCAAGAATAAGATTAGTAAACTCTTCTATATTAGAATCTTTTAATTCCTGTAGCCTTTGAATTAGCTCTTCACTGTTATGATTATAATCCATTTCTTATCTGTGTTAAGTATTCAACCTTCATCTCCTCCCAGTTCTGCTTATAGAGTTCTTCAGAGTAAGTATGCGATTTCATTATTCCATCTGTATGATCTAAGTCGAAGACGTAATGTCCGAGCTCGTGCCACAGTATTACCTTAGCGGTATAGTAACCTTTAAGTAATTGGTTCCTATCTATTCTTATTATTCGATTAGTGTGGTCGCATTGACCTGCTACTCCGTAGTCATTAACGATCTCTATCCTTCGGATCCTCTTGTATTGATCTTCATAAGGGATGCCGTGCTCCGTCATTTCAGATTTCCACTCTTCCACCAGGGTTTCCAAGCTAGGGTCCACATATACAACTCCACTGTTCATGTAGTTATAATAGCTTACTCCGTAGTAACACAGTAGGCCGAGGATAGATATCATTAATAGCTTCTTCATACGTATAGAAGTTTATTAAGTTTTATTATGTCAGGTCCGATTTCGCGATACATGTCTAGAATCATTTGATCTAGTAGCTCGATACCTTTGTCCAATTGCGTCTTCTGTATACCATCTGCAAGTTCATGTCGATAGAATAAAGTGTTAGCATGAAGCTCTCTTACTTCTTCCTTCTTCAGGTCTGTTATAACCGGATGTTGGAAAAAGAATTTGATACCAACTGTACGTAGACCTTTCCCGTCAAATACTAATAGCTCTTCCATAATATACGATTTACTGGATTGCTAATTGAAGTTGCTTCTTTGCAGAGTTGATTATTTGACATACTCTGATTTGAGTAAGTCCAACCTCTTCCGCAATGTCCTTAGTAGGCATAGCATCCGGACAATCGATTCCAAAATACATTTTGATAATCTCTCTGTCTCGGTCTTTTAGCTCTGAAAGAAGAGTCGTTGTGCGAACATGAAAGTCCTCAATGTCGTGCTCTTCTTCGATCGATGGTCCGACTGAAAGTAATCCTGAATCTCCTTTGCTCTTGCCGTTCTCGTCTTGTACGAAATCGTCAATCTTTACAGCGTTAAGGTTTTTAACCTCTTCACCTTTTTTCAAAGCAAGATATCTCTTATACTCTTGATTTACGGGTATACGTACGACTCTCCCACATGTGTCTATTAATTGATTCATCATCTTTAGGACTCTAGTTCCTGCATATGTAGCGAATCTAACACCTGCGTCTGGGTCGAAACGTTGAGCCGCTTCAATTAATCCCAAGTTTCCTTGTTGGATCAAGTCATCCACATCGATTCCACGACCTGCGTTCTTGTTAGCTATTGTAACCACAATTTTTAAGTTGTGCTCTACTAACTTGTTCAAAGCTCGTGCGCTTCCAGCTTGCGCTTGTTTCGCCAGTTCGATTTCTTCGGACTTAGCTAATGGGTTGAGGTTCTGGATAGATTTAAAATATCTCTCAAGGCTCTCTGATTTTTCTCTGTAATTTTTCATAGTAAATTCTCTAGTTAATTTTTAAGTAATTTTTATTAGTCATCGTTCTCCTTCATCGGCAAGGGAACGTTAGCATCCATCGCATATTGAAGCGTCTCCACCGCACGCTCCACAGTATGTTATATTATCTTCTTCCTCGTCGTCTATAATAGAGACTCCGGTTTGCATTGATTTGTTTACGCATTTGAAGCATGTTACTTTGACAGTATCATGTCCTACGTTCTTTACCTCTTCACCGCAGATTTTGCAGTCTAAAGATTTTGTGGATTTTCCTTTCATTGTCGTATTGTTTAAAGTTATAATGTAAATATAAGAGAAATGTTTGGATTAAAAAAACTTATTTCACTTTTTATTTAATTTTTTATCGGAGCCAGCGGGATCGTTCCCTATCCGGGCACAGTTGGCTCTAGGATCAGAAACGACAAAAGCCCTCCAGTTGGAGAGCTAATGTTGAGTAGAGCAGGGAAATGCTTACGCTTCAACCGAAGTTGAATTCTTTTTCTTTGAAGTTAAATCTTTGATAACTTGGAAGTTCTTCTTGCGGTTACGAGTTAGGTCGTATGCTACATTAAGAATTCTGTCGTTTTCAGTAGAACCTTCTAGGACTTTGCTCACGGTTGATGAACTGAATCCTGTTGTCTTTGCAACCTTTGCCATGTCTCCATGTCTAAGTCTTGCATTTACTATTACCAGCTTTTGAACCGGCTTTAGTTTTTTATAAGTCTTCGTTGTCATAATATAATATTTTTTATATGTAATATTATACTAGATTAGACTCAAAGGTTTTAGTTATTCCAGCCGGTTTTTAGATCTAACCATAGTTGTTTTACACTGTGACCGAACGACTGAACGATGTTATAAGGTTCTCCAGTTTCTTTAGCGTGGGCCCAGCCTAGTAATACATAAATTACTACCATGATTAAGGCAAAATATAGTAAGGAAGAAAAGAATCCCCTTACTGTGTTATCTCCGCGTTTTCTTCTTCTGTCTCTGCTCATGGTGTTATAAGTTTAGTTCCTAGTCGTCTCAACAATATTGTCTTTAATGTATCTACTATATCTTCATGTGATTTGGGAATTTCATCAATTTGATAAACTCGAGAATAACTTCTTTTGTTAGATCCAGCTACATAGTTTTCGCCTGAATAAACTTCAACAGCTTCTCTGAATACTCCTTTTTCTCGTACTCTAGTATAACAAAGCATTTGACCTGACTCTGTAATACTAATGGATTGAAAATCCCATCCTTCCCAATTGCGTTCATGAATCTGAAGTGTAGGAAAATATTCTTTAAACATTCCTTTATTCTGTATATACGATGGGAAGGATGGAGGAATAATCATATCTTATAGTTTTAACGTTAGTTAAATATAAGAATAAAATATGGATTAAAAAAATATAAAGATATATCTTTTATAAAATACCGTTGAGCCGCACTAGGTGCGCGCAGATCTCGAACTCTTCGCTCGCCGTAAAATAGTTTAAGCAATTTTTATAATGCTCTTCATGTAGACCTCTATCTATTTCAAAGATTACGCCATTCATAGCAAAACAAGGAATCGCTCCCCATTCGGAGTTAGCGGCTAAACGAATCAGCGCTTCATAGATCGCTCTATAAACCGCATCATCGTATTTTTCTCGTAAAATAGAGGGTGTTACATCTTCAAATGCAGGAATACTAAACTCTTCTTGTAGATCATTATCAAAGTATATAAGAGTACTCCTCATTATTTAAGAACCTTCGCTGTGTTATAAAGTATTACAGCTTTTTCAATGTCTTGGTCCGCCATCATTAGAGCTCCGATCTCTTTAGAGAAATGTTCTTTAAAGAATTTAAGTGACTCCGTAGTAGCATTAACATTAGGTATACAGTCCTTCAGCAATTTCATGCGAGCTTCCATTCCCAATCTTTTTAAATGCTTACGTGCACGGTCTACTGCGCCGTATCTAATTAATGTATCGATTTCCTGTCCAGTCATGTTTGTTTATTATTTTATCCGTATAGAACTACTCCTCCATCTGCTCCTAATGAAAAGCATTTAATGAAGTTGTCGTATGATTCTGTGTAATGTTCCGTATCCATTTCTCCGATATCAGTATCTTTCTTTAGGTAACTGATAAAGTTATCTCTGTTTTCTTCTAGGTCCTTTAAGATGATCGCAGATGTTTTAGAGTCTATTGCTCCTTCACAATCAGAGAAGTTAAGTAAATCCCATAATGCGGTACCAGCGTACTTGTGCTCGTTATCCCATACTGTTTCTACTTTGACTCCATGAACCGATAAACACATAAGGTTTCGTAGCTTGTTATAGGTACTGTACGAACCTACACGGAAGTCATGCTCTTCTGATTCTTCAGATCTTACAAACTTAACCTCTCCGCTTTTAACTTCGAATTCAAGAGTGTGGTTAGGAAAATCTGCGTTGACGTAGAATGAATCAGTTTCAGCATCTAATAGCTTATGAAAGTCAAATGCTATTGGATCTGTTACTTGAGTTGCGATTGCACTTATTGCGTGTATGTCTAATCCCATCGTTTATCTTTTGTTTTAATTATACTATAAATATAAGAAACTTATCTCATACCTTAAAATATTTTCACAACTGATTTCAAAATAGTCTAGAGCGAGGCTCGGCGCCTAGCTGATCGGATTATGCTGGCTCTGGTAACATAGCACAAAAAAACCCCCGACTATTTCTAATCGAGGGGAAAGATTGTATCTTTATTAGGGGAATTATATTATACTCCTTTACCGAAATATATTACATTAAGTATTGACTCCGTAGTAATATCTCCTTCATGGAGTATAGATTCTCCAGCTCCAAACATAGTCTGCATCATGGGACTATGGTCACATCCAGGTGAAAGCTTTGATTCGTCGACTATAACTTCTATTACAGCGAGAGTATCTTCACCCATAGCAGATAGTTTAAATCCGGTCCAGCGTGCTGCAGACTCAGCGCTCTCTGTGAGGTACACGGCTTGCTCGAAGACAGA
>Ga0102814_10002784_pt1 | contig 11682 bp, 16 predicted proteins | sample ColrivemetaGS741_FD_79112 | JGI IMG/M metagenome (GOLD analysis project Ga0102814, IMG submission 79112) | Estuarine microbial communities from the Columbia River estuary - Flood tide ETM metaG S.741 | ecosystem: Environmental > Aquatic > Marine > Intertidal zone > Estuary | place: USA... | reverse complement strand
TTTAGTTTCCCGACCCCGATCCTTCTTTTGATTGAGTTGCTGATGCGTTGTAAAGCTCAAAAGCGGCGTTCATCGCGTCCGTCATTGCCGATATTTCAAGGTGGTGGATCATGTTGTTTTCGATCCAAGAATCCACAGCGTTGATGAATGCGCTCCGATCATTGACGACAGAGCGGATCGCGCTATACGGCTCGCTGTGAAGGTAGGCGAATGCGGCTGATTTCCAGACTAAATCCATTGTTCCAGAAAATACCTCGTTGCGTTGCATCCAGCTAATTGTAAGAGCGGTGATCGGTCGCAGGGTGCGTCCGTTCACGATCTTCGGGCCGTCTTCCATTGCTTGAATGCGCAGAATTTCGTCGTCTTTTTCTAGTTTCTCAACTGAAACTCCAAAAATTGCTGCCCTCAGTTCGTTGTCTTTTATTTTTTTCATATAAATTATTTCAAAAATCTGGTCATTTCCTGCTTCGTTTTGTCCGAAGCATTCTCGCTAATTGCGATGCGTTTTCCGTTGTGCTCGATCTCGATCAGTCGCGGAGTGTTGCGGATGATGTCCACAAGCACATCGCGGTTCGCCAATGCGGCGCGGATGTAGCAAAGCGGATTCTCTGGGTCTGTGGCTTCTAGTTCGTCGCCTTCTTTGGTCATCTGGCGGTATACCTGTGAAGCGTCTTGACCTTTCGCGTTCTCGCCTTCAAACCAAAACTCCGTTGATTCTTTGCCGTCTGTTCGCACCAGTCGAGTGACCGGTGGAAAGTTCATCTTGAAGCCCATCGTAGCGAGTGCTACAGCGGCTTTTAAGTTGATCGTGTGAAAGAATTTCTTGTTTGCGTCCATATGTATAAAAAGGCGACTCCCTTTAGCCGGGGAGCCATCGGCATAAGCCAGGGTTGTTAGACGATCTCTGGATACTGCGTTGCGGAGACGGTGATCGTTTTGAATGTTCCAGCACCTGTCTTTTCGGAAACGGAATCGACGATGACTGCACCGCCGGAAACGCCGTAGGACGTTGTATCGTTGGCGAGCGTGAGCACATTGGCGAGTTCGTAAGCCACGCCGCCGTTGATGACGCCATCAAGCGAGATCGTTGCGGACTTGTTGAAGTAGGCCACGGCGACGGTATCGCCGAGGGCGTCCATGACGGTTGCCTTATCGCTCTGAACAGAGCGGGAGAATGAATTGAGAAGAAGACCTGTCTCTTGGAGAAGGCCGAATTCGACGCCTGAGGCGACAGAGCTAGTGATGACGGTTGCTGGCATAGTAATTCGTGAAAATTGTCAACTTGCGAAAAGCGCGGCGTGAACGGTGATCGTTACCGAACGCTCGAAATGCCGTTCATTTGTCGATAGCGAAACTGGGCCGTCTCGAAGGATGCCGAAGACGAAAGCATATTGCGGACGCACGGCGTTCAACTTCGTCTTGAGTCCGGTTATGTCGTGCGAAATACAAAGCACTTGCGACCACAAGTTTTCCATTGCCATTTGATCCATATCGTCCGCTTGAACGATCAAAGCAATATCGACCGAGAACTGGAAAATCGCGGAGTCGATAATGCTCTCGCGCTGGCGAGTGCATTTCACGAAGCAGGCCGGCAATGTCATCGTTCCGAAGTTCTCGGCAGCCGTCACCACAAGTGCGCTCTGCATCTCTTGCTGAAGCGCAAGGACGAAGGTATCTGTCAGCGCCTTTTCAAGCGTCAGCGTGTAAGTCGAGTCCGTTATCATTCGGTTGGTCTTTCTGGCAAGGCCGTGACGTCAATATCTTTCATTGGCTTTGCTATTGTTCCGGTTGGCGGTTGCCATGTTTCAAGATTGCCATCCCATACAACCAAGTTTTCAAGCCATCCGCCCTTTGCATCGAGTATTGCGTAAGTGTCCATTTTAAAAATAGGTAGTTACTATGACGATTCCGTTGGCTCCAGTTCCTCCTGCGCCGGACGAGTATGTTTGACCGCTAGTCCCTGGATACCAACCGCAACACCCACCACCGCCGCCACCGCCGCCGTAGACTCCTCCAGTTCCCCCTGCCCCTCCGTTGCCAGTTGCGTTTCCGGCCCCACCTGCGCCGCCGCCACCGCATATCAAAATAGAATTTAAAGTGTGCCCTACGCCTCCAGCAGCTCCAGCAGTTTGTCCGCCGATGGATTGACCGCCTCCAAGTGGGACTGCGCTGAATGAAGGAAAGCCGTTCCCTCCGATGAACCATGAACCCGAATTGTTTGTTCCTCCTCCGCCGCCACCGCCTCCAGCACCTAAGATGGAACCGCTGGATGCAGATCCGCCAGCAGCCGCCGTTCCTCCACCTCCGGCGTAGCCTCCAATATTAACTGTTCGCCCGTTTGGGCCTCCTCCGGCACCACCAGCAGAGCCAGTTCCTCCCCCTCCGCCCCCAGAGAAAACATATATAATAGTCGTTCCAAAACTCGAATTTCCGCCAGTTGCTCCGTTGTTGCCTTGGGCGTTAGGCCCGTTGACCGGTGCGCCTCCTGTGCCTCCCGCGCCGACCGTTACGGATTCTGTTGATCCGAGAATAGACGCTGGGATTCCAGAGCGATTATATATTCCGCCTCCTGCTCCACCCCCACCGCCGTTTTGTCCAGCATTTACGCGACCAGAACCGCCGCCGCCACCTCCTGCGATAACGAGAACATCAACTGACTTTGCGCCGCTTGGTTTTGTCCATGTCCCTGAGCCTGTGAAAATCTGAACGTCTGTTGTTTTTGCTTTTGCATCGAACGTGCTCCAATCCGTTGAGCTTAGATATCCATTTGTTGCAGCAGTCGCGACCGGCATCGAAATTGTCGGTGTTGTTCCTCCGCTTGAAACGACTGGCGATGTTCCGCTGACTGCCGTTACCTTTCCGCTGAGATCCGCTGAGAGTCCGCTGATCGTTCCGACGGTGAGCGTCGAATTAACCCAAAGCGTGATAGCCGAATTCCAGAGGATCGTTTGGTTGTTTTGTGGCGAAGTGATCAACACGTCGTGCAATTCCTCAAGCTCAAATCCGTTTTGCGGTCGGATGTAAAGTTGCCCATTCCCAGCATTCGCACGTTCGACAACGCCGATGAAAACGATGTGGTCGGGCTGCGTCGGTTTTACTCGCGTGAATGCTCCTGGAGTCGTGTCGAGATAAATGGAGTCTCCTTGGACATAAGGCGAACCTAGCGAAAGCCCGTCGAGAACGCCTTGCGTAATTATGAATCCGTTTTGGTTTGCGCCAATAGATTCAGCCACAAGACCGATAGTTTTGGACGAGCTTGAATCTGCTACGTTTGATGCCCGCTTGACGCTTGCGCGGTTGCCTGTCGCGCCGAAAAGGTAAACAACCTCGCCCTTGTTTAGCGTTGTAGCCTCGGCATTGCGAACGTAGGCCACAAGCATTGACCCCATTTGCAACTGCACGTTTCCGCCCGCGAGTCCGACTTGTGGAGCGCCTTCGGTTGTATTCCAGAACATCTTGCCGATGGCATTAGTTTCGGTTGCCGCCGTGTTGAAATTGAGCGAGTCCGCAGGAACGTCCGCAAGCATCGAGATCGTGCGCGAAGCGGAAAGATCGCCGCCGCCTGTCAGTCCTGTTCCTGCCGTGATCGCCGTGATCTTGAGAGCCTTCGCGTCAAGCGCACCTTGCAAATCTGTCTGATTCGATAGCGTTCCGGTGATGCTTCCCCACGTCACAGAAGACAGCTTTGAGTCGAGAACCGTTTGTAGATCGGTCTGATTTGCAAGCGTGCCGGTGATGCTTCCCCAAGTTACGGAAGACAATTTAGCGTCAAGCGCATTTTGCAGGTCGGTCTGGTTCGAGAGCGTTCCCGCGATGCCGCCCCAGATCGCTGATCCACCGCCACCACCGCCTGTGATCCATTCGGTGTCGTAGTCAGCGTTTGTTTTCTTCGCGAGCACTTGCCCCGTAAACCCGCCCGTGACTACGCCCGGCCCCGCTGGCCCCAATGGCCCCTGTGATCCGGTCGGCCCCGCCGCCCCTGCAATGATTTCGGTGCGTAGAATTGGTTGATTATCGACGTTAGGAACTTCGCGCCCCTCGTCTTCTGGAAAGAAAATGCTCATTTATTTATGTCCTCAAGAGTGAAATCGACACTGACGGCGTCTTGAGAAAGCTCGGCTGACGTAACGCGAAAGCGCCGGCCCCCGATGACAAGCACGTCACCGAGAGAAATGGTCTGAACGAATGCGTCGTAGACCGCCGTGATCGTCATTGATGCGGAGTCCATGAATCCGCCGTCCGCTAGGCTGTTGTCGCGCCGGTATGTTGTGCGGTTCGCGAGAAAATTGCGCTCGCCGAATGTGACCGCAAGCGGCAGATCGTCCAGCATAGCAGCGAGATCGTTAGTAAATATGTCGAGCATTCCCACAAAGTGGGTAATGCGTCAAAACTTGCGCTCGATACGCCGCTGATTCGGATGCGTGAAATCGTGTTTCGGACTGTCGGAAATATGAACCCAACTCTTTCGGAGTGCCGATGCAAGGATGCTTGTCGAGGTGTTGATCGTCACAACCTCGTTGGCGTCTCGGATGTAGGCGCACATATATTCTATCGTTTCAAATTCAGCCATGCCGTGAGCGGCCTTCCCAGCGCAAAGCACGGGCCTTCCGTTTGCGACTTGGTGCGCCGCTGTAATAACATCTCGCGGGTCGATCTTTTTATCCTGGCTGTAGCCGGTCGGAAAACAGAGAACCCATGACCTAAGTTCGGGCGGCGTCACTATCGCGGGAGAGTTGAGCACGATCTGACGGTCTATGTCTTTGCCTTCGGGAAAGAGTCCGTAAACGTAATCACTCCAACCTAGCTCGCTCGCACAAAAGTCTTCGTGCAGATCGGGCCATATTTGAAGGTTTATGATGCGGTGAAATCCGCTGTGGTCGTTTTGTGGGTAGAGCGGCTTGCAGTAATCGACCATCGCGAAAAGGCCGTGGTATTCTGCCATACATTCAAACATTACGTTGTGTCCCTGATCCGCGAAGTGCTTCGCTATCGGCAAGCAACGTGCGATGTCTCCGAGCCTCAAATGGTAAACTATTAGGATATTCAAAACGTGTAATATTGTTCTGCTGATTTTCCTGCCACCCAACCATGGAATCCGAAGGATCGATCCGGCCCCGCTGTGTTTTCTTCAATATAATGCTCCCAAGAGAATGCTGCCGCCACGTCAACCGGCGCGTATTTGATGCCGTTATCACGGAATCCTTGCTCCATCGTGCGGCACAAAAAGACATCCCCTGCCTCGCCCTTCCAGAGTGCCTCGGCCTTTGATGCCATTTTAAGGAATTTCTGGCTCTGGAGCGTGAAACCGGTATTGCCGACGCGATGCCCTACGTTCCAGAACGCAGGCCAAGGCGCACCAATCATATCGTATTCAAGCCATGAATCATCCCACAAGTGCGGGTTGGAAATGAAGCCGTCATGAGTGCAAATGAGCGCGTGCGAAGTGTCGAAATAATCCGCGAAGCGGCCAAGTTCCCAGTGCATAGCCTGTTGATAGTTGCAATCCTCGGCGATATAAACGGCGTCACCAAATCCGCCCAAGCCGCAAAGGTGGTTAAATAGTTTCTCGCTTTGCTCGTGCCTTGATTTCAGTCCTTCAAAGACGATGAGAGTGACGTCTTTATTCATTTCGGGTGGAGTTCCTCAAAGATTGCCTTTGCCCTTGCATACTCAGCCGGATCGTTCCCGCGCTGGTATGTAGCATCGAGTTCACGCTCCTCAAAAAACGGGTGATGATGAACGATAGCAATGTCACGAGCATCAACAATCGCCCCATTTTTCGCGGCACGAAAGGTGAAGTCTGTGTCGCTATATACGTTTCGGAATCGCGGGTTAAATAGTCCATTTTCTTGAAAATATTTACACGTCAGGATCGCCATGCAAAGTAAATCGTCTTTTCTATATCCGTCCGAGATACGAAGAACCTGCGGTTTTGAAATGTCGAGACGCTTTTCGATCATTTCATCCCACCCAGGCGGGCACTCCCAGTCGTCAGATAACTGAATGATAATATCACCAGTCGCTTGCGCGGCTCCGAGATTCCAAGCTCCGACGGAAAAACCACCCTCTTTTTGCGTCACGGATCGAAAGCGTTTCAGAACGTCTGCCTTGTCGTCGTCGTGATCGACCGCAAAGATGTGTTCTACGCGCTCTGGGTGCGTTGCGCGGGAAAGCCATAGCGTCATGCATTGCACGGCCTCCACGGGCCGTCCTCGCGTTGCATGGACTAGCGAGATTTTAGGCTTGTTTGATCCAGCCAGCGTCTCGCGCTCGATCTCTTCGGCGTCTTCGTTGCGTCCAAGAAGTCGAAGCGTCCAAGCGTAGAGTTGATCGCCCTTCCATCCATACCACTCTTTTCGGTGCGTCCATTGTGGAAACTTCGGCGTCGGCACTTCAAGCATTTCTTCCACCACTTTCAACGCATCTTGGTATTTTTTATCATCAAGAAGGATGCTGGCCTCAAGTCCGTAGGCTTCGCGGCGTTTCGGCTCAAGTGCCTTGGCCTTGCGTGCGAGATTGAGCGATGTCTCTCCGCTCGTAATGTTGGCGCAATTTAAAAGAATCTCGTAGCGGTTGACGCCGTCGAGATCGGTCAAGGCTAGTGCCTCCGATCCGTATTTGGCCGCGAGTTCTTTGTTGCCGGCAATGAAATTCTCGTAGTGCAAGTAAAACTTGAAGTGAGAAGTCATGCGGTCTTGGTGCATTAGAATCCGGCGGTTCCGTTCGCTGCTGTTTCTGTGACCTAGCGGCGGTTGGTGTATGATTTCAAGATCGCGCCGCATATAAACCTGCACGTCTTTTGTAGGCTGCGCGTTCTCATGCACCGGACGATGCCACCAAGCCGTCTGGTAACGAAAGAAACGCTCCCTCGGTGCGCGTTTGCCTTGTTCTGGAATAACGTAGTCGGTCAATATCCAATCTTGTTCTGGCGGGCATTCCTCAAGAGCGGCGAGCGTAGGCGCGACCATGTGCGGCTCGATAATGTCGTCGCAGTCAGCCCACATAACCCAACCGTCTTCCCCTGCGAGTTCGTAAGCCTTGGCGAACGCTTTGTTGCGAGCCTCGCCGAAGTTGTCGAGATGCTCCCAATCTGCGACAAGCGGAGAATTGAAATACTCGTCAACGTGACAGCCAAGTTCCCTGGCGATGTCGAGCGTGCGATCCGGTGCGAGTGCTCCAATTGCGCGGACGACAACAATCTCGTCGCATATCTGCTGAAGTGACTTAACGCATCGCTCGATGCGCGGTTCTTCGTTGCCGCAAATTAAGCCTGCGACTAGCTTCTGTTTTTGTTTCATGTTTACTCTTGCAGTATATGTCAACAAAAACAAAAAAGCCACCCCTTTCGAGGTGGCTTTTCCGATGCTACTTGCGGGGAATTTTACACGTATCCGGTCGTGATGCGGATGATGCTGGAACCGTCGATGACTTTCTCGGCGCTGTTCTGACGAACACGGAGGACGTCAGCGCGGCGGGCTTCGTCACGATAGGTTTCGGAGACGAAAGGCACGGGGCTATCGGCGGCCCATACAATCGTGCGTCCGAATCCACCACCAGAGAAGTCACCACCAACCGTGTTGGCGAGTGCCATGTAGGTGTTAGACCAAATGAATCCACCCGAATAAACTTGGCCTTTTTTGGCTGTGTTTTTAGGTGCGCGGCCAACGAGAACGCGGTCAACTCCGACAGCGGCGGCAACTTCGCCTTCGCTGAGGAGACGGCTCTGGTCGGAAGGAACAATGCCGAAGAACTGGTTCTGCACTTTAGCGGAGCGGCGGATGCGCTCGAATACTGGCATGGACATGATCAAGGTGTTCGCAAGAACGCCGTATTTGGCGAGTTCGAGCTTGGCTTGAGCCACATCACCGGGAACGTCGAAGCTGGTGATGTTCGCGTCAGTATATGCTGCGCTGGCGCTGATCGCTGTCAGGCCGTTGGCGGCGAATGCTGCGGAAGCAACACGAGCCTCGTGGCTGACTTGGATCTGGCGCAAGAGCATTCCGGCGATGTTCACTTCGGTGTCGAAAAATCTATCGAGATCGCGACGGTTAGAATCAGGAAGAACTTCCTCAAGACCGTATTCGATAGCGTCGAAAGAGTCGCTTGTGAACCGGCGGCTTGTGCGGGGATATCCAGCACCAGCGGCGATTTTGAGAGCGTCATCGTTAAGAGCTTCGGAGTCGCCGAGGTTCAATTTCAGATATGCGCCAGAGCGAACGTCTGAGGAGAACACGGGCATAACTTCTGTGCCGATGAACAAATTGTTTTTGTTGGAAAGACCTTCAAAAACGGCCTGCGCAATATCAGCGCGGATGGTTGTGTATGAGAGTGCCATAGTAGTGTTAAATTATTGGTTGAACTTAGGAACGTATTCGATGACGTCACCGGAAACGCCGCTGTTGATCGCAACTCCGAGAGTCACGGTCGAAGCGTTGGCGTATGTGCCGACGACAAGCCCGCTCGTAACTGCGAAAACCGTGTTACCGGCTGTTGCGATTGCGGACAGAATGCCGAATTGGGTTGGGAAAAATAGTTTGACAGCGCCTTGAGCACCAGCGGCGACGTCATTCTGGACGACTCCGATAGCATTAGCGCCGGTTGATGCGGCTTGCGCCGCGTTGTCGCCCGAAATATTAACGAGCGTATTCGCTGTGATAGCGGACGCGAAGGCGAAGCTTCGGATACCGTTGTCGTTTTGTGTTGCCATAAATTAGGTAGGATTAAAAGTTGAGTTCGTTGTTGTCGCGGGCTTCGATGTAGGCTTCGCGGTGGTTACGCATTGCAAAGCGGATCGCTTCGGTGCGGCTTCCGAGTTCCTCGGTCTTCTGGGTGATGACTGCTTTGAGGTCGAATTTTTCGACTGCCTTCTCCTCTGCGACAACCGAAGCCTTAACTGGGGCGGCTCCGAAGTTGCTGATGATCGTGTCGAGCTTGGCTTCAAGCTTGGAAATGACGCTGAGTTCAGCGGCCATTTCTTCCTTCATAGGCTCTGCTGCTGGCGCTTCGGCTGGCATTTCCATTTTGCTCTTGTAGTCGCCGAAGGCTGTTTCGAGGGCTGCGAGACGAGAAACGATGTCGGCGATGCTGACCTCGTCCTCCTTTGGTTCGATTTCGATTGTTGCGTCTTCCATTTGTTTGGAAAAACTGTCAACTTGCTTTGCCGTAAAACTGAAAAGACCTGTCGCGTTTGCGGCTGGTGTTTGAACGAGGTCTGCGCTGTATAGTTCGGAGCAACTTGCGAAGGCGAGTCCCTCCACTTCGCGAATCGGGCCTGTGAATGCGATGCTGATTCCGAATGTGTCCGGCAACTTGCTTGAAATCTCTAGGACGTAGTCGCGCATTGGCGATGTTTCAAGCAGGTTGAGATCGCCCAAGAGTTGCTTGCCGACGATGCGGAAATTGTTCACGAATCCGACGATGTCTTTGATCCCTGCACCGTGGTCGAGATTGACCTTTACGCCGCCTTTGTAGCTTTCGGCGCATTCTTTGACTTGCATCAAAGTTGTCTCGTCCACGTAAAGTCCGTGACCTTTAGCTTCGCCGATTGAAATTATTGATACGCCTTCGATGACATCCATGCGAAGGCGCAAATGTCAATTAGTCGTCCATCAATGCCATCGCCGCCTGCGCCATCAAATAAACTTCAAGTTCGTTTTCTTCCTCGCATCCGATGACGTTGAACGTGCTGGAAATAGAAAGACCTGCGCGACTCACTCCCGCATGGTTGCGACTACCGAGCACCATTGTTTTTGCGCTGATCGAAAGCCCTGCCTCGCCAACATTCGAGAAGCAAGACGAACCTACAATTTGAATGCGCGAACCGGCGCACGCTTCGACATTCGCGACCGAGAAGACAAGACGGTTGCCGCGAACCTTGACCGTTACCTTGCGCTCTTCGCGTCCTCTTCCTCCGCCCCCTGGCAGATCGGTCGGAGCAATAGGCGGGACAACTGGAATAAACAGCAAGCCCTGCACGCCGATTGATAACGGCGTTGGGCTTGGCATTAAGCCCTGCGTGGCGATTAGCAGGGAGGCGAGCATGCGCTTAGACCCTCGTTACTACGGTGTTTGTTGTTCCGTCTCCGGTGATCGCTTGCGTGATCGCGCCCGATGTTCTGCTCGTAGGCGTGACGGTGAGCGCATTGGCAATGTCGAGTCCGTGGATTGCGTGAACCTCGGTGATCTCCGTAAGTTCTGGCGCGAGTTCTGTTCTCACATTCGCGGAGGTCAATGTTGACCGGCTCGAAATTGTAGCGTCAATGCGGCCAAGCTCAAGTGCGAGATTAGTTCTTACAGCGTCCGCATTTGTGATTGCGGTTGGTATTGCGGCAAGTTGAGTATCGAGGTTGGCTGTTGCCAAGCCTATCGCAGCTCGCACGTTGGCGGCGGTGAGCACTGCCGTGCCGGTTGTATTGTCTACAGGCACGCCGAACGCCACGCTTGACGCCGATGGAATATATGCAACGCCCGTCAAGGCTCCGCTTGCGTAGACCGTTCCGAAGCGAACGTCTGTGATGGCGGCTTGTCCGAGCGAGTTGTCTGCTGTGAACATATCGACATAAGTCGTCGATCCGTTGAGCGCATATCTAGTTTTTGCAAGCGTTGGCGTTGTAAGTAAAATAAATTTTGGCGTGTTGATCGGAACAAATCCGTTGGACGCATGGATGAATGATCCGCTTGCGCGAACAACAGAGCTTGCGTTCGTGGATATAACTGCATTGGCAACGGTCGATGCGGTATATGTGCCGCCAGATATTGTCAGCGTCGCCGTGCTGGCATTGTTCACGCCTGCTGCGGTTGCGGCCGTGATGCTGCCGGTTATTGTGAGTGAGCCGGTACTAGAATTATTCACACCCACTATCGCGGTGGCGAGGATTGAGCCAGTAATTGCCAGAGTCCCAGTAGACAGATTTAGAGCACCGTTCCCCCCACTTCCAGCGGTTACATTCCCAGTAATAGTTGTATTGCCGACATTGCTGTTTTGCACTCCGCTTGCCGCTCCCCCAGAACCTCCTAATGCGTTGCCGCTAAAATTCAATGATCCTCCTGCACCATTATTTACCCCATGCGCACTTGTTGAAGTTCCCCCAGTGGCATTGCCTGTTACAGTAAGTGTGCCTGTTCCGTTAAAGAAAACAGCAGTTGCTCCTGATACTCCCCCACCAGTCGGATTTCCAACTATGCTTGCAGTTGCTGGTGATGCCGCCGAAAAAACTAAACAAGGAGAAGATGCTGTTGCTGATTTGTTTGTCACGTTTGCCGTCAACGTGACGCCGTTGTTAAGAACGTATGTGCCAGTTCCCGCATTGCTCAACTCGGTGCAAGTCACGTTTGCCGTGATCGTAATGGTGTGACCCGTCGAGGCGCGGGCCTCGTCCGCTGCCCCTGGCACAATGCCCCCGACCCAAGTTGCGCCAGCGTTGAAATTTCCCGTTGCCGCTGAAAGAATGAGTGCCATTTTTTACAGACCCTTCGCGTAAATAAATTCTTGGATACTTGCAGAAATTTGAGTAACGGCGGTTGCTGTCGGAGCGTCTACGCCATCGACGCTACCGAGTGCCATCGAGCGTGCGTAGTCGTTCGCAAGAATGACTTGGCCATTCGCGATCCGCGTAGGAATTAAGCGCATCGCCACGTTCGCATCTTCGCTTGCGTCTGCATTTACGATGCTCGTGATAGCAA
>Ga0102814_10002778_pt1 | contig 11692 bp, 8 predicted proteins | sample ColrivemetaGS741_FD_79112 | JGI IMG/M metagenome (GOLD analysis project Ga0102814, IMG submission 79112) | Estuarine microbial communities from the Columbia River estuary - Flood tide ETM metaG S.741 | ecosystem: Environmental > Aquatic > Marine > Intertidal zone > Estuary | place: USA: Columbia... | reverse complement strand
TTCTAGTTCATCTGCCATGCTTGCATCTTTCGCTTGGCCAACTGCTTCATGCGGCGTTGCGGGTATGTCATTGCTTGGCTGGACTACAGCCTCAACAGTTTTGGATTTGGGTGCTTCAAAAGCGCTTGCAGCCCAAGCAGATTCGACAAAGTCTTCGCCGTCATCCGGCTCCCAATCGCCAGACTGGGCCGTCACTGCGGCCTCTAGTTCTGCAATTGTTGCCTCGAGGCCTTCGCGATCGGCAGGTTTATCGGGTTCAAGCAACAAGACGTTGTTTGTTTCAACTTCACTGCCCAACTGGACATCAGCCAACAATTCCTCGTCTACATCCTGCAAGTCCGCGCTAACACGTTGATCAGGTTGCAAGACAAGCCGCTCTGCCGCTTTTGATTTTTGTTGTTCTTTTTGCGAAATCAAACTTCGTACCGAAGTCAAAAATTCGTCAATGTCATCCGTTCGTGCCGTATTCGACATTTTTTCTTATCCCGATTTTGCACCCTGTCCGACAAGCGTAGCTGAAAAAAACCCAGCAAACAACAATCGGTTATTCTTTCCCGATAGACTGCAAAACGCGATCCAGTGCCTCGCCTTGCGGTGAGCGGCTGGTCGGAGCGCCCTTCACAAGGTTATAGTACTCTGATGGGTCGTATTGCTGCACTGCCAAGTTCAAATGATCGACCGTCAAAAGGCCCATCGCAGCTAGAACCGAGTATGATGCAACAACTTCATCGGATTGGGCCGCGATACGATTCGCACGTGCATCCAACAATTCCTGTTCTGCGTTCAGAACATCCAATGTCGTCCGTGAACCCAGTGTTGCTTCTTCGCGCACGCCTTGGAAGGCGACAGTTGCGGCACTAATCTGCTGCTCGGACGCTTGACGGGTCGCCCGGGCGACCTGCAACTGCGCATATGCATTGGCAACCTGCTGTTCGATTGCAATGCGGCTCAGATGTAGTCCAGAACGGGCGGCATCCCTGTTCGCGCTTGCCTGTCGCACCTGACTAGAGATCAAACCACCGCGATAGATGGGGCCAGAGACCGTAACGCCGGTCTGGAATGTATTCACATCGTCAATGTCGCGCGCAAGGAAACCATCCAGTGTCACGGTTGGATTAACAGCCGCTTGGGCGCGCTTGATGTTCAGTTCTGCGGCGGCGACGTTGTGCTGCGCTTCCAGGATTGCAGGGTGATTGCGCACCGCGAAATCCTGTGCATCGCCAAGGTTGCGCGATACGGGCGCAGGTCCCACAGCGCTTGGATTCACCGGAGCAGCACCAACAGCAGCACGAAATTCTTCTGCTGAAACTGCTAAATCGCCCTGCGATGCTGCAAACAAACTGCGCGCTGCGGCAAGCCTTGCCTCTGCAAGGGCGACATCTGTACGGGTCACTTCGCCAACTTCAAATCGATCTTGGGCGGCGCGGAATTCCTGTGTAATCAATCGCACGTTATTTTCGCGCAATTGCACAAATTCACGGGCGCTGATCAGGTTCATGTAGGATCGCACTGCGCGCAAAAGCACGCTTTGTTCAACCTCGCGCAAGGCTTGGCGGGTACCCAATACGATCTCTTTCTGGGCGTCGGTCGCAAGGCGACTTGAGCCACCATCATAGAGCGTCAGGCTACCGGTGATCCGGGCAACAGCACTGAAATCAGCACCTCCACTCGCTGGGGCGGATGAACTTGTCCGGTTCCCAGACAATGACCAGCTAATCACAGGCAAAACAGCCGCGATAGATTGTGCCACACCTTCGTCAGCCGCCCGAAGAAGTGCGCGGTTCTGGTTCAACAAGCCAGAGGTGTTGTAGGCAGATGCCAAAGCGTCTGACAGTGTTTCTGCTTTTGCAGCAGGTGCCGCCGCCAACGCCATCAAGGTCGCAACAACAACTAATCCCTTGCGTTTCATCCGATATCACCTTTGCCTAATTTCTTTTGTACGCAAGTCCGACCGCATGCGATCACTTAAAGCGCGAATGCAGCCCGCTTTTCGAAGCCCTTGAGTACCGGTGCGCTTGCATTGAATGCGAACCGCCAATTCACGGCACCATCGATCTTATGACCAACACGGACGACACCCAAATTCCCTTCGAGGAAGATACATGCGATCCGCCCGCCTTCGCGAAGCTGATCCGTCAAAGCTGTCGGCATTTCCTCGACACCACCTTGGATAATGATCACATCGTAGGGGCCGGATTTTGCAGCGCCCTCGGTCAACGCGTGCATCATGACAGCAGCGTTATCGATACCGTTTTGAGACAAGATGCTTTGCGCTTCTGCCGTGCGTGCCTCATCATCCTCGACCGCGACCACAAAATCACACAATCTCGAAAGAATCGCAGTCGAATAGCCCAGACCACAAGCCACATCTAGCGCCACATGCGAAGGCTGCACATCGAGCACTTCAAGCATCTTTGCTAGCGTACGCGGTTCAAGCATCACCCGTCCTTCATCGAGGGTCAGATTCTCGCCAATGTACGCGGCCTCGCGCTTGTTATCAGGCACATAGGCCTCGCGCGGGATGGCAAGCATCGCATCAATAATTGGGAACTTTGTTACATCTGACGGGCGAACCTGCGTGTCGACCATCATTGTGCGGCGGGACGTGTAGTCTGTCACAATCTAAACTCTTTCGTTCAGTGGTTTCGAACTACATGCCATAGTTGAGGTAAGGCGGCAACATTGAACGTACCGTGACGCAAACTCTGGTGCAGTTACTTTCTGCCAAAATCATCCAAAAACTTGCGGACTTGACTGGACTTCATATGCATGGAGCAGATGATCTCGGTGCGTACTTGAACCGGAACTTCCTGAGATGACCATTTGCGATGTGCAGAGCCCCGTCAATCAACCTGTCTTGGGCGAGGCGATGATCAAAGGTATCGGAAAAATGCGATGTATTGCGTGCTGGAATATTGGTTTGGCCAAGCACCGACAGCCGCACTGGCCCGTCTGGTGGAAAAATCTGCGGCGGCGCGTCGCAACGTATCGTTGATGCGGTTGCCGCGCATTTCGACAAACAAAAAGCGGGCCCCGCAAAGCCCGCTTCTTTACTTAAGTGCTTACATCAAATTCTGTACATTGATGCCAAAGGTGATGGCCCCGATAACATCACCCGTTGATGGATCCGTGATCGGCAAAGAGGCCTGTGATTGATAGAACCCCGTACTGTCATCGAATTCGACTTCGCTGATATGGAGCGCATCCGGCCCTACGCTGTAGGTTTCTTGCCATTTGGCTTCGTCACCTTGCCAGTAGTCAGAGGTTTGCGCACTTTGCGCGACATTCAAACCTTTGTTGTCCATCACAAAGACTTCCGTCACAAAGCCGGCTGTCGCTTCTTGTTGCGCGAGCAACCAATTCGATACCGGTGCAGAAAGTAGTTTTGAAATCAGCGGACCACCATTGTTGCCCGCCTCGGCACGCCACTGCTGATCTAGCGCGATGACGGCATCCTCGGTCAAGCTTGCGTGGTCGGCGTTTTGCGCGATGATCGCCGCGATCAAATCCGGTTCTGCCAGCCAGTTGGACAACTCGTCCTTGGCATATGCTTCAAGCGGAACCCGATAGACACCGTCCTGCCCTGGTGTGGCAATCAGATAAAGTGTGATCGTATTGTTCATCGCCACTGAAAGCGTTTGGGACAGTTCCGCCGCAGCCATAACATCGTCGGCAGATGGGGTTTGACCGGCCAAGGCTGCGTCGAAGATGCCGCGCTGTTCTTGCCAAATCTGGGACGTGGTTTCGAGACTGGCGCGGACGGCATCATTTGGGGGTGGGTTAATGCCCGCACCCGGGAAACCGTCGCGCAATGCAATCAACGTTTGCTGGAAAAGATTGACAGCTGTAGCAAGCTCGTCTTGCGTTTCTGCCGAAGCTGTCCCCGTCGCCAATTCGCACATTGCACGGGTCATTCGATAGGCCAATGCGCGTTGACGGACTGCAAAGTTCAAGACCGTCGCATCACTTTGCAGAAGCTGCTGTGGGTCGGCGTATTGCCCCGACACTGTTGCTGCCAAGATTTCAGTTTGATTGAAAACTGCGGCAAAACCAGTTCTGATCGTTGCAGCGTCTGTATCGGTACCCATACCGGACGCCAGTTTCTCTGCTGCGGTATCAAGCGGTTCCCAAAGGGAAGCTGTTTCGCTCAGCGACTTGAGTGTGCGCGCATTTTGTTCAGCACCGGGCATACCCAACGCTGGATTGCCGTTTACCAAACCGTCAATGATGCTATCGAAATCTTCACGCGACGACGCCAATTCTGAAATTGCGCTGTCTGCGTCGATTGCGCCGTTCACTCTGCAACTTGCCGACGCTACCGCCTCTGTCAATGATCGCAAACTGGCAGAGCGGTTCACCCGCGCCTTGCCACCAGTGTAAAGTGTTCGGTCGATGGATTGTGCCGAAGCAGCTTGAGCGCTGAAGATACCAACGGTCGGGAGGGCGGCAACAGCAAGCGCAAAGCAGAGCGTCTTCGAAAGACTGCCCCGCATTAAAGAGCGATGAAAAGTAGCGCTGCGCGGTGTTAAATTCTTGGTCAGCATTGTGTATTCCTATCGTATTTTACCGGGGCTACCGGTTGTAAGAACGCAAAGGTCTTAGATGTGGCTGTTGTGCTGCGCGCCCGAGCGGCATCATCCGGCCTGCGTCAAAGAGAGCGCTCGTGCCCCTTGTGAACAGCCGCATCACTGCGGCGACAGCTGGATAGTTTCGGACGGCCAGAGTTTTGGGTGCTTTTGAAAAGTCACTTAAACGGGCGCGAAGCAGTCATCGTTTGGCCTGCAATTCAGCGATGCGTGATTTATGACCACGCATCGCCTCTTGAGGTTTAGCTTTCGGCGGACTTAGAGATCCACACTTCGACACGGCGGTTGATACCACGGCCACGCTCTGAGACGTTACAAGCGGATGGCGCAACTTCGCCATAACCGGTTGTGGACATCTCGATGTTGTCCAAGCGACCTGCAGCAACTTCCAGGATCTCTTCAACAACAGCTTCGGCGCGCTGGATTGCCAACTGGCGGTTGCCGTCGAATGCACCGACGTCATCAGTGAAGCCGACAAAAGTGACAGCCGTACCTGCTGGCGCTTCTTCGAGATGTGCAATCAAACGCTGCATATCCAGACGGCCACGTTCATCGATCGAAGACGATCCCGTGCGGAACCGGAAAGTTGTCGAAAGACGGTCATACTGGTCCATCTGGCCAAGCATTTCGCCAATTACTTCACCTTCAAAACCAACGTCATACCGTGTCATTTCCGCTGTCAAAGCAGCATGACGCGCGTCGGTCTCATCTTGGGTGCGACGCAGGATACCCAGGTCAATAAAGCCGGACTTGCCGATCACACTGTCTGCGGTTTCGGAGATTGAGAAATCAAGGAACGACTGGGTGTTTGCGTCCAAGTTATCCCCGCGGTTGTACAGGTACATCCGGCGGCTCAGCGTATATTCCTCGGTTTTGGCAGAGAACGCGTCAGGTGTTGTCGCGATTCCGCACTCGTTGACAACAGTCAATGGCTTTGCGCCACGCTGGAACGCGTAGCCAAGGTAACCAATGGCGTTTCTGTCGTGGAACATGACAGTGGACATTGTCTGATCGTCAGCCGAGATACCTTGGGGGCGGAAATCAGGACGATCTTCCCCGTAAAGGTAATTCATGAAGTAATCGTAGCTTGCTGAATTCTCTTGGTGGGCAATCACGTTAATTGGGCGATCAGGGCCACCGACTTGTGACCAATTGGTAATCTCGCCAGCGAAAATGCCTTTGAGTTGCTCTTGGTTCAGCTGTTCAACTGGGTTGGACGAATGTGTCACGACAACCATACTGTCGACGGCGATGATACGTTCTTGGTTCGGGCTGACCATGCTGCCAGCACCCGCAGCACGCAGGGCACGCGCTTCGTCTTGTGTAATGCGGCGCGAGGACATGCCGACATTGGCGGTTCCATCAAGCAGTGCTTGAAATGCGTCGTCGTCGCCTGTTGCTGATACAAGGTACGAACCGATTTCGTCGCCGAAACCGCCGTCACCGATCAGGTTAACCAATGTTTGACCCGCAGCTGCGTTGTTGATCTCGGCGTCTGCATCCATAGAGGCTGCAAATCCGCTCATCAAGAGCGGCATCATGCCAAGGCCAAGTGCTTCGGAACCAACAATCACAACATCCGCAGATGCGCTTTCAAAGTTAGGGCAAGCCTGCCCTTCACAGATCATGCTGCTGGTTGCGACACGCAGATCACCTAGTGACGTGCGAATGACGTAGTTATCACTTTCGACGCCAATCAGGTCGCCGACAAGGCTCATCGTGCCGTCGGTCGATGTCAGTGTAACCTCTTGGGCCATAACCGCATGCGGGAATAATATTCCAGATGCCAAAGCAAATCCTGCGACAGATGCTTTCAGTCGTTTTTTGAGTTCGTGTACCAAAGTCTTTTCTCCTAATTTGTCATCAAGGGTGACTGGACCCCTCACCGAAGACCAAATCCAATCACCTCGGAGATATGCCCCGACATGATTTCCCGTGCTATTTTTGGAAACAAAAAACTCTTCACTTTTGGAAACAAACCACTCAATTTGGCGGAAATTGTTTCTAAATATTGTTTCTTTGTGAGGCTTTTCTTGGCGCTTTCCAGACAATTTGACTGCAGGATGTCTGCGCTAACATTTAGAGATGTTTGGGGAAGGAATGTTGTAATCCCAGTGTTTCTTATGAATTCGAAACCCAAACAGCCATGCGTGCCATGTCGACCCCAACAAAACGTAAATCTTGGAAGGTTAGTTTTACGTCTGGCCTTGATTGGCAGAGCAGGACGCATTCGATTGCATCAAACATGCCCAATGACTTTGGGAAGAATCATGCCAATGTCAAAGCCGGCATTTTAACTCTCGCGAAAGCCTTCTAGGGTGCTGTTATGCAGGATGAATTAACGCAAGTTTTTATACTATTGGGGATCGTGTTCGCCCTTCTCGTATGGGGTCGCATTCGATATGATCTCGTGGCATTCGGCGCGCTCATCATTGCAGCGACCCTTGGACTGGTTCCGACCGAAGATGTTTTTTCAGGCTTCGGGCATTCGGCTGTGGCTATTATTGCTTTGGTCTTGATCGTCAGTCGCGGACTATCCTCTTCAGGCGCTGTCGAACTGATTGCGTCGCGGCTCATCAACCCTGATCGACCTCTTCGATTACATATTGCCGTTGTGGCAACTCTGGCGGCTGGATTGTCCGCGATTATCAACAATGTGGCTGCACTCGCGCTTCTTATGCCGCTTGATCTTGAGGCAGCGCGCAAAGCCAAGCGCGCGGCCGGACAAACATTGATGCCCCTTTCTTTTGCGACAATTCTTGGTGGCATGATCACGTTGATCGGGACCCCGCCCAATATCGTGATTTCGGAATACCGACAGGGGGTCCTGGGTGAACCATTTGGGATGTTCGACTTTGCGCCAGTCGGGCTTGCTGTGGCCATTGCAGGCATAGCGTTTGTTTCTCTGTTTGGCTGGCGATTGCTGCCAACGCGGGCTTCGGTGCTTGATACAGAGAAGGACGTCAGCCAAGGCCGGTATGTTGCAGAGCTTCGCATCGGAGAGCAGACCATAAAAGACGGGATGGTTGTACGCGACCTTCATCCAAAAGCGAATGATGCGGATGTCCATATTCTTGGGTTGATCCGCCGTGGAAAGCGAATTCGCGGCCTTGCTTATCGTGAGGAGTTGCGCGCGGGCGACTTTTTAGTCGTCGAAGGTGATCCCAAGTCAATCGAATCCTTTATGGGACAGGCAGGATTGGATTTTGCTGGTTCTGAAAAACACGAAGGCGGCGTGGTTGCACCCGGTCTGACACTGGCCGAAGCCATTGTGCCAGAAGGTGCGCGGATTGATGGGCGCACTTCACGAAGTCTCAACCTCTTGCAACGGCATTCGGTCACGCTTTTGGGCGTTGCACGGGAAGGCGTTAGTTTCCAAGACCGCGTTCGCCTTCTTCCGATCCGTGCAGGCGATGTCCTGTTGCTGCTTGGAACCCCTGACCGTGTCGCTGCCGCCATAGAATGGCTCGGTGTTCTTCCTCTTGAAGGGCGCCAGACCGAAGTTATCCAACGCAGCAAGGCGGGTTGGTCGATCGGAGTATTCATGCTTGCGGTCAGTCTGGCCGTGTTCGGTATTATTCCATTGTCCGTAGCACTTGGCGGCGCCGTTATTTCTTATGTTGGTCTAGGACTTATAAGTGGGCGCGAAGTCTACACTTCGGTGGAATGGAAAGTCATTGTACTTCTCGCCAGTCTCATACCGCTTGCCGAAGCGTTTGAGCACTTTGGCGGTGCGGATTTAGTTGCCAACCAGATCGTCAACTTAAGTGAAGGCTACCCAGCTTGGGTTTCGTTGGTCGCGCTGATGATTGTGACGATGACGCTGTCTGATTTCTTGAACAATGTGGCGACTACACTGATCGCAGCGCCGATATCGATGTCGATTGCATCCGCAACCGCAACCAACCCTGACACGTACCTCATGACCGTCGCCGTTGCCGCGTCATGCGCTTTCCTGACGCCGATCGGGCATAAGAACAACACGCTTATTCTGGGCCCTGGTGGATACAGATTTGGGGACTATTGGCGTATGGGTTTGCCCCTAGAGATTATCGTCATTTGCGTAGCAGTTCCTACGATACTCGTCGTTTGGCCATTATAAGTCGGTCATTGCCCCACGCTCGCGACTGTCAAAAAGAGTAAACCATCAGGCGCTGGTTCCAATTTCTGAAGCCGGATCTCTGCATGGCTGCTGAGACGAGGCGGTTCATCGCCATTGATCAGGTCAGCAGGTTCCTTGGACCCCGGCTTTTCAAGCTGACAATCGGCCACGATTGATTACGCAAATTTTATGACTCTGCGATCAATAAACTTTGATGCTAGGCTTCTGATGCCAGCAATTGATCTGCGGCATATTACGTATTCACGTGAGACCTAAGAGACAAATAAAAATCAGACCGAAAAGGCATTCATTCTATATTGGGAGGAACGACATGAATTTAAGACCCGATCCAACATTCCACGCATCGCCAAAACTAGCGATGGAAGCGCCACCAGAAAATTACGCTTTTACCGTCATGCTCAGCCCCGACGGGTCTCAGTCAGATGGCATTGCTGTCATCGATTTGAAACCAGGGTCCAAGACCTATGGCCAAATCGTTCATCAGGTGATTGTTCCCAACAAAGGCGATGAATTTCACCACTTTGGCTGGAACGCCTGTTCTTCGTCCTTGTCGCCCCTATCCGGTCACGCGTTCCTTGAACGCCGCTATCTGATCGTCCCAGGAATCCGATCTTCGCGCATCTATGTGATCGACGTCAAAGATCCGCTGAAAGCCCACATTCACAAGACAATCGAGCCCGAAGAACTGTTCCGCAAAACGGGGTATTCGCGTCCCCATACGATCCATTGCGGCCCTGAAGGCATTTATGTGTCCTGCCTTGGTGGCGGAGGCGAGGATGGAACAGACGGTCCTCCCGGTATTTTCATCATGGATTGCGAGACTTTCGAGATCGTTGGCCAATACGAGATGGATCGGGGCAAGCAAGACAAGCACTATGATTTCTGGTGGAACCTGCCGCAGGATTATATGGTCAGTTCCGAATGGGGGCTACCGCCGCAATTCGAGAACGGAATTGTACCCGAGGATTTGCTGTCCAATAAGTACGGCCATTCCATCCACTTCTGGGACCTGCGCGCGCGCAAGAATATCCAGACGATGGACTTTGGTGAAAACTATCAGATGGCGCTGGAAATTCGCCCCGCGCATGATCCGACGAAATCCTACGGTTTCTGTGGCGTCGTTGTTGATACAACGAACCTCCAAGGTGCGATTTTCACATGGTGGCGCGATGAAGATGGTGTCTGGCAGTCCAAGAAGACCATTACAATTGATCCACGCCCCGAAGACCCTGCCAACCTTCCGCCTTTGCTACAAGGTTTTGGCGCGGTTCCGCCTTTGGTTACCGACATCGACCTGAGCCTTGATGACAAATACCTGTATGTCGCTTGCTGGGGCTTGGGCGAAATGCATCAATATGATGTCAGCGATCCGATGAACCCCGTTTTGGCGGGCAAGGTAGAATTGGGTGGTATCGCCAAAGGGCAAAAACACCCTAACGGCAAAGGTTTTGCTTACGGTCCACAAATGGTCGAGATCAGCCGCGATGGCAAACGGGTCTACTGGACCAACTCGCTCTACTCCACATGGGACGACCAGTTCTATCCGGACGACGAAGGGGGACAAATGGTCATGGCTGATGTCGGCGAAAACGGGGGGCTGACCTTGAACAAGGATTTCTACATCGACTTCCCCAAGGGCTTGCGTTCGCACCAGATCAGGCTGGAAGGCGGGGATTGCTCCACGGATAGCTTTTGCTACCCTTCCGTCTAAATGTTAGGTGAAATCGCTTCTGTGACGGCCCTTTGGGGGGCCGTCATTTTTTCTGGTCTCTATCACGGCATCAATCCCGGCATGGGCTGGCCTCTTGCTGTCTCGGCTGCATTGATGGAACGAAACCGCAATGCCATGCCAAAAGCATTGGCCATGCTCGCCCTTGGCCACTTTCTAGCAATGATCGGTATCTTGTTGCCGTTCACTGTGATGATCGTTCTGGTCGATTGGCAGACAGAAATTCGTATCGGCGCAGGACTACTGGTCATTGCGATGGGGATTTACCTTCTGATCAACAGACGGCATCCGAAATTTCTGGCGCGTGTGCATCCGGCACGGCTTGCCTTGTGGTCCTTTCTTGCTGCGATGGCCCATGGCGCGGGTTTGATGCTGGTTCCGATTTATCTGGGCATCTGTGCCATCGGCGCCAATGAAACAGGCCATCTCGCGGCGCAACGCCTGATGAGTGATAACATCGTGACCGCATTCTTGGTGGCCGCCGTCCATACGATGTCAATGACACTTGCCGGAGGCCTGATTGCCATCGCGATCTACTTTTGGCTGGGGCTCAAGTTTCTTTCAAGGACATGGTTCAATCTTGATCTTGTCTGGGCCCTGAGTTTGGTTCTGGTTGGCGCGTTCGGCATTTATTCGGCTTACGCAGGGCATTGACCAATGCTTGTCGGCGATTTGCAGAGAGCGTTACCTCGCGCATGCTGGCACGAGTGACATCAAATATCCCAAGGTGATCAAATGACAATAAAAGAGGAAGCATGCGCACCCGTGAAATCGGTGGCCAAGCTGCCATTTGCCGCCTTTCTTAAGTGCCGCCATGCGAGACACAGCAGATCATCAGATGTTTCTACTGCGTGGCTGCTTTTTGATTTGAAATGAACGTCAAGAGGTTGACCCAAAAGACGGCCAAGTATCCGATAATCGGTAGCCTTCTGGCCAAGGGTCATCTGGATCAAGCATGTGTTGGTGCGTACCGGTTATCCAAGCGCGGCCAGTAATCTCTGGTACAATCGCCGGTTTGTCACCGACCATCGTTGTTTCCGATATCTTCCCATGAAACTCTGAGCCAATGATTGATTGGGCGGTAACTGTATCTCCGACTTTCATCTGACCAGATTGGTGCAAAAGCGCCATGCGAGCAGATAACGCCGTTCCGGTCGGAGAGCGGTCGATCTTGCCCGGCTGGATTGATACCGCAGCTTTTGTACGCAGATGATTACCGTTCCACTCTAAAGGTCCAGCAAAAAGGCAAAACGA
>Ga0102814_10002775_pt1 | contig 11697 bp, 13 predicted proteins | sample ColrivemetaGS741_FD_79112 | JGI IMG/M metagenome (GOLD analysis project Ga0102814, IMG submission 79112) | Estuarine microbial communities from the Columbia River estuary - Flood tide ETM metaG S.741 | ecosystem: Environmental > Aquatic > Marine > Intertidal zone > Estuary | place: USA... | reverse complement strand
TACCTCAACGTTGTGAGCGTCTGCCATTTGGAATACTCTATCAACTAATCTTTTGTTAATAGATTGAGCTAAATCGTTTACTGCAACGTTCTCTAACATAGAGATTACGTCGTAGTTCCAAACTCTGTTCAAGTCTTGGATTTGCTCTACAGATGCAGAGATCGCAACTTGGTCAGTTTCAGCCTCGATGAATTTTGTGAACATTCTTAGACCCATTTGTCTGAATCTTGATTGTTCCCCTTGCTCTCTTTTCATTGAGTTAGGTACTGAACCATTTGCTCCTAAGTAAGGACCAGAGAATGGATTATTTGCAGGGTCATTATTGTAAGCATCATCACTCATTGAAGTAAATCCAGAAATGTGGTTTTCTAATGCAGATACTAATTGTACTGTCCCAGCTCCGATTGTAGGTGGAACTGTAACAGCTGCACCGATCGCAGTAATTGTGAACGTTTCTAAATCACTAGCTACAGATCCTCCTGTTCCATCAGTAAGAACTCTAACAATTAAGTGTCCATCTACTCTTGAGAATCCTACGAAATCGTAAGTTCTAAGTATACTACCATTGTTAGTAGTAATAGGAGTTCCTGGTACTAATGTTCCTCCAGCTAATGCAGCTGCAGTAATTCCTTGAAGTTTAACCATGTACGGTTCGAAATCCGAATCATTTGTTCTACCACCTGTGTAAAGGTAATCAAGGTAAGGTAAGAAACCTACTGGAGAATCCATAGGAACAACTGGAACTAGGTCGAAACCGATAGTTTTTGCTGCTACTTGAATTGCTACAGGAAGTAATGAAGGGAATTTATCCCCAGATCCTGAATCTCCGTAAGAGTTTTTTGCTCCACCAGCTGTGAAAGGCGTTTGCCCCGGTGTTGGTGCGAAAGCTGCTCCCATTCCTGGTAAAGCTCCTGGAGTTTGAAGGAATTGACCTGGTCCAGCTTGCTCAAATAACGGCGCAGTATTATCAAATATTGCGTGGTTATGAGCGTATTCCGCTAACCATGGTGTTTTTCCCATATCAGCTCCATGAGATTCCAAAATCGGTGCCCATGTGTTATTCAAACTTGCGTCGTTTGAACGTCTAAAAATTTTAGTCTTAGCCATTTTAAATATGGTTTTTTTTAGTTGTTAGCACGTCTTTGTAGACTTGCTAGGTAATTTGAGGAATATCCTCTACTTGACTCAACTACCCTTTCAACGGATATCATACCTTCTGTACTTTGGCTTTCGTTAAGTTTTTGTATTTCTTTAATATTTTGTGCTTCAATCGCAACTCTTTCATTTATTCCTCTAAAGTCTTGCTCATCGAAAAATGATTTAACTTGATAAGGAGTATTTAAATTATATAATTGAGATTTAGCGAAAATTCTGCTTTTTTCATTCTCATTCATCTTATTCCAAACCGGTTTGATTGTGTCTGGCATGAATTTCTCAAGAATGTGTAAATCTTTAGTTGATTCATTGATAACAGCATCCATAATTCCTAATACATCTGATTCATTGAACCAAATTGTAGCTCCTAATGCTTCAACAATCGCTTGTTTCTTATTAGACTCTAATTTGTAGAAACCTTCTCTGTTAGATTCTGAAAGAACCTTTAAGAATGGGTGTCTGTTTTCTAATACTGCTTTAGCTGAGTTAGAAGTAACTTCTGAAATAACTGCATCTACACTAGATACTAAGTCATCAATTGATTTAGACTCTGTTAATCTTTCAACATTATCTAATAAACTTCTTTGTGCTGGAGCTGAAATTCCTGAATTCATTTGTTCTGCAACATATTCAGTGTAACCAATTCCTTGAGTAGTTTTTTCTGCTACATATTGAGCATATTCTCTATTCTCATTGATTGCATTAGAAAGATACTCTGAGAATTGAATTCCGTTGTTAGCTCCTTCAGCTACGTATTCTGTATATTGAATACCTTTATCTAATTCCTCAGCTAAGTAGTTTTGGTAAGTAATAGAACCGTTTAAGCTCTCTTTTAAATACTCAGCGTAGTTAATAGTTTGATTTAATTTTTCTGCGATATAATCGTTATGACCAATAGAAGTATTTAACTTTTCTCCAATATAACTAGTATATTCAATTGCATGGTTTGTAGTTTCTGCTACGTGCTCCGTGTAAGCTACGTTTTTATTAACCATTTCAGAAAGATAATCTGAATAATTAATAACTCCTTCAAGGTGCTCTGCTATATAACTAACAAAATTATACAATTCGCTAAGATCTTGTCCTTTACCGTTTCCAGCAGACTCTAACAAAGCTCTTTGATTTTTTAATTCAGCTTTTACACTTTCGAAGTTTTCTTTAACAACTTCTGAATACCTGTTCATATTCTCCTTTGTTACAAAATCTTTATTGTCGGCCATTGTAATATTATTTTTTTCTGGTTGTATAGAGCTCTCAAACATGGATTCTATAGGATTATTTATTTTATATATTTTAATATTATCACCAAAGTTTAAACTTTCTGAAATATTAACTAAATGCTCCTTTTCTACGAATGAGTCTTCTTTTAAATGACTATAGCTTTCTGTTATCATTTGGAAATCACTTTTAAGTGATTCGTTTAATGTTTTTCTTAGAATTGCTTCAGTAAAACCAGGCTCTCCTACTAAATCATAAGTAAATATTCTGTGAAGTTTAACTTTGCTAGATTCAAGAACCTGTCCTGCTGCTCTAGAAGAAATTGATAAATTAACTCCTCCATCTAGTAAAGCTCTTGCGATCTTTCCGTTTGGCGTGTTATTTAAAATTCTTAATTTGATGTTTACTTTATCTCCACCGTCGTAATCTAAAGCTTCGATAATATGTGATGCACTTTTAAGAGTTACATCGAAATGCGGTGGATGATCTAAATCTCCAACAAGCTGACCTTTATCGATCTTATCCTGTAAATAGCTTAAGTGCGGAAGATACTCGTCCTTCTCATAAACTCGGTTGTTGTTATTCTTAGCGCCAAATACAGCACAAACACCTTCTAATATATAATCATTAGATGCCTTTTTCATTTTTAAATCTTTTCCAACGTTTTCTACGATTAGTACAAAGTCGTCAAAAGAATTACTGCTTGATAAGTCCATTATAAGTCTGCAATTTTTTATTATTTATAACAGACTTAATAGAAAAAAATTAAATTTTTTCCTCTATTCTTGGATAAAAGAATCTTTTATAGAATTTAATGTTGATTTATTGATCTTTGTTAGATCAGGTGGAATGACGTTGAATTTAATAATGTAATTACCGATCTCGGTAGATTTACCTTTTATTCCCTGTCCTTTGATATTAAACTTAAGATCGTTAAGTTTTTTAGGAGTTGATATCTCCGCATCATATGATTTATCTAACATTGTAGATATTCTAACCTTTTCACCAGGGAATAGGGCCTTGTATAATGGAATATCAATATATTGAATTACATTACTATCTTCTATCTCTATGTCACTAGGCACATTAACATTAACTTCAAGAGTAAAGTTACCAAATAGAAGCATCATTTCAGGATCTCCCCATGCATTCATTCGTCTATGTACATCTTCACTTCCTAGCTTGTCTAGTTTAATGTTCATAATGTAACGATCCCCAACTTTAGTTAATGGTAGGTATTTTTTTCTAAGGTCTAAATGAATATTTAAAATCTTATCTCCTTTGGTTTTATTAAAAGATCCATCGACTGAATACCTCTCATATTTAACTTCAATTTGCGTTCCTAGGATAAGGTCTTTTAATTCTACATCAACTGATTTATTTACATTTAAATATTCAGTAGATGGAGTTTTATTAGTATGTGCACTTGTGAATCCACCTCTATTCGCTCCTCTTCCGAATCCTGAATTACTTGATCCGAATCCACTTACCCAATCATCAAATGATGTCTTATCTCCGAATGTTGTACGTGGCCTTCTACTTATATCATAAGCTTCTCTCTTCTTAGAGTCTCCTAATATTTCATATGCTCCTGCTACTTCCTTAAATTTTTCCTCTGCCTTGGGATCTAAATTAACATCTGGATGGTATTGTTTAGATAATTTACGGAACGCCTTCTTTATTTCATCCGCGCTAGATGACTTATCGATTCCTAATATTTTATAATAATCTTTCAAAACAGTTAAACCATAGTTATTTAATATTGTATATATTATTATAACAAAGGTTTCGAAATAATATCAATATGCTTCCAAAGAAATTTATAGACTTCCATAATATACACAAGGACAAGAATATAGTAGTTTGTGGATGTGGAATGTCACTCCTTGATTTCGAACCTCATTACAAAGATTTTATTACAATCGGAGTAAATGACGTACCTAAATTATTTGATCCAACTTATAACTTAGTGACAGATCATCCTAATAGATTTAATGAAGGTAGAAAAAAGATAATTAATGAGGGAGATTATAAATATTTATTCACATGTGTTGGGGGATGGAGACATCCTAGGATGGTTCATTTCGAGTTAGGAGCAAAAGGAGCAAAGCATTTAGATATACCAGATAAAGTAGATCATTTTCTAAACTCACCATATACTGCGATTAATGTCGCATATAAATTAGGAGCAAAAAATATTGGAATTGTCGGCGTTGATTTTACAGATGGACATTTCTATTCTCCAAAGGATGGAGCACATTCACTTTCTAGAATGAGATATCTATCGGATTTAAAATGGGGATATAACCACATTAAACAAGAACTTGCAAAGCGCGATGTTCAACTATACAACCTAAGTAAGCAAAGCCAAATTGATGTTGTTCCGTATATGAGTATCGAAGAATTTAAGGAATTATGAAAATTGTTATACCCGCTAGGAAGGGTTCTAAGGGACTTCCATTTAAAAATAGAAAGCTATTCAATAGAACTGCGGATATTATTCCAGATGACATGAAAGGGTTCACATACGTCTTAACGGACGATGCTGAGATAATTAAAATGGCAGAAGATTACGGATTTAATATAATAGTTAGGCCATATGCTATTTCACAAGATGAAACTTCAACTAAGGAAGTAATGCAATTTTTTGTAAATAATTACGTAGAAAATATGAATGAGGATATAGTTATGTTATACTTAACATATCCAGAAAGAACATGGGAGGATGTAAAACTTGCTTGGAGGTTCGTGTTTGATAACAATGCACATTCAATGCTATGTAAAAAAGAATTAGAAACGTCTCCATTCCTAATGTTGAAAGAAGAAGATGGAAATAAGGCCTCTCAATTATTCTATCATGATCTATATAGAAGACAGGATTATCCTAAATGTTTTGAGATAAGTCATTTTATTACCATATTCAGAGGATCGGTGTTAAATAAACTAAATAACAATCTTTATAATAGAGACACTATATTTATGGAGATAAAAAATAATGTAATCGACGTTGACACTCAGCGTGATTTAGATAAACTAGATGAATAATTTTGAAGAAATAGATAACATTTGTCTTGTTGCTGAATGTAGCAATGGAGCATTTCACCATACTAGAGTAATGCTAACGACGTTTATTAATCATAATAAGTGGTTCGACGGCACTGTCGTATTACTTACTCTTAAATCTCAGCCACTATCGGATCATAATATGAATATTATGTTACAGATATACGATGATGTTGTAATATATGAAATTCCAGATATTGATATTGATACATTGAATGATAAAGTTAAAAAGAGATATGGATATTCTAACATACTTGATTACTTAAGTCCATATGCGTTTAAAATTAAATCTAGAGGTAATATCTACCTATCTAGAAATGTTGCGGTGATGAAAGATATTTCAAAAATACTATCGGACGATAAATTATCAATAGCTTCGAGTTCTGAATCATTTCCAAGCATTGGATCAAATGTTGATGGAAATATGATGTTTATACCGCATAAATATCTAGGTGAAACTTTATTTAATTCACTAATGACCAGATTGAATAATTCAATTATTGATGGATCGCACTCATACATCAAAGAGTTTATTGACTCGAATAATATTGAAGTTAATAATTTGCCATCTTCTCTCATGACAAACGCTTCTATATTTACAAATAATAAATATGCGACATTTGTAAGATATTCAAGCGCTATAAATTCCATATTCATTAATGAGGCAACTTTGACTAATGCAAATAATTCTAGAATGCAAACTTATTGGAATCAGCTCATGCATAAATCACAAATGTCTCTTAATACAGCATCTAAGAAGACTATCATTAGACAGACACTAAAAAAGGAAAAACTTGATAATGATAAGTTAGATAAGGCTAGAAAAAATATAGTTGGGTATAAAAAAGGGGAATGGAACCCATCTCTATATGATAGGTCAACTATTGACGGAATATCAGTCACAATTACAACAATGATATGGAAAAGGCACGACATATTTGAATTATGGGCAAATGGAGTTCATAGACTAAAAAGAGATTTTCCTGAGATCAAAATAGATGTATTGATTGCTGGATCAGAGGGCAAATCAAGCAAGGATATGGTTGAGAAGCACGGATTTACATACATCGAAGTACCCAACTCGCCACTTGGGGCAAAGGCAAACGCTAGACTAAATGCGTCCAAGCAATTTGATTCAGATTACATCGTACTTGTTGGATCTGATGATATTATATCTAGTAATTGTTTTTTATTAATGCTATGTAACATGGCAAAGGGATATGATGAAATTGCTCCAATGGATATATACTATTACAACACAGTTGATAATAAAGCATACTATTCTCATGGATATCAGAATAAGCGAAAGGGGGAACCTATTGCAGTTGGACGATGCCTATCAAAATCAATATTGGATAAAGCAGGATGGCAACTATGGTCAAATACGGCACTTCAATATTTAGACGGATGGTCAAGAGATAAAATTAAAAAACATAGAACCTCTAAACTATATTATTCATGTAGAGAAAGTGGAGTAGTCATATGTGATATTAAAAGTGAAGTTAATATGACACCGTTTAAACAGCGGGCAAATAATGAAGAGGTCAGATTAGATGAAATATCATCTGAGATTCCAGAAATAATAATTAAGAATGAGTAATAGAAGAGAAGAAACAGTTAAGCAATATTATAAGGAAGAGTATCACGCTCAATATAATCTAAGTAAAGCCAATATTAAATTATATAATGAGATCATTGGATTACTAGGAGTTGATACAATATTTGAATTTGGGTGTAATGTCGGTAGACACCTAAATCGACTAAATAACTTCGGATATACTACATCTGGCATCGATATAAATTCTGAATTTATTGAAGAAGCAATAAGTAATGGACTATCTGTTAAAACTGGAGACGAGTCATTTCTAGTAAATCATATTAGTGATGATGAGTACGATTTATCATTTACAAATTCAGTGATATGTCACATGCCTCCGGAAACAGCAGACATTGCTATAACCGAACTTAAGAGAATATCTAAGAAATATGTAATAATGTGCGAATGTATCACAAAGGATCATAAATTCTGGTGGGTTCACGACTATAAAAAATATGGATTCACTGAGTTATTAACAGTCGAATCTCATCTATATAATAAGAACGATGCAATATATAAAATATTCATATATAAAAAATAATCTATTAAAATGGACAAAACAATGAACGTCATTCATATTGATGCTAAAATCGGAAACAATGTAGAGATTGGAGAATTTTGTGTGATAGAAGAAGGAGTAGTTATCGGAGATAACACTATTCTTAGAAATTATGTAGAACTTAGAAAAAATACAATAATCGGATCTGATTGTTATATTGATTCTAGAGTATCTACTTCTGGAAATTGCAAAATTGGAAACAATGTAACACTTCGTTACGATACAATTATTGCAAGAGGAGTAGAGGTAGGAGACGGTACTTATATCTGTCCAAGAGTTATGACAAACAACTTAGATTCTGGAAAGACTCAAATTGGAGGTGCTAAAATCGGATCAAAGTGTTTTATAGGAACTAATACTGTCATTCAGCATGGATTAACAATTACGGATGGAGTAACAACTGGATCAATGTCATTTATTAATAAAGACATTACTGAGCCTGGGATTTATTTTGGAAATCCCGCAAAAAAATATGTAAAGAAATAATGAATAGCTGGAGTCAAGATGAAAACGGAAACAAGATTCACGTAACTGCAATAATTGGAGATAACGTAGAACTAGGAAAAAACAATACAATATATCCATACTCGGTAATCGGAGTACCTGGATTTATTAGAGATGCTGAGAATTCAACTGGAAAAGTAAAAATTGGCAATAATAATAAAATAGGAACACATACTGCTATTATGGTAGGCCAAGATGGCACAACTGAAATAGGAGATAATAATCTAATTATGAATTACGTTAATATTGGACATGATACAATAATTGGAAGTGACAATGAGATTGGAGCAGGTACTGTTATTGCAGGATGGGTTAAAATAGGAGATTGTAATAAAATAAAAATTAGATGCACTATTCGTAATCGTAAGAAGATAACTAACGGTAATATAATAGGTATGTGTTCGAACATCACTAAAGATTTTGAATCTGATAGAGGATGGCTGATATATGGTAATCCTGCAAAACAAATAAAATTAGCTAAATGATTCCAAAGGTGTTAGTAGTAATGCCAGCATATAATGCTGCTAGATTTCTCAATGAATCAATCCCTTCTATATTAAATCAGAAAGGAGTTGAAGTTAAGCTTATTGTAATAGATGATTGCTCAACTGATGATACATATCGAATTGCTCAATCATATCCTCAAGTAACTGTGATGCGAAATTCAAAAAACATGGGTAATTACTATTCTGTAAATAAAGCAATGTATGAGCATATAGGAAATAATACAGATTGGGACTACCATAATTATCATGGAGCAGATGATGTATCTAATCCAAATCGATTCATTAAACAAATTAAAATGTTTGAATCTTCACCTAACGCATTAGCAATCGGATGCAGATTCCAAAGAATGGAATTTAAAACTAGAACAATTCGTAGAACAAATCCAAAGACAAATGAATCAATGCTGATATTTAAAAAGGAAATACTAGATATTGTAGGATTTAGAGATTCAGGTAGAGCAGGTTGTGATACCGAATATAAGCAGAGAATATTATTAGCACGACCTGGTTGTATTTCAAGTATCGACGAAGTTCTATTAACCGCATATTTACATGATGATAATTTAACAAAGAGAATTCCGATAGGAGGAACTCATCGTAGAAATTACGTAGCTGAATTTCAAGCTAAACATCGAAAAATGAAAATCGAGAATAACTTTTACCAAGACTTTAAGCCATGAAATTAGGAGTATCGTACATTGTATTTGACGGAACTGAACTATTAGAACATTCCATTAAACAAATTAGAAAGCATGTTGATTTTGTCCATGTAATATATCAAAACATATCCTGGTTCGGTAAGAAACTGCCTGATTCAGATTTAGCAGAATTGAAGAAACTAGAGCGAGCCGGATTAATCGACCGTCTTCAATTATTCTCAGGGTTCACTCCGCTTATAGATACCTCTAATAATTCAATATTGACCGCAAAGAGCTATGAACGTAAGAAGCGACAAGCCGGTCTCGATGCATGTCTAAGAGAAAAATGTTCTCATTTTTTATGTATGGACGTCGATGAATTTTATGATAGTATTGAATTTGCAAATGCATATGAAACAATTAAAACTAGAAACTTAACAGCAACGTCTGTTAAGTTTATCAACTATGTTAATATACCAACTAGACACAGGGGAATGGATTCAAATACTGTTCCGTTCATATGCAGAATAAATCCTACATGTAGAATGGATAAACATTTTTTTACTAGATGTGACCCTACTCGAGGAATATCAAATACTGGTCCAAAGACTAGCTTCTATGAATTCAGTCACTCTGAAATTAAGATGCACCACATGGAAACTGTTAGGAAAGATTTACGATTAAAATATGAATCAACTACTAGAAGTATATTTAACAGAGGAAAAACTGACCAGTTAATTAGTAATATAAAATCAGTAGACGAAGCAACACATAATTTTAGTTTCGAAAGAATTATATTTCCAGGAACTCCTGAAGTCAAATTAACTACAGTTCCTAATATATTTAATATACCGTACGAAAAATGGAACACACAAAGATAATAGCAGAGATTGGTATCAATTACGCATATGGCGATGATCGATCTAAATTTCTAGATAACGCTAAACGACTAATTGATGTAGCAATAGTCGCCGGATGTGATTGGGTTAAATTTCAAAAGAGATCTCCGGAACATTGTGTTCCAGAGCAACAAAAATATACTCTTAAGAAAGTTCCATGGAGAACTGAAGAAACCACTTATATTCAATACAAGCACGATATAGAATTCAATGAGCATCAGTGGAAAGAATTGTATGCATACTGTGAAGATAAACCAATTGGAATATTTGCATCGGTCTGGGATAAACATTCTGTCGAATTCATGAATAATCTAGATTCACAAATTTCTAAGATTCCATCTGCGCTTATAACTGACATTGATTTGTGCTCATATGCACGTGATCATTTTGATTGCTTAATTGTTAGTACTGGAATGAGTACTGAAGAGGAGATAGAGCGATGCATGAAATCCGTTAATCCTAGCGTTGTTATGCATACGAATTCAAGTTATCCGTCTAGTGTTGATGAACTTAGATTAGAGTATATCACATGGCTTAAGAACAAATATCCAAATTCAGATGTTGGATATTCTGGACATGAGTATGGACTTATTACTACAATGGCCGCTGTGACACTTGGAGCAACGTGGGTTGAACGACACATTACACTTGATAGAACTAATTGGGGAAGCGATCAATCATCATCCGTGGAGCCTAGTGGACTTATGAAGCTTGTTAAAGGAATACGTGATATTGAGCGTGCAATGGGAGGAAATGAAGAACGTAAGGTATTCGGATCAGAGCTTTCAAAACGCAAATCACTAAGAGGATAATGAAAAAACCAAAACCACCATTTACAATAAACGCTATTCAACAATTCATTGAAGGTAATATTAGAATGTTAGGTGATAAGCTTAATATTATACCTGAACATGAAAGTGAGCAAGTTATGTATCGTGCTGAAATATGCAAGAATGACTGCGTTAAGTATGGATATTGTGTAAACTGTGGTTGCGAGCTTCCCGGAAAATTCTACGTAAAGAAATCATGTAATGCCGGTGGAAGATTTCCAGACTTAATGGATGCTGAATCCTGGGATAAATATAAGAAAGACAACAACATTAATTTCGAATGATAATATACATAGACATAGATAAAACTATTTGCACAAGTCCAAATACATTAGAGTATGACAAAGCACGACCAATTAAAAAGGCAATTGATAAGGCTAATTCATATTACGATAGAGGAGATACTATTGTATATTGGACGGCACGTGGAACAGGATCTGGTGTAGATTGGAGAGAGATTACTCTAAGTCAATTCAAAAGATGGGGAGTGAAATTTCATGAACTTAAATTTGGTAAACCTGTATATGATGTGTTCATAGATGATAAAAATTTAAATGCTGATCAGTGGCTAAATGATCCAGCATCACATGGACTAGATGACTAAGAAAAAGATATTGGTACTCGGAAATGGTGTTTCAATTAATGATATTGATTTTAACCGATTAGATCCAAATATTGAAACATTTGGAGTTAATAGAATATGGTTGAAGCACTTCCCAACGTATTAT
>Ga0102814_10002772_pt1 | contig 11700 bp, 14 predicted proteins | sample ColrivemetaGS741_FD_79112 | JGI IMG/M metagenome (GOLD analysis project Ga0102814, IMG submission 79112) | Estuarine microbial communities from the Columbia River estuary - Flood tide ETM metaG S.741 | ecosystem: Environmental > Aquatic > Marine > Intertidal zone > Estuary | place: USA... | reverse complement strand
CGAGATTGTAGATAATAACGGAACACCTAGATATAATGATAAAGGTGATCTGTTATCTGTCGATGAGATGGTTACAGAATTTTTAACTGTTAACCCACACTTTGTGCGCGCCTCAGGTGGCGGAGCAGGAAGCATGGGTAATACAGGCGGCTCTACTCCGAAGCCTCAATCGGTGGATTGGATGGTCGAGAATTGGAATAGCGGTGGCAAAGAAGCCTATACTGCTATGAAGAGGAAGACCAATTAACTTTTATTCTTTCTATTTTTTGAGGTAATTAGCAATGGCTAACGAAACAACTACAACAACTTTAAACGACCTGTTTACTAATATTATTGCACAGGCTCGTTTCACTGCTGAAGAGCAAAGCCTAATGTTAGGTCTTGTAACTCAGTACAACATTGGCAACCAAGCTGGTACAACTATTCAAGTTCCTAAGTATCCTGCTGTAACTGCGGGTGATCTCACTGAGGGAACTGATATGAGTGCAACTGAAGTATCTACTTCATCTGTATCTGTAGCAGTTGGCGAAGTAGGCGCACAGGTTGTTCTAACTGATCTAGCGGCTATGGGCGCAGGCAACCCTGCTGATGAGCTTGGCACTGTTCTTGGTAACGCTATCGCTACTAAGATTGACAAAGACTTGATTGCACTGTTCTCTGGTTTCTCTGGTGCTTTAGGCGCGGCAGGTCAAGAGCTTGCTGTTTCTGATCTTTTCAAAGCTGCAGCAACTCTGCGCGCTAACAAAGTAACTGGTGCTATGGCGGCTGTTGTTCACCCGTTCCAAGCGTATCAGTTGAAAGCAGGTCTAACTAACACATTTGCTAACCCAAATGGTGGCGATCTTCAAAACGAAGCTATGCGTAATGGCTACGTTGGCACTATCGCTGGCATTGACGTTTATGAGTCAGCTAATGTTACAGTTGATGGTTCAGATGATGCTGTTGCGGCTGTATTTGCTCCAGAAGCTCTAGCGATTGCTATCAAGCGCGACTTCAACTTAGAAGTACAGCGTGATGCATCACTACGCGCTAATGAACTAAACGCTACTGCTGTATATGGTGTTGGTGAGTTAGACGACAGCTTTGGTGTTAAAATCACTGCTGACGCGGCTCTTTAAGACCGAATGCCCCTGCTAACGTGGGGGCTATTCTTTTTCTGAGGTTAATATGGCGATTACATATAGAGGCGAAAGGTTCAGTGGCTATAATAAGCCCAAAAGAACATCTGGTCATGCGACTAAGTCTCACGCTGTATTAGCCAAAGAAGGAGATAAAATTAAGCTGATTAGATTCGGACAGCAGGGTGCAAAGACTAAGCCACCCAGAAAGAATGAATCTGCGGCAGACAAAGCAAAGCGGGCTTCATTTAAAGCGCGCCATGCAAAGAATATAGCCAAAGGCAGAATGTCTGGGGCTTACTGGGCAGATAAGGTGAAGTGGTAATGGCATTTTCAGAAGACGTAGATTTACAAAACCTAGTGCCTGACATTTTAGAGCTAGGCATTGAATCGTTCGGTGATGAACACGCAAGAGCGCAAGTCGATATTATCCGCGAACTACGAATAGGTTGGTGGGATAAGAAAGGTTTATCAGGCGAGCTAAACAGCGCGTACCTGACAGACTCACAGTTTACACGATGTGCATCTTACTTAGTGTTGTGGAAGTACGCATTGCCTCAGTTAACTAACTGGGTAGATGGCGATAGATTCCAGAGCATGATTACTTTCTACAAGTCGCGTTATGGCGAAGAGCTAGATAGTATTCTAAGAGATGGCATTGAATACGATGCTGATAACGATAGTGTTGTAACAGAGCAAGAGAAGAAGTCTATCCATAGCGGTAGATTGAGTAGATAATGGGCTTGCCAATAATAGCAAGAATTGGCGCATCTGCTCTTGGTAAAGATAAAAAAAAGAAGCAGAAAAAGTTTGATGTTAGCGTAGAAATAAATAGTAACGCTAAACAAGTAGAAAAAAGACTACGCGAAGCAGGAAAAGATATAAATGAATCTGTAAAGCGAGCCTTATCTATTACAGCCCAAGAGGGCATCAACATTATAGAGCGCAGAACAAAGCGCAGTGTTGGTTTTAAAGGTGGAAAGTTTACACAGTATTCGCCTAAGTACGCAAGGTTTCGAAGATTCAGAGGTCGCACGAACAAGCCTAATCTTGAATTTAGCGGTAAGATGCTTGGAGCAATGACTAGTAAGGCAGATAGCAAGAAAGCTACTATCTTTTTTACTAGAGCCGCAGAAGCTAAAAAGGCGGCAGGAAACAATAAGCTACGACCTTTCTTTGGATTTAATAGGAAAGAAGAAAAGAAACTTGGCGATATATTCTTTAGGAACATTAAATGAGCATTAGAGAAGACATAGCGGTTAACTTGGTACAAACATTACAGAACATTGATTTGCCTGTAAAAGTTAAGTATGTAACCAGAGAGCCATTTGATTTTGAGAAGTTATCCAATGCTCAGTTCCCTGCTATACTGGTGCAAAGTGCAGACGAAGACAGGAATGACGATACTGTTGGCGGCTCACTTTCAAACAGGATGGCAACGATTAACTATCAGCTTGTATGTTATGTGAAAGGCAAAGAGATCGATACTGCCAGAAATGACATCATAGAAGCTGTTGAAGAAAGTCTTGATGTAGATAGAACAAGAGGCGATGTAGCCTTAGACACACAGATTATCAGCATTGAGACAGATGAAGGTTCTATAGCACCGATTGGCGGTGTAATTTTAACTCTGCGTGTACTGTATAAGTATCAGCGCGGTACACTTTAACTTTATGAGGTTATAAACATGGCAATTGCAACAGGTAATAGCGGCATTGTAAAACTGGTTACTGACTCTGATGGTCTTTCGCCTACTGATGGCAGTAATGCAGATACATCAGCAGTAGTAGCAGAAGTTCGATCTTTCACAATCAATGAAGAGGGTGAAACTATTGACTCTACTTCTATGGGCGCAACTAGCAGAACATTTTTAGCAGGTCAGAAATCTGGCAGTGTAAGCCTAGAATGTTATTGGGATTCTACAGATGCGGCACAAGATGATCTTGATGTAACATCTGGGATTGAATTTGAAATCTATCCAAATGGCGTAGGCACTGGCAAAAAGTATACAGGTCTTGGCATTGTTACAAGTAAGTCTATTAGCGTTTCTTTTGATGGTATGGTTGAAGCATCTTTTGAAATCCAAGCCAATGGCGATATTGTCGAGGGTGCGGCTTAATAACGGGGGTTATAAACTATGGGACTAGCAAAAGAGTTGCGTACGCGCAGAGAAGTTAAGGTTAGAGAGGTTGACGTACCTGAGTGGGGTGATGATTCTGGAGCGTTTAAGTTGTATTGCAGACCAGTTACCTGCTACGACATGAACCAATTGCAGAAGAAGCACCCTAACTTCTTAAACAACACTACGATAGCCGCTATGGTTGATCTGATTATTATGAAAGCAGAAGATCAAAGTGGTGAAAGGCTGTTTACTGCGGCAGACGATAGAATGGAATTGATGGGCGAGCAGACAGACGTTATATCTGAAATCGCTAATCAGATGTTTGCTGACTTAGAGTCTGAGGAAGATTTAGTAAAAAACTAAAAACCGATCACCATAGATTGAATCTTATATCTTTGGCTGATCGGCTTTCCAAGACTATAGAAGAAGTAGAGCAAATAAGCCTTTCAGAATATCGAGAGTGGATGGCATATTTTGAAATACTAAAGGATTCCGATGGCTAACCAAAAACTAAATATCACGATTAAGGCTTTTGATAAAACTAAAAAAGCCTTTTCATCTGCTACCGCAGGACTAAAGAAAGTAGGTGGCGCAGTACTCAGTGCTAAAACAGCCATTGTTGGTCTAGTTGGTGCGGCAGGTTTTGGTGCGCTGATTAGCAGTAGCCTTAGAGCAGGTGACACCCTAGCAAAAACAGCTTCTAAGATTGGCGTTACTACAGAAGCACTTTCTGGTCTGAGGTACGCGGCAGAACTCACAGGCGTTTCATCTGAAACAATGGATATGGCTTTACAGCGATTTACACGTAGAGCAAGTGAGGCGGCACTAGGGACAGGTGAGGCAGTTAACGCGCTTAAAGAATTAAACCTAGATGCAGCATCTTTAGTGAAGCTACCCTTAGATCAGCAAATGGGCATGGTTGCAGATGCTATGGCAAGCGTAGGTACGCAGTCGGATCGCGTACGATTAGCCATGAAGCTGTTTGATTCTGAGGGTGTTGCTCTTGTTAACACCTTAGCGGGTGGCTCTGTTGCCCTTGAAACTATGGCAGAAGAAGCAGAAGAACTTGGCATAACCTTAGACTCTGTTGATGCAAAAGCAATAGAAGATGCTAACGATGCGTTCACGCGCGCTAAGACAGCGATTATGGGGCTTGTGCAAGCCATGACAGTTGAGCTTGCGCCTATTATTGAAGATTTGTCTAAACAATTTGTTGCCTTTATCAAGAAGCAAAATGAGTCTGGCAATGTAGGCGAAAAGATAGCGCGTATGCTAATTAGTGCGTACGAACGAGTGCGAAATGTATTCATAGACTTTGAATCGTCAGTTGTTTCAGCAAGGCTAGAATTGGCAAAAATGGAATGGTTTATAAGAGAGACCTTAAATCAGACCTTTGGCAATTTGATAAATATCTTTAATCAAGTTATTGGTTTATTTAACGGAACAAAACTCAGAAATCCATTCGCGCAAGGTGTAGCAGATACAAGAAGAGAGATTGCAGATTTACAAGGTCAGTTGGCATCTTTGCGTAATATGTCAAACATGAACATGGCTAACCAAATGTTTAATTCAGGTGGTCAATATGTACCCTATTCACAGCGTTCAAGTTATGATGGTGGTGGCTTTACTGGTGGCGGTGCTAGAGCAGGTGGCATGGATGGCAAGGGCGGTTTCCCTGCTATGCTTCACCCTAATGAAACTGTTATAGATCACACTAAAGGTCAAAGTCAGGGCGTAGTAATTAATCAAACAATTAATGTGACCACTGGTGTACAATCAACAGTCAGAGCAGAGATCACAAATCTACTGCCACAAATTCAAGAAGCCTCTAAGCAAGCGGTTCTTAATGCTAAACGCAGAGGCGGTTCATTCGCTTCACAGTTAGTGGGTAGATAAGATGCCAGATTCATTTTTAAAAGATAACTTTGGGTTGATCGAAAGCATGAGCATACGAATGATTCATGCTAACGCTGTCAGTCAGTCACCCTATACACTGCAACAGCAGGTGCAAAGCTATGGCGGTATGAGGTGGGAAGTTGATGTTAATTTGAAGCCTCTTAATAACCAAGATGCTTTAGCTGTTCAGGCTTTTTTCGTGAAGCTAAGTGGGCGAAAAGAATCTTTTGCGTTGCCAATGGTTCATTCATACAATGCAAATCACAGTACGTCAATAACTGGCGTTACAGTCAATGGCAACCAATCTCAAGGAGACAGCACTTTTGCCGTCACCACATTAACTGCTATTCCCGCAGGTAGAATGCTAGAGGTAGGTGGTCGGTGCTATATGAACACTGACACATCTGGGACTGGCGATGTTACGCTTAACATTGTGCCACCACTAAGAACAAGTGTAAGCGATGGCGCTACAGTAGACTTTGACCCTGCAGGTGTATTTAGGCTAATTTCTGATGAAGTTGCTTGGGGTATAAGTAATAATCTCAAATACGGATTCAGCTTTAGTTGCGTAGAGGCAATCGATGTCTAGAGATATAGATGCAAGCACATTAGCAGAGTTTACAAGTAGCGAGTTGCAGGTTTATTTTGCGGTTGAATTAACTTTGCCTGACTCTAACAGCCCTGCACAAAATATAGTTGATAGAATGTGGACTGGTTACACAGATCAAAGCATAACTATTGATGGCTCAACTAACACTTATACTGGCATGGGCGAGCTACTACAGATTAGCGGAACGAGTGAGCCTAGCGATTTAGCCGCTAACGGCTTGCAAATGCAAATCCTAGCAACAACAACTGTTATTTCTGCTCTGCGCGACTTAGAATATCAAGGCAAACCAATAAAGGTGTATTTAGGTGCTGTTAATTCTAGCGGCAGTATTTTAGAGCCTATTTTATATTTTGAGGGATTTAACGATAAATTAACATTCACGCAAAATGCAGATGAAATTTTAGTCACTCTTTCTGCTGAGCATAAGTTTATTAGCTTATCGAACGCAAGCAATAGAAGATACACGCATAATGATCAAATACTTAATCATCCTGCTGATAAAGGTTTTAGCCATTTAAATGCTACTACTAAAGCATTTTATACTTGGGGGTAAGCATGAGTGTATTTAAAAGCACTATAGACAATCGCGCGCAAAACAGTCTTGGTGTATCTGGCGCAGGCGCAGATAAAGAAGCATTTGATTACGTCATTGATGCAATACAAGAAACAAGTTTATCAAGTTCCTTTATATCTAATACAAAAGAATCAGCGCAGTTAGCCCAAGAAACATCCGTATCACCAACTGCACCGAGAAAAATAGTCTATGGTAGGGCGAAAGTTGGCGGGAATATAGTTTGGAGAATATCCCCTGATAATGGGGAAACGCAACTAGCCATTGTTTGGTGTGAGGGAGAAGTTGAAAGTATTGAAAAATTAAGCCTAGATGGTGAAAACGCATTGCCTACAACACAAAGACCATTAGGTTATTATGGGGGCAACTTTGCATCAGAAACTATGTTAGGCGGCGCGTATAACGACATTTCTGACAGTTTTTTGATTAGCAAAAAGCCTACTTATTGGGATTATCGTTACTTTTTTGGCGGTTGCGCTTGGTCTTACATATTTTTAAGATTCAATCAATCATCTTTCCCTAATGGCTTTCCTCAAATATCGGCAGTTATTGAAGGCAAAAAATTATATGACCCTCGCAAAGATTCAACAGCAGGTTCGATCTTACATAATTCTGCACTAGGAACAACGCACAGGTTTTATAGTAGTAGCACTTGGGAATTTAGCACCAATGCCGCACTTTGCTTGCTAAATTACATGACAGACTCAAAACTTGGGCTTGACGAGCCTATTGAAAAATTTGATGCACAATCGTTACGCGATGCAATTGATTTATGTGATGAAAATGTTATTGGCGTTAATGGAGTAATTCGGCAAAGATATTCTTGCAATGGAGTTCTTTATGCTGATGCAACACACAGGGAAAATATAAAACAACTGCTTACATCTATGAATGGAAAATTAATTTATAGCAATGGTAAATATCATATTAAGCCCTACGATTATCAAACCCCGCACAGCCAGATAATTGATGAAAGTATGATAGTAGGATCAATAAGCTATTCTGCTAAACAAGGCAGGGCAGACACCTATAACAGAGTGAAAGGTAAGTTTACAAGCGCAATTGAAGACTACACTGTTACTGACTACCCTGTACAATATAGCGGCACAGATGCAGATGGCTTGACCTATGATGACAAAGATGGGCAGACGATATATTTAGATTATAACTTGCCGTTTACAAATAACAACGAAGATGCACAGAGATTGGCTAGGCTAATGATGCTGAGGTCAAGAATGCAAGCCACAGTAAATTTCAAAACAAATATGAAAGGCTTAGCCTATAAAATTGGCGATACTATTCAATTCTCTAATGAAATTCTAGGCTATACAAACGGCACTGAAAAAGATTTTGAAATAACAGATTACAAAATATTTAACGATATTGCTACAGGCATTACAGTGGAGATTACTGCAAAAGAAACTGCTCTTGCTATTTATAATTGGTCAGCAAGTGATGCTATAGATTATACAGCCGATGGTTCTTTGGTTGTATGGGATGGGTTTTTACCTGCCGTAAGCAATGTGGTTGCTACTGTATTTGATGTTGTAGATAATAATTTGAAACAAGCACAAGCAGAAATAACTTGGGATTTTACTGAAACAAATCAATTTAAACATTATCTTATTAAAGTCATTAGTGTAATTAGCACTGAAGTCCTGTACCAAACAACAACTATAAATAAAGAAATAATAATAAGTACAGATTTAAATAGTGTCATGGATGTCATTCCTTTGGTTGTAGAAGTTATTGCAGTATCAACCATGAATAAAGAAAGTGACGGAATAACATCTGATAGATTTAGTATTACTACGCCTCGCGGCTCGGCAGGTACTTATTACTATGAAAGCACAAATACAAACGCAATTACAGACGATCAGTTTATCGCAAGGTTCGGATTTAGCCCTGAATCAGGTGACAGAATTATTGTTTACACAGTTGATGCCGATGGCGCTGTTACTGATACAAAAAGATACATATTTCAAGCAGAGATGACTATCTATCCTAGACTTGACCAATTTGGGAGTTTCGGGCCAGGTACAGGTGTTCTTTACGCAGATGGCATTGCAAGAAATGATTTTGGCCGTTGTGAAAGAGAATACACAATAAACAGCGGGACAGAAATCACTACTCCTATTACTTGGACATATACAACTCGAGATCCTTTGAGTTCACTTTCTCTCGTAACTGGCTTAACAACTAGCCAACCTGTTAATAATAAATTTATTGTTGTTTTAGAAGCAAATCAAAGTTTTCACTTAAACGCATACCATTACGAGCAAATAAAAGTAACAGTTACTGCTACATGGGCAACAGGTACTATCACTGCAAGTGAAAAAATATTTACAGTAATCAACACTTATTACGAGTAATTATCATGCCATTTTTTGAAGATATAAAAACAATTTCAGGCAATCTAATTATAGATGGCACTATTGAGGGCAAAAACATTAAGGCTGATACTATTAGTGCCAATAAGTTCACTGGCGCGGTAGAAGAAGAATATTTAGCCTATGCAGGAAATTATGATATAACTGCCTATAACACTTACAACACTGTTCTTGAATTTGATTTTCCGGCGGCTGAATGGAATCTGTTTAAAGGAAAGCATATAGATATAAAATCACATTTTCAGATGACAGCAGGAACAACTGCGGCAAGATCAGGCACTTTTTACACACAAGTAGAGGTGCAAGTTCCTATCCAGTTTATAGCTAATCCTATTTCTACTTTTTACGCTGATAGCAATCCAGAATCTTACTGGCAAAGAATCTATGCAATAGGCAATCATACTAATAAATTCGCAAGCAATATGATTCATATCGGTAGCTATTCAAGCCCTACCTATAAGACTTATAAGAACCTGCATTACCAATATGATTATGAGTTAGCTGAACTAGTTACAAATGGCGGTCTAAGTAGCAACACTACAGGATGGACAACTGTCAATGGAACTTTGTCAGCAGGTTATTACGCAACACTAGCAGGAATAGCTAACAGCCCAGAAAAGGCTAGAACATCTCAGCAGATAACTTTGGCATCTCCAAACCCACAGACCTACCCTGAGCCACCTCGTAAGTTTAGGCTTGAGTTTTATAGACCTAGCACTAGTGTTGACGTTATTGTTTATATGAGTGCTTCTGCTGACCCTGCTGACGTTTTGACTGATGTGGGCGATGGCGGTGATGTTAAGTTCGATTCATACGATCAGCTAAACAATGTAGCATTTGAGTTTACTTTAGATAAAGATATTGATGACTTTCATGTGATAATTCAAAACAAGACGGCAGGTGGCGTTAGTTTTAGTTTTGAAAATGTTTCAATACATGAATTGCAGGGTAGAACATGGGTTGATGTAAGCGCATACCCATCTAACCCTATTTCTACTTCTGAACTTTGTTTTTCAGGTCTAAGCGCAGGAAATACTGTTGGCACTTGGGTGGCTATGAGCAATAGGCTGTTAAGCATGGATAATAATGGCAGTAATAACTGGTATTATTCTGACGTTACAGAAGCATATTTAGGAAGATTTCAAAAGGACATAAAGTGTAGGCTCAGAATGAAGCACGACATATCGAACATCACAAATGTCAGGGTTCTACATTCAAATATACATATGCAAGCAAGGATAGTGGGGTAATTTATGTACGTTATTGGATATACTTTAGTTAACCCAGATGCAGACCCTTTTGTAGTTTATGAAGAGTGGGAAGTTTTTATTGAGTTTAAAAACTCTTTTTATCGTATGATAGAAGATAAAAAAGATGATGCGACAATAAATGACTTTTTCTGGGGTATAAAAACAGCACCAGATGAATATGACATTGGTGGTTATCACGACAAACCGCTATAATGAAAAAATATTGCAACCAAATATAAAGATGAGATTGATATGACAGCCGCAATTTATAATCTAGTAATCGATCAAGGTTCAGATTTTTCTGTTGAATTTACACTGTCTGAAGATGGCAGTGCTAAAGATTTAACAAACTATTCTGCAAGAGCGCAAATGCGTAAGGCTAAGAGTGCGGCTGACGTTTCAGCAACTTTCACCTGCACGATAGCCACACCAACTAATGGCATCATTAAAATGGAACTGCCTAATGGCACTTCTAAGGTGCTTGAAGCAGGTCGCTACTATTATGACCTTGAAATCCATACAGGCAACGATGCACTAGTTTCTAGGCTTCTACAGGGTGAAGTTGATCTTACCCAAGAGGTTACACGATAATGGCGATCACTATAGCGGTCAATAAAATTTCAAATAATATCTCTATATCAACTGATGATGTGGTGATTTCGACTGCTGAAGTAGTACAGCCAATCACAGTTAATACTGCTATTCCCTCTGTTGTTTTTGATGCTTCATATTTAGCCGTAACGCCATCAGGCTTAGTCACCGCCACTAATGTGCAAGGCGCAATAGATCAGCTTGCCGCAGTAACAGAAGAAAACGACTTGACCACTTCAGTAACTTGGGCTGACGTACCTGATGCCAATATCACTGAATCTAGTGTTGTCCAATACATTACATCTGCAAACGTATCTGCCGCAGGTGCGGCTATGCTTACTGGTGCAGACTTCACTGGCGATGTAACCATTACAAATGGCGAACTGACAGTTAATGGAAGCGCAGAAGCAGAATTATTTAAAGGTGATATAGAGGGCGCAGTACATTTTAAAGGCGCAGTAGCGAGTGGTGCTACTTTAACAAAAGGTGATGTTGTCTATGTTTCTGGTCATTCAGGACAAAAGACAGAAGTAGATTTAGCAGATGCAAGCGACAGTTCTAAGATGCCGGCATTTGGTATTGTTGCCGCAGACCCAGTTGGCGTGAATGTAGACATTGTGACTTTTGGCACTTTAAAGTCTATCAATACAAGCATTTACACTGATGGCGATGAATTGTTTGTATCTACAACAGCAGGTGTTTTGACTGCGACTGCACCATCAGGCGAGGGCAACCTAGTACAGAAGATTGCTAAAGTAGTAAGAGCCGCCAACAGTGGCAATATTAAAGTTATGGGCGCAGGGCGCACAAACGCTACACCTAACCTTAACAATGGCAATATCTTTATTGGCGATAGTAATAACCTAGCTACAACTGCGAGCTTTGCTACTCAGGTGGCATCAGCAGAGACTAGTCATGCTGACGTAGTTGTTGATGGTGATTTCACTACCGCAGGGATAATGACTACAGATGGCTCTGGCGGCTACTCTGTAGACTCTAGCACCTACGCAACTGAAACCTATGTAGACACAGCCGTTAGCGGTCTTGTAGATTCTGCACCTGCTACCCTTGATACTCTAAACGAACTAGCATCTGCATTAGGCGATGATGCTAACTTCTCTACTACAGTAACTAATAGCATTGGCACTAAGT
>Ga0102814_10002770_pt1 | contig 11702 bp, 21 predicted proteins | sample ColrivemetaGS741_FD_79112 | JGI IMG/M metagenome (GOLD analysis project Ga0102814, IMG submission 79112) | Estuarine microbial communities from the Columbia River estuary - Flood tide ETM metaG S.741 | ecosystem: Environmental > Aquatic > Marine > Intertidal zone > Estuary | place: USA... | reverse complement strand
GAATCAGTTGGATAATCATTACAGGCGTGGTGGGTGGTTTTGGCACCTTAATCACCTACCTGTTCAATAAGTAATAAGGAATAAAAAAATGTCAATTAGAACTGCCTTAATGGAAATGGCGAACAATCAGTTGGATGAAAACAAAAATATCATTAAACTCTACCAAGATATGAAGGCACAAGGCAAAAAAGATCACAATATTCTTGATTATATTGGGTCTATGCCAAAATACAAAAGAATGACAAGAGATCAGATTGCTAAGATTATCGGTGATGCAAAGCGTAAGGGTATCTTCGAAGAGTCTGTTGAACTTGATGAAGCAAAAGAAGTTCTGTCTAACTTTATGAATGATAGGAAAAAAGAGCAGACTATTAGTCTTGCTAAACAAAAAGGTCTTAAAGTTAAAGACATGGGTGATAAGATTGAAGTCTCTGGCCCAAAGGGAAAAGTTGCGGATATGATTGCTATTCATAAACCAGTATATGTCAGAGAACGTGCTGCATGGGTGCCAGAGTCTATTGCTGATGAGCAAGTAGAAGCATTCATGGAAGCAACTCTTGCTGCTGTAACAGAAGGTGCTGATACTTTTGTATTTGAAGGTAAGCACTACAAAGCAAAGTCTAAAGCAGAAGCAAAGAAACTTGACCCTGTAGGTCAGGCAGATGCTGATATCGACAATGACGGTGATGTAGATAGTTCTGATGACTACCTGAAGAACCGTCGTAAGACAATCAAAAAGTCTATGAAAGACGATGATGACGATGAAGTAAATGAGATTGATGGCGCAGCTTCTGGTATGCGAGCAGCAGATAAAGAACCTACTGTTAATCTCAAGGCACTGAAGAAGCGTCGTGCTGCTGAAAAGGCAAGAAAGACTGCACGTCCTGATCCTCTGCGTAATGCAAAGCCTATGAAGTTTGAGTCTACAGAGACTATTGATGAAGCAATGTCTGGCACTTACATGACTGTTGACTATGACTACAGTGATAACTTTGGTATCTTAGAACTCTTCAAAAATGGTAAAAAGATTGGTTCTTGGGATGGATATCCATCTAGTGAATCTGGTAAGAATTACCTTGCTATTGAAGCCACAAAACTTGCTAAGAAGCATGGTGTAAACCCTAGAGGTCTTATGACTGTTGACGCAGAAAACGAAAAGAGAAAGGGTAAACTTGTTCCAAATAAGGATTTTGGTTTCCCGGTCAATAGAAAAGAATCTGTAGAAGAAGCAAAAGCACCGGGTGCTACTGCACAGCATGGAGTAGATGCTAATACACAGGATACATTTGAGAAGCAGTTGTCTACTCGTAAAGGTGAAAAAGACTTTGTAGACCAGCACTCTATGGAAGTTGGTATGGATATTGAAAAGATTACTGCTGAAAACAAAAAGAGTATTGAAGATGCTCTTAAGGTAACACCACCTAGAATGGGTGATCAGAAAGCTGGTGGCAACTCTTTTGTAAGTCCTATTCAGTCTAATATCATCGATGGTATTACTAAAGCATTACAACAAATGAAAACGAATAACTAAAGGATTAATAATATGTTGAAAGCTCCTGCATGGGCAAAAAATGCCATTCCTACTGAAAAAGGTTGGGTAAGTCCTAAAGGCGAACTTCTGGTTGCTAGAAAACTTTCTGATAGACAGTTGACAGAGTATTGGAATGCACAAAAGAACGATGTTCCTGCTCCTGCTCCTATTCAAGAACCAGCACCAATCATTGAAGCAGACCCTATTATTGAAGAGGCAGCACCTACTGCTGAACCTCTGATTGAAGCAGAACCGGATGTAGATCATTGGTCTTTGACTAAGGCACAACTGGTAGAGCATGCTGCTGATGTTCATGGAGTAGAACTTGATTCTACTATGACTAAATCAAAAATGATTGAGGCACTTGAAGCACAAATCTAAATCATGAAAATCCTTAGTGAAAAAGTAGAGGTAACAGAAGAGAACTATCTTATTGTTGCTGCTAAACATTATAATAATCCTCAGTGTTCTAGTACTGATGAATTCTATGCTGACCTTGATCGTATCAAGTATATCAAAAGAATTATCAATCGGTATCTAGAAACTGGGGAATTATCTGAAAGATTACTGACTAACCATATTATCGTATTCTGTAATGTATTTGGTATTGAGATTGGTGTAAAGATGATGGCACTAAAATTAGACTACAAATACTGGCCTGTCATCAAATCATTCTTAGTATTCCTAAAGTATATTGAACCAGCTGATTTAGTTGGTATTAAGATGGACCCAAAAGTTATTAATATTTTAAGAGAGATTTAATGTCCCTTTCAACAGTTACTGATACCATATACACCTATAGATTTTTGAAATTGTTGGTAACTCCATTCAACAAGACCAAAGCATATGAGTTTGGTATTGTAGATGAGAATGGTAAACGGACTGACAAAGAAATCACAAATTCTGCTGAGAGAGATTCATTTAACCTCTTCCACAGACTAGCATTTAATATGAAAAGATTGCTTGGTGCATTCCCCGGTGGTAAGTCTCGTATTGCATCCTATGTAGCAGCATTAGCACTCCTTAGAGAGAGTTATGGGGTTGATACAGAGGTTGTAATAAACGAAATGAGTATTGATGAGGGTGATAAAGAATCTATCTCTACACTCCTAGAAGACTACTCTGAAGCACACCATCCTAAGAAAAAGAAAAAGACTATTGAAAATGAAGAGGCTGGCACAACTACTGCTGATGTTGCTATGCCTCCTACACACATGAAGTTTAAGGCATTCGTAAGACGCAAAAAGAAAGATGATGAACTAACCGAAGAATATTTGAATGAACTTTTTGATAAACCTTATAAGTTCAAAAAGATTAATATTGCCTTGAAAGATAGAAATATGGCTTCACTAAAAGCCGATAGTCCTCAAGGTGAAATTTATATTAACTTACAGAATTTTGCTAGACTTGGAGACAATAATTTTGAATTAGATTTTTCGGTAGGCAATAGGTTCTCTAAAACAGGTAAAGGTGACCAGTTTAAAATTTTTTCTACAGTAGTTCAAGGTCTGAAAATGATTATTGATAAAGAAAAAGATGAAATCAAAAGTGTAACCTTTAGTGCAGATAAAGAATATGATGATGACACTTTTGATGCTGCCTTTGCCGGAAGACCTGCTTCTAAAAGCACAACCAATTTGAGCCGTTTTAGATTATACAATACGATGGTAAAAAAGTTTGCTAGTAAAATGGGGTTTAGTGTGGATATTGATGACTCTAGCAAGAGAGTTACAGTATATACACTCAAAAACAAAACCTTTAAAGAATCGTAAGACACAAAAGTAAAGAAGAAAAAAAATGAAAACTTTTACTCAACTTCGTGAAGAAGTAACTCCACTTAATGAGAATGCAGAAAAAGCATTAGCATATGCAACAGCAGCTCACAAAGGACAATTTCGTTCTGATGGATCAGAATATATTAGACACCCTGAAAGAGTTGCAGCATATGTGCAAAAGTTTAAAAAGTCTCACAACTTAGGTAAACTTATAAGTGCAGCATTTCTCCATGACACTATTGAAGATACAGACACAACTCACAAAGACCTTGAAAAAATGTTTGGTGGTTTGGTTGCTGGTCTAGTAAAAGACTTAACTAGTGATAAAGATGAAATTGCTAAAATTGGCAAAAAAGAATATCTTTCCCGTAAGATGGAAACAATGTCCAGTTATGCGCTGGTGGTAAAACTTGCTGACCGACTAGATAATGTTCAAGATATTGCTACTGCTAAAACTCCAGAGTGGCGTAGAACCTATAAAAAAGAAACCCTCGGCATCTTAGATAGACTTGGTAAAAATCGCAAACTCACAGGCACACATACCAAAATTATTACTGCTATCAAGAAAAAACTAGACGAAGTAGACTAATATGTTTGCACTTCTTGGTTCTGTTCTAGGTTTCGGCACTTCCTTTGCTCCAAAGATTTTGGAGACAATTAATAAAGGTCGTGAACAGAAGCATGAACTTGCTAAGATGAAAATGTCTGCTGATATTAAGATGCAGATGCAAGATGCTGAGTTTGATCATCTACAAGACATGGCTCACCATGAAGAACATAAACGTCTGATTGAACATGATATTGCTATCTCCAAAGAGACAGGGTTCTTTGCAGGACTTAAAAAAGGTGTGCGACCAATCATCACATACTGTTTCTTTGGTTTCTTTCTGTTCTATAAAATAGTCCTTGTAATGGAAGCAATGCGGTCAGGACAGGACATGGCAGCAATATCTGATGTAATATGGGATCCACAATCCCAATCTATCTTTGCAGCAATCATTTCATTTTGGTTTGGTTCACGGGCAGTTGAAAAACTAAAATAACTTGACAATGTGTAAAAAATAAGATAGTATAAGTAATACACTAATTACACAACTCCATACAAAATAAGAGGTAGGTTCTATGACAAACGGTCTAGACATGAGGGATTTTTTGTCCCAAACTAAATTCTATGAAGGTTATTCACGGTATATTGACGACGAAAACAGATATGAAAGTTGGGATGAATCTGTTGACCGTGTAATGGCAATGCACAAAGGTTATTATAAAGATAAGATGTCTACTGCACTGGCAAATGAAATGGCAACTGCTAGTAGTGCATATAAAGAAAAACGTGTTCTAGGCGCACAACGTGCTTTACAGTTTGGTGGTGACCAGCTGCTTAAACATCAAATGAAAATGTATAACTGCACTTCCTCTTATGTAGATCGTGCATCTTTCTTTGGTGAATATTTCTATATTCTTTTGTGTGGTGCAGGTGCAGGTTTCTCTGTCCAGAACCACCATGTCAATAAACTCCCTGCTATCCAAGAACGTAAGAAGCAAGCAAAAGGTTATATTGTAGAAGATAGTATTGAAGGTTGGGCTTCTGCTCTGGATGTTCTGATGTCATCTTACTTTGTTGGTGGTGGTAACTATCCTGAGTTTGAAGGTCGTAGAGTATTCTTTGACATGACTAACATTCGTCCCAAGGGTGCAAAGATTTCTGGTGGATTTAAAGCACCGGGTCCAGATGGTCTGCGTCAGGCACTTGACCGCATTGAATACCTTATTCAAGGTGTTGTAATGGGTTCTAAGGAACCTGTGCAGTTACGTCCCATTCATGTCTATGACATTGCTATGCACTGTGCTGATGCTGTTCTGTCTGGTGGTGTGCGTCGGTCTGCTACTATCTGTCTGTTCTCTCCTGATGATACAGAGATGATGAATGCTAAGACAGGCAACTGGTTTACTGATAATCCACAACGTGCAAGGTCTAATAACTCTGCTGTTATTGTTCGTAAAGAAACTACCAAAGAACAGTTTATGAGTATCATGGACAGCATTAAGCAGTTTGGTGAACCCGGATTTGTATTTGTAGAATCTACTGAGCATACAACTAACCCATGTGTAGAGATTGGTATGTTCCCACAGATTGATGGTCAGTCTGGCTGGCAGGGTTGTAACCTGACAGAGATTAACGGTGGACTGTGTGTAGATGAAGAGTCATTCTACAAGGCATGTGAAGCTGGTGCTATTCTTGGCACACTACAGGCAGGATATACAGACTTTACATACTTGCCTGATACAACAAAAGCAATCTTTGACCGTGAAGCACTTCTTGGTGTGTCTATCACTGGATGGATGAATAATCCTGATATTCTTTTTGATGGTAAGATTCTAGAAAAGGGTGCAGAGATTGTTAAAGAAACTAATAAAAGAGTTGCTGAGTTACTTGGTATTAATGCTGCTGCTCGGACTACTTGTGTTAAGCCTTCTGGCAATGCTTCTGTACTCCTTGGCACTGCAAGCGGAATTCATGCTGAACACTCTGAGCAATACATTAGAAACATTCAACTGAACAAAGACTCTGAAGTTGCACAGTTGATTGCTAAGACTAACCCTAACATGGTAGAAGACTCTGTATGGTCTGCTAATGGAACTGACTTTGTTGTTTCGTTCCCTATTACACCCAAGCAAGGTTCTATTCTGAAAGACAAACTTATTGGAACTGACCACCTTGACTTAGTTGCCAAGGCACAAAAGCATTGGGTAAACACTGGCAAAAATCCAGAACTATGCGCAGACCCTACAGTATCACATAACGTTTCTAATACTATTCTAGTAGAGGATTGGGATGATGTTGCTGAATATGTTTATAGCAATAGGAATAACTTTGCTGGTATTTCTTTCTTGTCTACTTCTGGCGATAAAGATTTCAATCAAGCACCGAACACTGAAGTTCTCGACGCTGAGAAAATGGTTGAAAAGTATGGAGTGGCTGCTGTATTAGCATCTGGTCTAGTTGTAGATGGTCTACAGGCATTTGATGACCTTTGGATGGGTTGTATGACTGCACAGGGATATGGTGAAGATATCTCTGCTGAAAGTTCTAAGAACACACTGAAGAAAGATTGGGTGCGTAGGTTCACAGCATTTGCTGCTAAATACCTTGAAGGTGATTTGAAGAAAACTGAGTATTGTTTGAAAGATGCATATCTTGTGCATAAGTGGGAAAAGATTAAACGGTCTTACACTCAAGTAGAATGGATTTCTGAGTTGTCAGAAAAGAAGTTTACTGATGTAGATACACTAGGTGCAGCAGCTTGTGCTGGTGGCGCCTGTGAGATTGACTTCTAGATCATATCTAGTAGAGTCTTGACTATTTCTATATAATATGTTATTGTCTAAGAATTATAACTAAAAGGATTTTTCTTATGGATATGAATGAATCCAGTCTATCTAGGATTTGGGGACACACCCAAGATCATACTACGGGTGCTATCACCACATTCCGTGATGATAGGTCTAAACAAGAAAACAAAAAGAATAACCGAGAACTTAAAGGTTATTTGAGAAACAAAGGTTATGGTGTAACTTCTGTTGATGGGAACTATATTGAGCAATATGGAACTGTCAATGCTAAAGAAGTTACAGAACCATCATTCTTTGTAGTTGACCTAAAAGACACAGGTAATCTTGAAAAGGATTTGAAAATGCTTGGTGCAAAGTATGACCAAGACTCTGTTCTTATTGTTCCTAAAGGTGGTAAAGGAGCTTATCTAATTGGCACTTCTAATAGAGAAGATGCCTTTCCATCTAAGAACAAAAAGGAAGTTGTCGGCAATAGTAAAATGGGTAAAGTTGCTGGACAGTTCCTGTCTCGTATTAGAGGCAGAGAGTTTGCCTTTGAAAATGCTATGTCCTATAATGAAAGATGGGCAGATGCTCTTCTTGCATCGAAAGTAGAAGAACGATGAAATATCGTATTATCTGTGATACCTGCGAAGTAGAGAGTGTAGTTCATCTAATCTATGATGAACCACCTAACCACTGCCCTTATTGTGGTTCTGAACTCACCGATGATGAGATTTCAGAATATGATGCAGGATGTCTTTGTGACTAATATAAGTAACCTCAGTTGAAACACACTGGGGTTATTTTTTTATATGTCTGAGAAATATTATGGTTGGTATTATGAATTTGGTGAGTATGATCCTGAACATGCTCCAGAAGAGTTTGTAGGGTTCGTCTACAGGATACAAAACCTAGACACTAACCAGAAGTACATTGGTAAAAAACTGTTCTGGAACCGCAGGAAAACCAAGGTAAAGACCAAGGCTGGTGGAACTAAAACAAAGTATGTTACAAAAGAGTCTGACTGGAAGAGTTACTATGGTTCAAACAAACAACTTCAGGAGCAAGTCCAAGAAGTCGGTGGTGATAAATACTACAGAGAAATCTTAAGGTTCTGTAAAACTAAAGGTGACTGTTCTTACTATGAAGCAAAATATCAGTTTGAATATAATGTGCTACTAAGGGATGATTACTTTAATGAATATATCCAGTGTCGGATTAATGCGAAACATTTGAAAAGAGACGATGATGAATGAGATTAAATTGAATGTTTTTGAGGTTCTGCAAAAAGTAGCAGCAACCAAAAAGAAAGAAGAAAAGATTGCCCTTTTACGGAAGCACGATTCTTTTGCTCTTAAGTCAGTCATTCAAGGCTGCTACAATTCCAATATCAAATTACTGTTGCCAGAGGGTGATCCGCCATATACCGCCTGTGACCCCCATAACTGCCCCTCAAACCTTTTGAGGAAGGCAAGAGACTTTGCTTACTTTGTAGGACAGAAAGGTAAAAACATTCGTCCTATCAAGAGAGAAACTATTTTCATTAATCTTTTAGAAGGTATCCATCCAGAGGATGCTAAGATTGTATTGCAGATGAAAAACAAAAAACCCTTCAAAGGTCTTTCAGCTGCTTTAGTCAAGGAGGTTTACCCAAAATTGATGCCCCCTGACTGATTTGTTATGTAATCATATCAACTAACCGAAGGAATGCATTATATGCTCGTTTCTCAAATCGACCGTTTGAAAAAAGATTATCGTGAACTTGAACACTATGAAAGAAAACTAATTAAACAAGGGAGAGATAAAGTGGTAAGACATATGAAATTGAAACGAGAATATCTGGGTAAATCAATAAAAGATTTAGAGGAACAACTTTATACTTGACAAGTCCTAAATCATAGTCTATAATAAGTTTACTTTAAGGCCCGGGGAATATATACATTCTCTGGGTCTTTTTATTCCTTGACATTCGTATCTATATAATGTATTATCCATCTATAAACTAAAGGAGAAGAAATATGTTAGCAAAAGTATTTTGGAGAATCTTTTCTCTTGACAAAAGCATTCATAGGAAGTATACTCTTTTATATGATGATTTGTGTGAATAATCTTATGCGGACATGGCGGAACTAGGTATACGCAACGGCCTTAAAAGCCGTCGGCCATTGGCCTTGTGGGTTCGAGTCCCACTGTCCGCACCAAACTTATTAATGGCCCGTAGTTCAGCGGTTAGAACCCTCCGCTCATAACGGAGCTGTCCTCAGTTCGAATCTGGGCGGGCCAACCAAACTTAATTTAAGAAAGAAAATATGTTCGTAACACCCTGTGTATCCTTATGTAAAATAAATGAAGGTAAATGTCAGGGTTGTGGTCGCACTCTAGAAGAGATTGCTAAGTGGCGCAAATATACTGATGAAGAAAGACTTGACATCATGCGTAGATTAGGGTATGGTAATAAACGTAATAGAAAACGGAATACGCCATGAATATCTTTTACCTTGATCCAAACCCTATCACAGCAGCACAGATGCACTGTGACCAGCATGTTCACAAGATGCTGCTAGAGACTGCACAAATGCTTTCTACTGCGCATCGTATGCTAGATGGTGAGAAGACACGTCGTCCATCTATCTCTGGTAAACGTATGGTAGACTACTATGTTCATCCTGACCCTGTTCTAGAGCATACACTCTACAAGGCAGTTCACTTCAAGCATCCATCTAATATCTGGATTCGTCAGTCTGTAGAGCAATATGGCTGGGCAAAAGATTTGATGAATGCTCTTGCTGATGAGTATGAATATCGCTATGGTAAGCAGCATGGCACAGCAGTTAATGTTCTACCTTACCTACAACTGCCACCTAAGTCTATGAAGATGACTGGTGGATGGACTCCACCCCCTCAGTGTATGGACGATTATCTCAAACGTTCTGTTCCGCAGACTATGCTTGCCTACCGTGACTTTTATATCACAGAAAAATCTAAGTTTGCAAAGTGGACAAAAACTCGTAAAAGTCCAAATTGGTACTTGACAACTCCGTCCAAAGATACTATATTAAGTATGTAAGACAGAGAAAGAGAGAAAACAAATGATCAACATCGGTATGGAAGTCTGGTATGTAAACACAAAGCCAGTAGGTGTTACTGGCGTAATCACTGATGTATTTACCTACCCCGGTGATGTTGACACTACTGTTGTTGTCCAGTATGATGACGGTGATGAAATTGCCTACACCAAAAACGCTATCGTGCAGAAGATGAAAAGCAAGCGCATGGCTGTTGTATATGGTGGTAACGCAATGTCCACTATCCTGTAAATGTCCACTATCCTGTAAGGAGACTTGTTATGATTGAACAGATTCAAAATTACATTGCTGCTTGTGAAGCGAACCTTGCTGAGTATCAGCAGATTGAAGACCCTGTTGATCGTGCCCGTGCAATTGCTGCCTGTGAAGGTATGATTGCAGACTTTAAAGCACTTATTGAGGAATAAGACAGATGGAAAAGAAGTCTTTTGTAATTCGTGATGCAGTCAGTAACGGTATTCGTTTTGGTCTGTTTGAACCAATCACTTCTGATCGTCAAGCAAAGAAGTTTATGCGTGACTTTGAACAACGTATGAAGTCCTGTGGCATTGAAGTGCAATGTATGATTAAAGAGGTTGAAGATGCGTGAAACAATTAATCTAAAAGGCATTACCAAAAAAGGTAAGCAACGTATTCAAGAGCATGGTGCCGTATGGGAAGTTCTTGAGAAGCGTCCCGGAACTTTTGAGGGACTGCTGCTAGGTTCTCCTAAAACTGGTGATATCCGTTGGTTGACCAAAGACTTCTTTGTTGAAAAGGATTGAAAATGTTTAAAGTTACTGAATCTGTGGATTATCTTGACCCTAATCCTGATGTAGCATTTTTTGATACTCGTTGGGAAGCTGATGAGTATCTTTCTGAACGTATACATAATCGGGTTGAGTTTGAGGTGCAGCATTCACCTTATATGGTAAGTGAAAAGAACTATAATGATTTGTTTCAATATGAATCAACATTTTTTAACGTTACAGAAGTAGATGAATACGCTGTAGATATTGATGGAGCAACTGACTAATGAAAAGTAATATTGCCGATAAGGTAATTCTAACTGACTGTGACGGTGTTCTGCTGGACTGGCTCTTTGGTTTCAAAGAGTTTATGGCAGAACGTGGTTACACTGAACAAGACGATACCGGATATGCTATCTGGAAACGTTATGGTTTTATTAATAAAGAAGCAGGTGAAGGTCTGGTTCGTGAGTTTAACAACTCTGCTGCTATGGCATATCTCACCCCGCATTTAGATGCAGTCAAATATGTAAAGAAACTTCATGAAGAATGTGGTTATGTTCTGCGTGTTATTACTTCTATGTCCTTGAACAAGTATGCCTACAAAGCACGTCTACAGAACCTTCATGCCCTGTTTGGTGAAACTGTAATTGATGAACTTGTCTGTCTTGATACTGGTGCAGATAAAGATGATGCACTTGAGCAATACCGTAACACAGGTTGTGTTTGGGTAGAAGATAAGTATAAAAATGCTGTGTTGGGTAAAGAACTTGGTCTTGATTCGTTCATGATTGATTTGCCTCATAATCGGCAGTTCGACTTTGACCAGCGTGTAACGGGCTGGGAAGATATCTATCACACTCTTGTAGGAATTTAAATAAAATGAAAGCAGTTATTATTGGTGGAGTGTCAATGCTGGCACTCTCAGGTTGCGCAGTAAATACATACCCACAACTTAATCAATGTGCAGATGTAGTTTACTATGCACCAGAAGTTCCAGCCTATGCTACTCTTGGTGCTATTGCTGGTAGTATTGGTTTGGCAGTATTGTCTGATGGTGATGTTGCAATGTCTATGATCGGTGCTGGTGTCGGCGCAGCAGTTGGTTCTGGTGCAGCTGGTGGTCTACATACACATCAGGTGTGTCCTACTTCTATGACAGAGGTTGTAGTTCCGGGACCAATCTACACCGAATCGGAATATGTCTATGAAAAGTAATATTCTTGTAGGTTTGGTTGGGGCAGTT
>Ga0102814_10002769_pt1 | contig 11711 bp, 9 predicted proteins | sample ColrivemetaGS741_FD_79112 | JGI IMG/M metagenome (GOLD analysis project Ga0102814, IMG submission 79112) | Estuarine microbial communities from the Columbia River estuary - Flood tide ETM metaG S.741 | ecosystem: Environmental > Aquatic > Marine > Intertidal zone > Estuary | place: USA: Columbia... | reverse complement strand
TGGGGTAATGCAGGGTTTGTCTGGTTTGACTACCAAGCCTTTGAAAATGTCTCAAATGTAAATGCTGCTTTTCGTGTGATTAATCAAGCATACATCGCTTATGATGAATAACAAATATACCTGCTAATTATTTTATAATAATTTTTAAAATTGAATAACTTATTGTTCATTTCACAACCATGTGAGCTTCAAACAAAGTTGAAAAATGCTTTGAAAGCTTCTCTTTAACTTCAGCTTCATCCACAGCTGTTTGACCCAATTCAACATTTAAAGAAGTAACCGCCTTTCCACGTATGCCACAAGGAATCATTAAATCAAAATACCCTAAATTGGCATTTACATTAAGGGCAAACCCATGCATGGTAACCCAACGACTAGCACGGACACCCATCGCACATATTTTTCGAGCAAATGGTGTCCCAACATCCAACCAAACTCCAGTTTCTCCGGGGCTTCTTTGAGCGGACAGCCCATATTCCTCTAAAGTTAGGATAATCATTTCCTCTAATAGACGTAGATATTTGTGAATATCAGTAAAGAAATTATCTAAATCTATAATGGGGTAACCCACGATTTGACCTGGGCCATGATAAGTTATATCACCACCTCTATTGACTTTATAGAACGATGCATTTTTTTCAGCCAATTGATTTTCATCTAAAAGCAAATTACTCATATCACCACTTTTCCCTAATGTATATACGTGAGGATGCTCCACAAACAAAAAGTAGTTTTTAGTTTGAAAATTAGTACCCTGTCTTCGGTTTTTTATTTTAGTATCAAGAATGGATTGGAATAAATTCTCTTGGAAATCCCAGGTTTCTTTATAGTCTTTTTGTCCTAAATCTTGTAATTCTACTTGTTTATTCATCGCTTACAAATTTACAACAAATTCCAATCAATGAGTTCTTCCTTTAGCTACTAACTGTCAGGATTATTCAAAATCACCAATGCTGCGATAACCCCTGGTACCCAGCCACAAATCCAAAGTAAAAAAACAATGAAAATAGAGCCACATCCTTTACCTATGACCGATAAAGGAGGAAATATTATAGCCAGTAAAACTCTCCAAAAACTCATTTCGTCAAGATTATTGAATGATAGTTATTAATTAGACGTTTACAAGATCAATATGTTACAATATTAATTTTTGAACCTTCTTGTTTCATAAATAGTAATTATCTTTGATAGTTATAAAACTATATTAGATTAAAGACCATGTCGCAATTATCAGAACAAGAATTAGTACGACGCGAAAAACTGAAAAACTTAAGAGCTTTAGGCATCAACCCGTATCCTGCGCCTTTGTTTCCCGTTAGCCACACTTCTCAACAGATAAAAGATAATTTTTCGGAAAAAAAACAGGTGATTGTTGCTGGTCGCTTAATGTCGCGGCGTATTCAAGGAAAAGCCTCATTTGCTGAAATACAGGACAGCACTGGTCGTATTCAAGTATATTTTAATCGTGATGAAATATGTTCAGGAGATGATAAATCTTATTACAATGATGTCTACAAAAAGTTACTTGACATTGGAGATTTTATAGGTGTCGAAGGAGAGCTGTTTACAACTCAAGTAGGAGAACAAACCATTATGGTCAAAAAGTTTACTTTGCTAAGTAAATCACTCAAGCCTTTGCCATTACCAAAAACAGACGCAGACGGTAATAAATTTGACGAATTCAACGATCCTGAAATGCGTTATAGACAGCGCTATGCAGATTTAGTGGTCAATCCAAAGGTAAAAGAGGTTTTTATAAAACGCACAAAACTTTTTACGGCAATGCGTGATTTTTTTAATCAATCGGGTTACTTTGAAGTTGAAACACCAATACTTCAATCAATACCGGGAGGAGCAGCTGCTAGGCCTTTTCAAACACATCATAATTCTTTAGATATTCCTATGTACATGCGAATCGCATGTGAATTGTACTTAAAAAAATTAATTGTTGGTGGATTTGATGGTGTTTACGAATTTGCAAAGACTTTTAGAAATGAAGGGATGGACCGTACACACAATCCTGAGTTTACAATGATGGAAATTTATGTTGCCTACAAAGACTATCACTGGATGATGACTATGACGGAACAATTATTAGAATTTTGTGCCCTAGAAGTGACTGGAAGTGCAACAGTCAATTTTAAGAACCACGAAATTAGTTTTAAAGCGCCTTATAAGAAAGTTACAATGACAGAAGCTATCAAACATTTTACTGGGTTTGATATTTCGGGAAAATCTGAAGACGCTATTCGAGCTGCTGCTATTGATATGGGTATAGAGGTTGATACTACGATGGGTAAAGGCAAGTTAATCGATGAGATTTTTGGTGAAAAATGTGAGTCAAATTATATTCAACCAACATTTATTACTGATTACCCGAAAGAAATGAGTCCTTTAACCAAGGAACATCGTTCTAATTCTGAACTAACTGAACGTTTTGAATTAATTGTATGTGGTAAAGAATTAGCCAATGCCTATTCAGAATTAAATGATCCTATTGACCAAAGAGAGCGTTTTGAAAACCAAGTAAAGTTGGCTGGACGTGGTGATGATGAAGCTACCCAATTTATTGATCAAGATTTTCTAAGGGCCTTAGAGTATGGCATGCCTCCTACCTCCGGAATGGGTATAGGGATGGATCGCTTAATCATGTTTTTAACAGACAATGCTTCAATTCAAGAAGTTCTTTTCTTTCCGCAAATGAAGCCCGAAAAAAAAGCTCTTAAACTTAGCGATAATGAAAAAGTAATTTTTGAAATTTTAAAATCTCAAAACAAAATGCTTTTATCTGATCTCAAATTACAATCGGAATTGAGTAACAAAGCATGGGACAAAGGGATGAAAGGGTTATCAAAGCAAGGCTTAACAAAGGTTACAAAAACAGATGAAGCACTAATAGTAGAACTTCAATAACCTATGCTCTGTGATTATCAATAACTTTATAGAATACATGAATCAATTTGAATTCATGGTAGCTTGACACCTTATTTTGTAATCACAAAAACAAAAATGAGTTCAGTCTTAGTAGTCTCACGACAAGAAGTTTTATGATAACTTTATATATTGTTAGAATTAATTAGTTAAAATATTAAGTACCTTTTAAAAAAAACTAATATGACAACAAAATTACACTTAAGAAAAAATTATTCATTTTACTTTAAACATTTTGTAATTATCACATTATGCGTGTTTTTAAACAATCACGTCATGACTGCACAAATGAGATTAGGTTCCATTGAACCGATTAGACTTGAAAAGGACGTCTGCATCTACAGGCCAGACCCCAATCCTAAAAAAAGTTTTATTCCTGTTACAAATCAAGTGAAACTAAGAATGGCAAACAATACATCAAATTCAAGAACAATTATCACAGGGGATTGCTCGACATTTGATATTACTTATACTGGGTTTACAGAAACTGCAGAAACTGCCTTTAGTTATGCTGTACAAATATGGGCCAATAGCATTGTTTCATCACAAACCATTAAAATTAACGCTGACTTTGCACCTCTTGGATCAGGAATATTGGGAGGAGCAGGAGCCGATTTGTATTATTTTATTACTGGCCCCAATATTCCAGCAAACACATTGTTTCCATCTGCTTTAGCCGATGCTTTGCTTGAACAAGATAATAATACTTCTGGGACAGACATAAATGCCACCTTCAGTAGTACATTTCCATTTTATTTTGGAACAGATGGGAATACTCCAACTGGACAGTACGATTTTGTATCAGTAGTGCTTCATGAAATTGGACATGGACTAGGGATAGCAGGTTTTGGGAGACAAGAAAACGGATTGGGAGCACTTAGAGTTAGCACATTATACTCTGGCATATGGGACCAGTACATAGAAAACGGTTCAAATACATCTGTATTAAACTACGCTGACCCCTCAATCGCTTTATTAGGTCAATTTACAGGAGGTAACCTATTTTCAAATGGACCAGAAACGACTGTACAAAACGGTAATGTCAATCCTAAAACCTATGCACCAAACCCTTTCCAAACTGGATCTAGTTATTCACACTGGGATGAAGCAACTTATCCGGCTGGTAATGCCAACTCTTTAATGACGCCACAAATCGGAGCCGGTGAAGCTATACATGATCCCGGTAAAGTTACCTTGGGCTTTATGCAAGATATGTTTTGGACAATTTGCGGAAACTTATTGAGTACCAATGATGCATCTATAAGTAATGTTTTAACCTACTATCCAAATCCTGTTAAAAATAATATTACAATTACAGCTTTGAATCAAAATAGAATACAAAAAGTAAAGATATTTGATATTTTAGGTAAAAAAATCATTGAAACAAGTCCAAATAATATAAAAAGTGTTTTAAACTTAACAAGTTTAGAGAACGGCATTTATATTGTCAAAGTCTCATTTGAAAAAACCGTAGAAACCTTTCGAGTACTCAAAAATTAAGTACTATTGTGACGTTTAGAAAAGGAGCCTTTCAATGTAAAGGCTTCTTTTATTTTATGCTCGCATCAAATAAAAAAATTTGAGTCAATTAATGTTGTCACATAGTAAGATTAATCCGACAATTTTATTTAAGGCTAAGTCAAATACAAGATGTTTAGCGAAATATTTTAGCGAAACATCGAGTTTATTATTCACAATATTTACTTTTTATTACCTTCCCCGTGCTTATAATCAAAAAGTTATATCATGAAACGCCTTTGCCTCATAGGCTTTACATTTTTTCTTTTGGTCGCTTGTAAAAATGACGACGATCAAATAATGGATGAGTGTAAAACTCCAACAAATTTATCGGTAACTCAAATTACAGATGTAAGTGCTATATTGAATTGGGAAAACTCAAATGATTACTCGGAGATTAAAATTGAATATGGCGAAGTAGGATTTCTACCAGGAGAAGGAACTATATTAACGACGTCACAAAATTCGATAAGCATTAATGATTTGTTTCCTAATACAAATTATGACTTTTATGTTCAAGCACTATGCTCCATTGAAAATATTAGTATTGAAAGTGTCATAAATTCATTTATTACTGATGTTAGTCCTGTAATTCCAGAGTTTTTACCAACTCTGTCAGAAATGAATTTATTTACAGGAAACATTGCTGAACTAAACATAAGTCCAAAGGCATTTCTCTACGAGATAAGCACACCTCTTCATACAGATTATGCTCACAAACAACGTGTAATTTCACTACCGAGTGGGACCAGTATGGAATATCAGGACGATGGGTTACCGATTTTTCCTGATGGTGCTTTAATAGCCAAAACGTTTTATTACAATCATGATGAAACAAATTTAGATTTAGGAAGAAAAATTATTGAAACTAGAATTCTCATCAAACAAAGTAATGTTTGGCATATAGGCAACTACCTGTGGAATGAGAACCAAACTGATGCTGTTTTAGATGAAGATGAGCACATCGTTCCCATTTCATGGATAAATGAATTTGGTGAAGAAATGACGACCAATTATGAAGTTCCAAACTACTTATCCTGTGTCATGTGTCACCAAAACAATGGAAACAGAACACCAATTGGTCCAAAAATTCGTTCAATGAATTTTGATGTGAATGGAAGTAATCAACTAACAGAATTCACAAATAAAAATTATTTGATTAACACTCCTGACCCAAGTAGTATTAGTTCCTTACCAAATTGGAATGATACGAGCTACTCAGATGAAGAACGCACCAAAGCATATTTCGATATGAATTGTGCCCATTGCCATTCTCCAGGTGGTTTTCATAATAACAACTACAGTGGCAATATGGATTTCAGGTTAGAGACATCCTTTGAAGATTCTCAGATTTATGAAAATAGGTTTAGTATTAGAACTCGATTTCCTTCCTCAATACCAGGCTATAGTATGCCATACATTGGAGTGACCATTCCACACCAAGAAGCTATTGACTTAATTATTCCTTATTTAGAAACTTTAGAATAAACTTATTAAGTATTTTATTTAACACTACTAGTTAGCGATAGATTTAAGTGAAAAATGTTAATTTTTCATAAATAACCGTGAATAATTGTTCTGTTTGTTATTTTCACAAACAATAAAAAAAATGACATTTTGAAACACTCTACCACTACCTTTATACTAAGTGTATTTTTATTAGGCTTGGCATCTTGCACTACAGCTAAAAAAGCACGAGAAATTGAAATTACAAAACAAAGCACCTTAAACAAACCAAAGCAAAAACCTAAATTAAAAAAAGGGGATATTCAGCCCTACAATAAAGTGATAACTGACAATGCTCAAACAGATCATGGGCTTTTTAAAGTTCATAATGTTGACGGTGATTTTTATTATGAAATCCCAGATTCCTTATTTGACAGAGAAATGCTCATGGTAACAAGAATTTCAAAAACTGCATCGGGAATTGGATTTGGTGGGGGTAAACAAAACACTCAGGTATTACGCTGGCAAAAAAATCTAAAAAAGTCGTTTTACGTGTCGTTTCACACGCTATAGTCGCAGCTGATTCTTTACCAATTCACGAAGCTGTTGTTAATTCAAATTTTGAACCCGTGCTTTACACATTTCCAATTAAAGCTTTTGGAAAAGATTCATTATCAACAGTAATAGATATCTCTAATCTATTTCAAAAAGATGTAAAAGCACTAGGATTACCTGCTTCAAGAAGAAAAAGGTATAAAATAACTCGTCTTGAAAATGATAAATCTTTTATAGAAACCATTAAAAGTTACCCAAAAAACATCGAAGCGCGTCATGTAAAAACATATGCTTCTGGTGCACCTCCATCAAATTCAAGTACAGGAACTATCTCTATCGAAATTAACAACTCCATGATTTTACTTCCCGAAGAACCAATGAAACGACGTTATTATGATGAGCGTGTTGGTTGGTTTGCACGTGGTCAAGTTGATTACGGTTTGGAGGACCAAGAAAGTAAAACTGTTCGATATCTAGACCGTTGGAGATTAGAAGTGAAAGATGAAGATATTGATAAGTTTAAACGTGGTGAATTGGTTGAGCCAAAAAAGCAAATTATCTACTATATAGATAGAGCTACACCAAAAAAATGGAGAAAATACATAAAACAAGGTATTGAAGACTGGCAAATTGCTTTTGAAGAAGCAGGTTTTAAGAATGCTATTATCGCAAAAGACCCTCCTAGTATTGAGGAGGATCCAGAGTGGACACCTGAAGATGTCAGATACAGTGTAGTGCGCTATTTGGCCTCTCCTATTCCCAATGCCAATGGACCACATGTTAGTGATCCGCGATCTGGAGAAATACTAGAATCTGATATTAATTGGTATCACAATGTTATGAGTCTTTTGCAAGGTTGGTTTTTTGTTCAAACAGCTGCTATAAATCCCGAGGCTCAGCGAGTAGGCTTCAAAGATGAAGTCATGGGTGAATTAATTAAATTTGTTTCGTCTCATGAAGTTGGACATACGCTCGGTTTACCACATAATATGGGCAGTAGCAGTGCCTATAAAGTGGAGCAATTAAGAGATCCTAAATTCACCAAAGATTATGGAACTGCTCCATCCATAATGGATTATGCTCGTTTTAATTATGTAGCACAGCCAGGAGATACAGGGGTTGCCTTGATGCCAAATATTGGGATTTATGATAAATATGCTATCAAGTGGGGTTATCGACCAATTCTTGACGCTATGACAGCGAATGATGAAAAGAAAACTCTGGACCAATGGATATTACAACATGCAGATGACCCCATGTACCGTTTTGGTCAGTACCAAGGTATCGATCCTTCGGCACAAACAGAGGATCTTGGGGATAATGCAATCACGGCAAGTATCTATGGTATCAAAAACCTGAAACGGATTGTTCCAAATTTAATTAAATGGACCTCAAAAGATGGTGAAACTTATGGTGATTTATCTGAAATGTATGGCCATGTTGTAAGCCAATTTAATCGTTATATGGGTCATGTGACGACAAATATTGGTGGTGTTTATAAATACAGTAAAACAACTGACCAGGCAGGAGATGTTTTTACAAATGTTGAAAAATCACATCAGAAAAATTGTTTAAATTTTATTAATGAAAATTTATTTAAAACACCATCTTGGCTTATAAATAAAAATATTATCAATAAAACAGAGTTTAATGGAGTGACTGAGCGTATAAGACGTATCCAAGTACGAACGCTCAATAATATTTTAAATTTAAATAGAATGATGCGTATGATTGACAATGAAACGTTGAATGGTTCTGATGCCTATTCAGTAGTTACAATGATGTCTGATTTAAGAAATAGTCTGTGGTCTGAGGTGAGATATGGTCGCTCAATTGACACTTACAGACGAAATTTGCAAAGAGCACATGTTGAACGACTAGCACAACTAATGACAGCTAAAGATGTTTCAGGAAGAAGGGGAACCGTCACAGTAAAACAATCGGACATCATACCCATCGTAAGAGCTGAGTTAAACAACCTTAAGCGTTTGGCCATTAAAGGCACAAAAAACACGAATAATACCATTTCAAAATATCATTTACAAGATATTATTGAACGTGTTGATCTTATATTAGAGCCTAAGTAAACTTGTTTCTTTAACATGTCCGTACAATCTTTTCATGATTAATTAATAAAAAACAAAACATTGATTAAACCATTTAACATGAAGACTGTCTTATTATTAAACAACTTAAACAATGAAAAAAATACTAATTATTGTCTTGATATTAAGCTCTTTTAGCATCGCGGCTCAGGAACGAAAAAGAGACGTTAAAATGTCTGAAAGACCAGAAAGAATTCATGATTTAAAAGATTTTTCAGTAGAAGAAATTGCTACTATTAAAAGTAAAAAGATGGCGTTACAATTGGATTTAGATGCTTCACAACAAGCAAAAATTAAAGCCCTATTATTAGAACAATCTAAACATCGTAAAAACAGAATGGAACAGCGTCAAATGCAAATGGAAAAGACAAAAAATGAAAAGATCTCTAAAGAAGAACGTTTTAAAATGCTGAACAATGGCCTCGATGAAAAAATCGATATGAGAAATAAAATAAAAGAGATTTTGACCAAAGATCAATTTGAAAACTTGATGAAAAATGATAGGATGATGGATAAAAAGAAATCAATGACACGAATGCCAAGGAAAAAAAATCAAACTCCAAATAATTAAGAATATTGATAAAGGAGATGTATCCCAATAAAATGCATCTCCTTTATTTAGTTTTTCACGTCTAAAAACTAGAATTTCATTTCTGTTATCGTGATTTTATTTCAAGTATTTGACCAATTTTAAGGATGTTATTCTTTAAATTATTAGAACGTTTTAGTTCGTTAATTGACATTCCGTATTTTTTTGAAATTGAATAAAGAGTATCTCCTCTTTTCACCTCATATTGACCACGTTCAAATTTTTTATCTGATTTATTCACCCTTTTACTTGTTTCCAATTGATCAAAGCGAAACAACTTATACCTCTCAATTAAACTAATTAATTTTTCGGGATATTTTTTATCAGTAGCATACCCAGCTTTTCTCAATTCTTTTGCCCAATTCTTATAGTCTGTAATCTTTAATTGAAATAATTTTGAATATCGAGAACGATGGGCTAAAAATTCAGAATGATCTCTAAATGAGGTTTCTGCATTTTGATATTTTCTAAAACATTCTTGTTTCTCATCATCATCATGATAAATTTTATCTCCCTCCCATTGGTGGCACTTAATTCCGAAATGATTATTTGCTTCCAATGCGAGACGGCCTTTACCAGATCCCGACTCCAAAATTCCTTGTGCAAGAGTAATACTTGCAGGAATCCCAAATTCTCGCATTTCAGAAATAGCGATATCTTTAAACACGTCAATATAATGTTCTGTATTCTTTATAATCGTATTAGTTGATTTTGGTTCTTTCAACTCATTCGTTGAGATCTCTTTTTTTGTGGATTTCTCTATGCTATTTAATGATTTATCAGTATTCATTTTTTTTGTTGAACGACAAGAAAAACAAAATAAGCTTAGGTACATTGATAAAATTAAGATTCTCATTATTTTAGAATTAATGGCCAATTTTTACGCTTTAATTTCAAATTCATTCCATCGACACCTTGAATACCACCCGTATGTATTGCTAATATTCTAGCGCCCTTTGAAAAATAATTATTGTTAATTAAATCAAGCACACCAAACATCATTTTTGATGTGTAAATGGGATCTAATAAGATGTCATGTTCGCGCTTAAACCCATTGATAAAGTTAACCAATTCATGATTGATTTTAGCATATCCTCCAAAATTATACTCATTTAAAATTTTCCAATTAGATGTTGATACGAATTTACGAATATCATTATTTAGAAAGTCGCCATTTAAAGCAGGGAACCCTAAAATTCTTTGATGTGACTTTGACGCATTTATCAAACCACTCAGAGTACCTCCAGTTCCCACAGAACAACATATAAAATCAAATTGACTATCATTATCTGTTAATATCTCCTCACATCCTTTTACCGCCAAGGCATTAGTTCCACCCTCAGGAATTAGATAAAAATTATTAAACTGATTATTAAGTTCTTCTATAAACGTGTTTGACATTTTATTTCGATAGGATGAACGTGACAGAAATTTGAATTGCATACCATGTTGCTGAGCAAACGTTAATGTTGGATTATTCGGTATCTCTGCAGCTAACTCATCACCTCTAATAACACCGATTGTTTTAAGACCATTAATACTTCCAGCATATGCGACAGCGGCAATGTGGTTAGAATAAGCACCTCCAAAAGTTAATAGACTTTCACAATTTTGAGTTAGAGCTTCTTTAATATTGTACTTTAATTTACGATACTTGTTCCCCGAAATATAAGGATGAATCAGGTCTTCTCGTTTTAAATATAACCTGATATCTTCTCTGTTAGTCTTAATAAATTCGTTATGCGAAGTGACTTGTAACAATACTAAAAATTTAGCGCTAAGATATAAATTCAAAGGGATGCATTCAATTACTTTTGTGTTTAACATTATGTCGTTTTTGGTATTTTATTTATTTTACTTACCTTGTTCAATACCTAATACTACATGGAAAAACTACTTGAAGCAATATAATTACATTGCAGAGGAAAATTTTATATAGTTATTTAGGCGAATTAAGGATGATTTTATTTATCCTAATCGCATCTGTTTGTTTCTCAATTTTAAATGCTCAAGATATCCTCTTTGAAGAAAATTTTGAAGCTGCATCAGGTGCAGAAAACATTCTAGATAATTATTTAGGATGGGAAAGTGGTGAATTTGATAATACTACCAATAACAATTACTTTTGGGTATTTGATAACACGAGAACCACGGTTATTTCCGGCAGTTATTCTATGGCCGTTAGTGAAAACAATCCTGTTAACTCATCTACTACAGAATACAAAGATAATCAAGCAGCCTCTACATTAGTTTATCATACTACGCCAATTGACGCCTCAAATTATATAAATTTGACCTTAGATTTTAAATGGATAGGACTAGGAGAAACTATTTTTGACTATGGAAGAGTAATGTACTCTCTTGATGCCAATACCTGGACTGAACTTGCAGTTTATGAGGGAGAAACCACTGTTCAAACAATTACCAATTTAGATTTGTCTGATGTTGATCAGGAAAGTTTTTACATCGGATTTGGCTGGGAAAATGACGGATCTATCGGAGGATTTCCAGGGTTTATTGTTGATGACATTATCGTAAAAGGAACATTCACCACTAATACAACATGC
>Ga0102814_10002766_pt1 | contig 11727 bp, 8 predicted proteins | sample ColrivemetaGS741_FD_79112 | JGI IMG/M metagenome (GOLD analysis project Ga0102814, IMG submission 79112) | Estuarine microbial communities from the Columbia River estuary - Flood tide ETM metaG S.741 | ecosystem: Environmental > Aquatic > Marine > Intertidal zone > Estuary | place: USA: Columbia... | reverse complement strand
AGTTTGCGACTTTGGATTAACGAGATTGGTCACCATCTCGGCATGCACCGGAGGTTTTGTAACCGTCGTCGAATCCAAAACGCCCCCAAGTGGCGGGGATTCTAACACAGTCATAGCCATGTGCGACTGACTTGAGTCAAAACAATTTAACCGTCGAATTTGCACTTGGAATGCCCTAGAATCAGCGACTAATAAAAATAACCACAGGAATGCTGTAATGCAAAGAGGTGAGTTTTCTTCGCGGCTGGCTTTTATTTTCGCCGCCTCTGGCTCGGCCGTTGGGCTGGGGAATATCTGGGGCTTCCCCACCAATGCCGCCGAGAATGGCGGTGCTGCATTTCTGGTAATGTATCTTATTCTGGCATTTTTACTGGCCTATCCGGCCATGATGGCGGAGCTGATTATTGGTCGCCATACCCGGGCTAATATGGTGAGTGCCCTGCAATCTATCTCGCCGGGGCAAACAGCTAAAACCATTGGCAAGTGGACCGGTATTGGCGGTATGGTCACAGCAGCTCTGATTCTGAGCTTTTACAGCATTGTGGCCGGCTGGTTTATTGCTTTTATGGTAGAGCCGCTGACTTCGATTATGGGCCTGGATGCTCTAGGTAGCTGGCTAACGGAGTTTGGCCTGGTGCGCAATATTGGCTTTGCGGCCTTCTTTATACTATTAACTGTGTTAATTATCAGTGCTGGCGTTGTGCAAGGTATTGAGAAATGGTCCAGTCGCTTGATGCCCTCCTTATTTGTATTGATGGGTGCGCTGATCATCTATGTGCTGACCCAAGAGGGTGCCATGGAGGGGCTCAAGCATTATCTGGTGCCAGACTTTTCTCAGATCACCAATCCCAAGTTAATTGTCAGCGCCATGGGCCAGGCATTTTTCTCTATGTCTCTGGGTGTGGGAACCATGCTGGTGTATGGCTCTTATATTCGGGCTGATGAAAACTTACCTGTGGTGGGCGCCCTGGTGACACTCACAGACACCTCTGTTGCCTTTTTAGCTGGCCTGCTAGTGCTACCGGCTATTTTTGTGGCGCAGAATCTGGGTGTGACTATTTATGCCGAGAGCGGCAATTTAATTGCCGGACCGGATCTGATTTTTCAGGTGTTGCCGGCTCTATTTGATGGCATGGGTGCTGCGGGTTTACTGGTCGGTTTGGCTTTCTTTGTGCTGATGTCGATCGCGGCGGTTACCTCCTCTATCTCTATGCTTGAGGTGCCTGTGTCCTATGCGGTGGAGGCTCATCAGGTTAGTCGTATCAAGGCAACCTGGCTGGTAGGCCTGGCTATTTTTGCTGTCAGTGCCACTATTTGCTTTAACTTTGAGTCGTTGTTTGGCTTTGTGATTACTCTCACCACTGAGCGTGCCCAGCCACTTCTCAGCATGATGCTGTGTATTTTTGCCGGTTGGATTTTCTACCGTAATAGTATTCTGGAGGAGCTAAAAAGTGGCAGCCCGGATGTTGAGCAGGGGTTGTTTTGGAAGATCTGGCCTGTGTATGTGAAGTTCTTTTGTCCGGCGTTGATTCTAATGACATTTGCGCAGGGGTTTTCTTAAAGCAATCTGCTGTTCTTGGAAAACTGGCTGCGTAAAAATTCCATCTGATCTCCCCGTATGCGGCGGCTATTCAGCAGTGCTAAATACTCTGCATTATTAGGCTTAAACGGCAGTGCCACCAGTTCCATGCCCGCTTCTTCCGGAGTCCGGTTGGCTTTGTGCTGGTTGCATCGACGGCAGGCGGCTACTACATTTTCCCAGCGATCGGCGCCTGCTCTTGAGACTGGCTGTATATGATCTCTGGTCAGCTGGATGCTGGAAAACTCTCGAGCGCAGTACATGCAGATATGGCCGTCGCGAGCAAATAAGGTAGGGTTATTTAAGGGGTAGTTGGAGCGCGGCCTAGCCAGCTGTTCGCCGCCACAGGCAATAATACTGGGTAACTCCACTACCGATCTTTCGCCAGTCAGACGACAGATTCCACCATGCACCTTTCTCACTGTATCGCCGAGGGTCCAAACCACCAGGTCCCGGGCATAGATACAGACCGCCTCTTCCCAGTTGAGCCAGTCGATGGGTTGCCCCGCTAGGTTAAGCCGCAATATTCTTGTCTGCACTGAATTTTAGCTCCTCTAAAAACAAAAAAACCCCATCGCGCTATACGACAGGGTTTTAAATATATGATGGCCGGACTGGCAGCTGACAGCAGGGGCCAGTGAATCTAGCCACACCACTGGGGCTCTGCGCCGATCTGTTGTGCTGGTCAGTCCGTGTTGATCTCTGAAGACTCAGTCCTCCTAATCCTCTGTACTGTTTATTTTGCTGGCTGCTCAAGCAACGCTAACAACCTTAGCTGTTGATTTTGAACAGACTAAGTCAGCCTGTCAAACCTGCCTGGCTGTTTTACATACTGCTGTTAATAATAAGACGACCAGCAGCGCTTAGGGCACAATTTATCTCTGTCTTAACAATTGACCCATTTGCCTATGTTGGTTAGGGTGGTGGGTCAGTTTTACCGTCTTTTTACCGTGGGTTTTTATTGTGGAAACAGAAAAAAAAGCAGTGGATTTTGAGCAGCAACTGGAAAATCTAGAGGCATTGGTTGAGTCACTAGAGAGCGGCAGTCTAAGCCTTGAAGATTCGCTAAAGTCCTTTGAACAGGGCATTAAAGTAGCTCGAGAATGTCAGACTGCCCTAAAGCAGGCAGAGCAGAAAGTTGAGCTGTTAACCCGCCAGGGCGACGAGCTGGTCAGCCAGCCTTTTGAGGCGGACGACTAGGGCGCTGTATGCGAAATAATCTTAAACAGCTGCTGGCCAGCTATGGCGAGCAGGTTGACAGTCAACTAGAGCAAATACTGCCTGTTGCCAATGGTCCGGCAGAGGCCCTTTTTGCAGCTATGCGCTACTCTGTATTTAATGGCGGCAAACGCCTGCGCCCGGCGCTGTGTTTTGCTGCAGCTGAGGCTGTTGCCGCAAGTGATGACAACACCGCCAGAGTGGCAGCTGCACTGGAAATGATCCATGCCTATTCGCTGATTCACGATGACCTGCCCGCTATGGACAACGATGATCTGCGCCGCGGCAAACCCACCTGCCATATTCAGTTTGATGAGGCCACGGCAATTTTGGCCGGCGATGGTTTGCAGTCGCTGGCATTTCAGCAGCTGACCGAACTTAGGAATATTTCTGCTGAGCTAGTGGTGAAATTACTGTCTATGTTGGCTACCTACAGTGGCTGCAGTGGCATGGTGACCGGGCAGGCCATAGACCTGGCAGCAACAGGCCAGAGCCTAAACCTTGAGCAGTTAAAAACTATGCACAGGCATAAAACTGGCGCCCTGATAGAGGCCTCGGTATTAATGGGCGCCATAACAACAGCCAAGGCCAGCGAGCAGCAGTTAGCTGTGTTAAAGAAATTTGCCGGCGATATTGGGCTGGCCTTTCAGATTCAGGACGATATTATCGATGTCGAGAGCTCGACAGAGCAGCTGGGCAAACAACAGGGATCCGATGCACTAAATCAAAAATCCACCTATACCTCTATTATGGGGCTGGAAGAGGCACGCACCGAGGCAGCCAGCCTGTATCAGCAGAGCATGGCCAGCCTGGATCTGTTTGGCGAGCGCGCCGACTCGCTGCGACAGCTAGCCAGTTTTATTGTTAATCGGGCTTATTAACCGGGTTAATTGGTGTAATATCCCCTTTCAATAAAAGATACAGTTGCTATGTCAGAAACATTTACAGAAATTCCTCTCAGCCGACCAGATACGCCGCTATTGGATCGCGTTAACGCGCCCGCAGATCTGCGTCATTTTGGAGAGGATGAGCTGCTGCAGCTAACTGATGAACTGCGCGCCTTTATGTTGTTCTGTGTGGGCAAGACCGGTGGTCACTTTGGTGCTGGGCTGGGTGTGGCCGAGTTGACCGTTGCCCTGCACTATGTTTTTGATACCCCCAATGACCGCCTGGTGTGGGATGTGGGCCATCAGACCTATCCCCACAAAATATTGACCGGCCGCCGCGAGCAGATGCTGAGTATCCGCCAGAAAGACGGCCTTTCTGGTTTTCCCAAGCGCTCGGAAAGTGAGTACGACACCTTTGGCGTTGGCCATTCAAGCACCTCCATCAGTGCGGCTCTGGGCATGGCTATGGCCTCACATCAACTGGGTGAAGAGCGTCGAACCGTTGCTGTAATGGGTGATGGCGCCATGACTGCTGGCATGGCCTTTGAGGCTATTAATCACGCGGCCCATGTGGATAAAAATCTGCTGGTAGTTCTCAACGACAATCAGATGTCGATCTCACGCAACTCTGGTGGCCTATCCACCTATTTTGCCAAGCTCTGGTCGAGCAAGTTCTACACCAATCTCCGCGAGAGCGGCAAAAAAGCACTGCGATCTCTGCCCCATGCCAAGAACTTCGTACGCCGCACCGAAGAATATATGAAGAGCATGGTGTCGCCGGCTACCATTTTTGAGGAGCTGGGGTTTTACTATATTGGCCTGATCGATGGTCACGACCTGCCCATGCTGGTGGAGATCTTAAATAAAATTAAAGATATAGACGGGCCTGTGCTGCTGCATATTATTACCCACAAGGGCAAGGGCTTTGCGCCGGCAGAAAACGACCCAGTTGGCTACCATGCCCTGAATAAAATTGAGCCCAAACCGCCAGTGCAAACTGCGGTCTCTCAGGCCAGCAATCAAACCAAACCGGCCAAACCCAAGTACCAAAAGGTGTTTGGTGACTGGCTCTGCGATATGGCAGAAAAAGACCAGCGGCTGGTGGGTATTACCCCTGCTATGTGCGATGGCTCTGGAATGAATGATTTTGCTGAGCGCTTCCCGGATCGCTTTGAAGATGTGGCTATTGCCGAACAGCATGCGGTCACTCTCGCGGCTGGTATGGCCTGCGAAGGAGCCAAGCCAGTGGTGGCTATTTATTCCACCTTTTTACAGCGCGGCTACGACCAGCTGGTGCACGATGTGGCTCTGCAAAACCTGGATGTGCTGTTTGCCCTTGATCGCGCTGGTATGGTGGGCGAAGACGGTGCCACCCATGCGGGTGCCTATGATATTAGCTATCTGCGCTGCATTCCCAATATGCTGGTGATAACACCCTCCGATGAGAACGAGACCCGCCAGCTTCTGTATACCGGCTTTATCCATCAGGGTCCTGCCGCCGTCAGATACCCCCGGGGTACTGGCCCTGGCGCAGTGATTGAAAAAACCATGACTGCATTGCCTCTGGGCAAAGGGGTTATGCGTCGCAGCGGTGCTCAGGTGGCAATACTTAATTTTGGTACCAGATTGGCCGATGCGTTGACTGTGGCCGACAGCCTAAATGCCAGCGTTGCTGATATGCGTTTTGTAAAACCCATAGACGAAGAATTAATCAATCAGCTGGCCGCTGATCACCAGCTGCTGGTCACTGTGGAAGAAAATAGCATTGCCGGTGGCGCCGGCGCCGCTGTCAGTGAATATCTAGCTCAGCAGGGCATTGTCATGCCAGTGCTGCATCTGGGTCTGCCCGACCAATTTATTGATCATGGCAGCCATCCGCAGCAACTGGCCGCTACTGGTCTTGACAGTGCTGGGATGCTGCAGGCCATTGAGCAGCGACTGGCTTTACTTCAACTGCCAAGCCGTGCCGTTAAATAAAAATTAGAGCAATAAGAGGCCTTAAGATGAAATTTTATGATTGCGCAACAGCCCCCAGTCCAAGACGTGTACGCATACTTATGGCTGAGAAAGGCATTGAGATAGAGACCGTTCAGGTCGATCTAATGAACGGCGAGCAGATGTCGGAGGCGTTTCGCAAAATTAACCCTCTGGGCGAGGTGCCGGTTCTCGAGTTAGACGACGGCACCAGTCTCACCCAGGTTATGGCTATCTGTCGCTACCTTGAAGAAATTTATCCAGATATACCATTGTTTGGCCGCGATCCTGTGGAGCGTGCCAGGGTAGATTCTATCAATGACCAGCTGCAGGCCAATGGTATGGTTGCAGTGATGGAAGCGTTTAGAAATGCGACGCCGGGCTTTGTTAATCGAGCCATGCCAGGCCCCCATAACTATGAGCAAATTCCCGCTCTATCTGAGCGCGGCAAGCTGCGACTAGATAATTTTTTCTCTGACCTTGAAGCCCATCTGGCGAACAATCAATATATGGTGGACGACTATTTCTCGGTCGCCGATATTACCGCCTTCGCCGCAGTCGAATTTGCCCGCTGGGTTAAGAAGAGCGTGCCCGAGGAATACAGCAATCTGCTGCGCTGGTATCAGCAGGTTAAGCAGCGCCCAAGCACAGCAGCCTAGGCGCTCTATTTCACTCCGCTAACTGCCTACTGGCTGCCCTTGGTCAGGGTAAATGCCTGAGGCGCCGCCATCAGCGTATGTCCATCGCTGAAACTCACCGCTAGTTCCTGATTGGTGAAGTTATAGACCACATAGCTGGTCACCCCATCTTTTACAAAGGCCAGTGCCCCCGGATAATCCGAGGTCAGAGCGCCTGTACCTGTCTGTAACTGCCCCAGGGCACTGAAGGTATGTATCCAGTGGTAGGTATGGGCTTTGGTTTCACCTGCCTCTGGAGTGTAGCTTGCCGCGCTGTTGTAATCTGCGATGGCCGCATCCGCATCCACCATAGCCCAGAGGTTCCACCAGAGATCCCGCCACTGATCATCCACCAGACCAGATGGCTTGTTGTTGGATGACTCGCTGAGCCCCAGTGCCACATAGTCTTCCATATAGTCCGCATACTGACTCACATGCAGTATCAATGGACTTGAGGGCAGCCCCTGAATACCCAAAATATGCGCATAGGCAGCACTAAACCAGGTGGAGAACACGGCACCATCGCCCCAGATAATCGAGGTGGTGATTTTGTTGTAGCTGGCCGGAAAGTTGTCGGCGTCGGCACTGACATTGTTGTAGCCATCAATATTATTCCAGTACTCCCAATAGGCCGCAGAGGTGGAGGCGTGCAGATACATGCCTTTTTCCACCAGTGCATTATTACCCGTGGTCAGCCCGTACAAAATAATGGCTCCATAGGCAGTAGCGGCCTCAGAGGTAGATTCATTGTTGTTGCCGCGGGTGAAGTTAACTCGTCCGTCAGCCCAGGAGAAACCATTGGCCGGGTCAAAGTTGCGCATTGCCGGGAATAACTCGTCATTGTCGTCTGCGGCATAATCGCGGATCAGCAATTCAATCATGGGGCCGAACTGATCATCACCACACCAGGCTGCATCCACTCGGCAGATTTCCGCTGCGGCGCGCACAAAGTAGCCATAGTGGAAATGATGGTCGGCAAGGCGTTGATGAGAGCCAAATGATTCCTCAAAGCCCAGCAAGGTATTCCAGGTTGAGTCGTAGGAAAAATATTTATTGGTGTCCAGCGCGCCTGAGGTATCAGCGGTAAACCAGTCGGCTAGCTCAGCCTTCAGCCAGTCAATCAACATGGTCTGTTCTGCATCCATACCTATGGAGTCAGCAATAGCGGCCAACTCTGCTACCTTGCCGTAATTCTTGCCCGCCCAGTAAGTATCTGTGCGTTTATTCCAGGCAGCTGATCCCTGATCAATAAACTCAGTGACCAGATTTTCTAATGTTGCCTGATCAAATGTGTCAGCAATAGAGGGCATGGTTGGCAGCACACCCACAAAGGGCAGAGCATAATTAAAGCTGTCAGTCTGACTAAATTTGATCATGCCTCTGGCGCTGCGTACCTTGTAGTCGGAGGCTTGCTGGGAGCTGTTTTTCCAGTGCAGCGGCAACATACCCACCACAGTGTCCACCGCTGAACCCTGAGCATTGAGGTAGCTGTGAGTAACAGTGACCTGATTGTTGCTACGGTCAACGCTGTAATCAATATTTACAGCGGCAACCAGATTGCGCGCCCGGGCCTCAAAGAAACTAATCATTGCACTGCTGGCGTTACCTGCACCTGTGGCAGGTAGATAGGCCAGGGTAAATTCTTTGGCCTCATTGCTGACTGTGATTTCATTGCTGCTGCTATTGGCGAAGCTGGTGCTGCCCTCTCCGGTGATCAGGAAGTTATTGAGATTGCCCGCCACGCTGGTCCAGACACCCAGACTATTGCCCTGGTTGTAGAAAATACCTTTCTCGCCACCGTCTTCGCGCAGAGTGCGCAATACCAGGTCACCCTTATAGGCCTTAAAGTAAGCATAGGGGGAGCCATGCACAAAGGTGGCTTCCATAATGTCGGCGTCGCCAGCCTTCCACATAACGGTGACCGAGCCATCACTGTGGTCCTTGAGATAGGCATTTAAGTTACTGTGATCTGTGTTGCCCACAGCAATACCGTCATATACCTCCACAAAGGGATCTGGAATCTGATACATAAAGCCGTCGCTGTATGGCCCTAGACCGCCCGGAATACTTAGCAGCCGCACACCTTTCTCGGTGACGCGCGCGATAAACGGGTCTGGCGTGATATAGGCGGCCTGGTCTGCATTGCCGGTTTGCATCTCACCTAGGAAGGGGATTGAGCCCCACCATTTATGGGTAGGCGTAGGTTTTTCCTGCGCCGGGCCAGTCAACTGAGGCGACAGTGGCGTTGGCGTACCCTGGGGGATATTGGTATCTGTATTGCAGCCGTCAATACCAGGCTCTACTACACCAGCATTGTAAATCCAGTTGCCAAAATCATAGACACAGCGATAGCTATTGGGGTTGATGCCATCGGCCACATTACCCGCGCCATAGGCGGTCACAGAGTATGAGCTGGGGTTTTGGGGGTCTACACCACTGCCTACTGCGGGCTGCTCAGCGCCGTCGGCCAGGCCAGAAAAACGTACATTATCGATTAAATACTGAACACCCGGGCTAGTGCCAAATGCCGGGAAAAACACCAGTGGTGCAGTCACGCTGGCCAAGTTTAGGTCGCCGCTGGCGGTGAGGGCCGACATAGGAATGCTGATCGATTCCCAGTTTCCGTTGGCGACAATCTGTGACAGCGCAATTTCACCTGAGGTGCGGTCTGGAGTGGTTTCTAACTTGATATAAAAGCCGGCAGACAGGCCATCGGCCCCTTTATTGACCACTTTGATATCAAACTTTAGCGACCCATTGCTGTAGTCGCTCAGATCCACCGCCGAACCTGGGCCCACCACTATGCCCGCATGTCCGGCGCTGTCGGTATAACTGACTTGCAGCACATCGCCTTTGTCAGAGTCCGAAACAGTCTGCCAATCAATACTTTTGCAGTCCTCTGTGCCAGCCTGCTCGTCTGTGCAGTCACCGTACGAATTGAGCTCATCAAAGGCTGAAAACTTCAGGTTACCACCCCAGATATCGGCAACTACAGCATCGACCAGAATAGGGGTATCGCCCTCAGCAATAACACTGGTCTCTCCATCAGTCTCTCCGCCAGCATTATTGTTAGGCGTTACCTGAGAGAGATATATCTGGTTATCAGAGAAAAGACTGTCCAGGCTGGTCTCAGCAGCAAACTGGATTAGACTGGTTACTGACTCAACCAGATCAGCCACTGACGCCAGCAACTGGGTCTGAGTGGTCTGAATAAACTCAATGGCGGCTGCGGAGGTGGGGTCTACGGTCTCGCCGCCTAGCAATTCATTGATATCCGCCATAGTATCGGCCACAGCTGCAACTAGCAGCACCGACAGCGAGTCCAAATCTGGCAGCGATCTATTGATAATCTCAATCAGCTGGCTTGTGGATTCAAGATTTATAGTCCCAGTGCTGCTAATCTGCGTCGCGATGGCTGCGGCTGCATCTTCGGCTAGGCTCGGCAGCTCTGCTGCCAATCGATCTTCATCAAGGGTCTGGATGGTAGTCATCACCAGCGCTATCTGCTGGTTGAGGCGCTGCAGTCGCAGGCCATTATCATTCTTAGCCTCGGCCAGGGCCCAAATATCCATGGCCAGAAACTCATCTACTGTGCCTTCAATGCCCAGCGCGGTTAAAATTGCTGCCTTGGCTTGATCGCTGTCTGCCCCCGCAATCACCGAACTGATCGGCGAGATAACTGCCGTACTGGCCAGATCTGCAGGCAGATCTGCTATCAGTGCCAGCTGGCTGAGCACAGTATTAGTGCTGATATCTGTGCCACCCAGGGCTACCAGACGAGCAAGGCCCTGGTCCACAGGTTCGGGCAGCATAAAATAGCCCTGACTATCGGTCTGGGCTGTGGGCTCATCTGAGTCGGCCTGCAGATTATTATTGAGGTCAATAAACACCTTACTATCTGAGAGGGGGCCATCGACAACACGCCCCTCCACCGCATTGGTCACTGTCACCACCATGCTCTGGCTATCTGTGGCTCCCTGGCTATCGGCCAGTTGCACTGTGAGTTGGTAGCTGTTGTTGGCGCCTGTATCAGTGGGCGCTTCGAAATCTGGCACGGCAATAAAACTAATACTGCCAGTAGAGGAAATCTCGAACAGCGCCCTGTCATCCCCGCCCGACAGGCTGTAACTCAGGCTGCTATTCTCAGGATCTGAACCACTGGCCGTAGCTATATCCCTGGTCCCCTCGAGTACGGAGACCTCTGCATCAACCACCAGAGCTGGAGGCTGATTGGTTGCCACTGGTGGTGATACTGGTGAGCTGCTTCCGCCACCGCCGCCTCCACAGGCTGATAATAGCGACAGGCAGGCGGCAAGAGAAATCAGGTGTGTGACAGTGCGCATAGGGAGTTTCCGTCTGATGTAATTGTTGTTTTTACGAATGCGCTGAGTTAATCGCATTTTGAGGAGGTTAGCTACCGAAAACCGATAAAACAACAGGATCCGCGCGATCAAAGGGGTATTCTATTTGGTATTGATTAGAATAAAAAAAGGCTCCTAGGTAGGAGCCTTTTAGTCTTTCAATTGCAGACTTGCTTATTGCACTGAACCCGTAATTGCCCAGCCGCTATACCAAGGTATTTCACCTGCTTTAACAGCTCCAATATAGTCGGTTGAGTCAAAGACAAAAGATGACCCATTGTCCTGAGCGGTGATGGCCTCAGCAGTAACCGATGCCGATGCATTGGTAATCGCCTTATTGGCATCTAGAACAACCGCTTCCAATATAACTGAATCCGTGCTCACAGGCTCTTCTTTGTTAAAGGCTGCACCAGCGGTATCACAGAGGAAGTTTCTCATGGTGATTGGCGTATCAATCTTAGCCGTGGCACTGTCGTTATCGTGATCGGAATCATCGATACGGGCACAGGTCACGTCGTAGCCAGTCACCGCAGAGTTATGGATAGCTGCGGTGACCGAACCGCGCAGACGCATACCAAACTCACCGGCGCTGTTAGCCGCGTCGCCACCGATAATGGTTACGTTGGCAATGACACCAGCAGTCTCCGGAGTGTAGTCTTCGTCAGCAAGGCTGCTAAAGGTAATTGGCTGCGCAGCTGTACCTATGGCTTCCAGCTTGGAGCCACGAGCTACCAACAGCACACCATCAGCAGCGCCGCGAACATCGGTACCTGGTTCAATTGTTAGAGTTACACCCTGGCTAACAATTAGATCCATCTCTGCCTGAGAGGAAATCTCTTTGTTGCCTGAACCGACCTGAACTATACCGCTCAATATTTTCCGTTCCCCTGGTTGGGTTGAAAACACCTAGGGTAACTATCTCTTCAAAAGTAGGCTCGGGAATAATCGCCATCCTGTCAGAGGCAGGACGTTTCTTAATCAGCTTAAAGCCAGCGTAAACACCCAGGTCAGCGAAGACTCGTGCTGAACTT
>Ga0102814_10002765_pt1 | contig 11727 bp, 14 predicted proteins | sample ColrivemetaGS741_FD_79112 | JGI IMG/M metagenome (GOLD analysis project Ga0102814, IMG submission 79112) | Estuarine microbial communities from the Columbia River estuary - Flood tide ETM metaG S.741 | ecosystem: Environmental > Aquatic > Marine > Intertidal zone > Estuary | place: USA... | reverse complement strand
TCAACCAGCAAGCGAATGCCCTGGCCCATCGACAGGGTAATCGCAGCAGTGAACAGCAATGCACCCAGCGCCGCCACAACTCGCCAGCGATAGGGAGCGATAAAGCGAGCGGCCAGTTGCAGGGCGTGACGCTGTCGAGCAGATAGCAATGAGAGCAAAATCAGGATTCTCCGGGTGCATAGCCGAGGGGGTAAAGCAGTTCTTCCTTGTAGCCGGCCCAGACCCGCACGGCATCCGGAAAGCTGTCATCCAGTTGCGGGTCGCCGCTGTCAACCAACAATGGTCGGCCTTCGAGGGTGCCCAGCTTGCGCTTGGTGGCGACCACCCGCAACCGCTCAAGGCCAATGCTGCGCACTATGCGCGGGCTGATCTGCTGATTGCCACGCCCGAGGATGTGCCCTTGCCCGCCGATCGCGGTCACCAGCAGATAGGCTGGATGGCCATCAACCAGCGCAAACAACTGCTGCTCGGTCAGGTCACTGCCAATCACCTGCCCATTCTCGATCACATCGACACCCAGCAACGTGGTCTGCAGACCAAGATTCTGCGCCAGACCATGCAGGGTCGAGCCGGGGCCGAAGACATAGCGCACATCCGTTTCCATGCTATCACTAAGCCAGTCGGCCAGATCGTTGAGTACCAGCTCCTCTGACTCCATACCGGCCTGCTTGACGTGCTGCATGTACTGGCCCGGCTCAGGCACGGTGAGTTCGCCATACCAGCGCGCAGCCACCCTGCCCTCGCGCAGGGCGTTTTCATCCAGATCACGCACCTCGCCAGCCGTGAGCCGGACCAGTCCACCTTCGAGCAATTGCCGCGCCAGTTCACCTGCAGCGCGCGGGCTGATCGCGTAAACGCCGGAGTGGATCTTCACCCCGGCAGGAATACCCAAAACCGGTTGCCCGTCACGCACCACTGCACAGACATCGCGAGCGGTGCCATCCCCACCGGCGAACAGAATCAGCGCACAACCTGCAGCCTGCAGTTGCTGCACAGCGGACTGCGTATCGGCGGCTGTGGTCAGACCAGCATGTGCCTCAGCCACCACCCGATGGACAAAGCCCATTTGCGTCAACAGATCCGCGCCCATCGAGCCCGCAAACGTCAGGAACTCGATGCGTCCGGCCAGCGGCTGCAATAGCTCGAGTGCTTGTCTTGTACGAGCCGCTGCGCGTGGTTCTGCCCCGAGAGCCAGCGCTTGCTCGGCTACCCCGTCACTGCCCTTTAGTGCCACCGAACCGCCGAGTCCGGCCAACGGGTTAATGATCAAGCCCAGATGAAACATGTCTTCTCCCGTGTCATCACAAATGCATGCGGTTGTCATATTGCGGTTATCTGGTGGGGGTAACTTGCTCTTGCCAAAGCCAATGGAGATCTGTCATGAGCCAGTCAGCTTCCAGCCGTAGCCGCACACAAACGCATTCAGGCAATTGCCTTGACGGTAACACCCACATCACCCGTTCGATGCTGCTGCAGGCCTGCAGCGATGTAGAACACGAACTGCAGCGATCACTGCGACGCCAGCGCTGGTTGAGTCTGGGCAAACAATTACGCCGGTCCTTCGGCCTCTGAAACCAGCCGCACACCAATGGCGCTGAGCATGTCGCGCAAGGCCACTGCTTGGATGTCGAGACTGACTGTCAGTCCATCGATTTCACGGCGTAGCGGATAGTTTTTGCGCAAGCGGTCAAAGGCTGCACTGCGTTGTGCCGGCTCGCCCGACAGACTGCGGCGTAAATCTACATCGTCTCGACGCGGGTCGTACACCGCGCGGCAAAGGGTGGTTAAGGCCCAGGCAGGATCAGCGTCGCTACGCAAGCGTACTTCCGTCAGCGGCGGGGCCGGCATCAGTGATTCAAGAGAGACTGTCGGCGGCAGCCCCAAGTGTGCGCAAAAAGCCTGATAGATTTGCGCCGTGCCGCGTAACTTACCGTCCAGGCTGTAGCCGGCAATATGCGGGGTAGCAATTTGGCAAAGCTGTGCCAGTTGCACATCGACCAGTGGTTCGCCTTCCCAGACATCCAGCACCACCTGCAAATCGGCACCGCTCGCCAGTCGTTGCCGCAGGGCCTGGTTATCCACTACCGCACCACGGCTGGCGTTGATCAGCCAGGTTCCCGGGCGCAGCAAACCCAGTTCATTGGCACTGATCAGATGCCGTGTATCTGCAGCCAGCGGCGTATGCAGGGTGATGACATCGCAATCCCGCAGAATCTCTGCCAGACCGACATAAGCGCCCGCTTCCATCGCCGCCAGCGGGGGATCACAGACCTTTACCGCCCAGCCCAGACCGCGCAGCACCTTGAGCAAGCGCCCGCCTACTTGTCCGGCGCCGACAATACCGTAGGTACGTTGCGCGGGGTTGACGCCCTGCTGCTCCGCCAATGCCAGAATGCTGCCCAGAACATAGTCGACAACTCCGCGCGCATTGCAGCCTGGGGCGCTGGACCAGGCAATTTTCCGGCTGTTGAAATAGTCGAGGTCCAGGTGATCGGTGCCAATGGTGCAGGTGCCAACGAAACCTACCTTGCTGTCAGCCAGCAACGCCTGATCAACCCGGGTCACCGAACGCACCAGCAGCACGTCCGCATCATGCACTGCAACTGCATCAATGTTGCGCCCCGGATAGCGCCGGATTTGGCCAAAACTGGCAAAAAACGCGTCGAGCAGGGGAATGTTTTCGTCGGCAACAATCAGCATGGCAGGCTCCCGGTTCAGGCTCGGCATTCTACTGCATGGTGATCAGTCCCGGGCTGAATCCTCAGCGGCAGCACAAATCAGCGGGTAAACTAGCTTGCCTTGTATCTTCAGGTTGAACCCGTGTCTCGCCTAAGCACCCGCCTTGCCCGAACCCGCAGTGAGCTCAAGCAGTTGCTGGTGCTGGCGGTTCCCATCATGATCGCGCAGCTGTCCTATGCAGCGATGGGTTTTGTCGACACTGTGATGTCCGGACGGGTCAGTGCAAGTGATCTGGCTGCGGTCGCGCTGGGTAATTCATTGTGGGTGCCGGTATTTCTACTGATGACCGGCACGCTGCTGGCGACCACACCCAAAGTCGCACAACGGTATGGTGCGCAGAAGCACGCCGAGATCGCCCCGCTGGTGCATCAGGCGCTGTGGCTGGCGCTACTGATTGGTGGTTTGTGCGGCATGGCCTTGTGGAATGCAGAACCGGTGCTGATCCTGATGCAGGTCGAGCCCAGCCTGATCGAACCGTCCATGGGTTATCTGCGCGCCATAGCCTGGGGCTTTCCGGCGATTGCCCTGTTCCATGTACTGCGTTGCTACAGTGACGGGCTGGGCCTGACCCGTCCAACCATGGTGTTGGCGGTGCTAGGTCTGTTGCTGAATATCCCGCTCAATTACATCTTCATCTACGGCAAGCTCGGCCTGCCAGCAATGGGTGGGGTCGGTTGTGGCTGGGCGACTTCCCTGGTGATGCTGGCTACCTTGCTGGGCATGCTTGGCTGGGTCAGCTATGCACAGCACTATCGCAGCAGCCGTTTGTTGCGCCAGTTCCAATGGCCGCAGCTGGTGGTGATCCGCCGCTTGCTCTCGGTCGGCCTGCCGATCGGCATTTCGGTATTCGCTGAAGCCAGCATCTTTGCCGTGATCGCCTTGTTGATCGGGTCGATGGGGGCGACCATGGTTGCCGGGCACCAGATTGCGCTGAATTTCAGCTCATTGGTGTTCATGATCCCCTACTCGCTGGGCATGGCGGTTACCGTGCGGGTCGGCCATGCGCTTGGCGCCGGCTCATCCCGTGATGCGCGATTTGCCGCTGGTGTCGGCATGGCGGTTGCGCTGATCTACGCCTGTATTTCCTCCAGCGCCATGCTGCTGATGCGCGAACAGATTGCTCTGATCTATACCAGCAACCAGACCGTCATTGCGCTGGCCGCTTCACTGCTTGTTTATGCAGCGGTTTTCCAGTTTTCCGATGCTATTCAGGTCACTGCAGCCGGCGCTTTGCGTGGCTATCAGGACACCCGTATCACCATGCTGATCACCCTGTTTGCCTATTGGGGAATAGGACTGCCCGTCGGGTACAGCCTTGGTTTGAGTGAGCATTTCGAAGTTATGAGCGGCCCTGTCGGGCTTTGGCAGGGGCTGGTCGTAGGCTTGACCAGCGCGGCAGTTCTGCTGGGTATTCGCTTGTCACACAGTGCACGTCGGCGAATTCACCAGACCAGCCTCTAGGCGTTCACTCGCCGTATACCGCCGTTGCAACCAAGGCCTGCCAGTAACTCTCGCTCAGGTGCTCACGGCCCGCCAGCAGATGCTCAAGGTAGTCACGGGTTGGCCGTAACCCTTCACTGCGCCAGGCCGGATTGGCCACATACACCCAGCCCGGCAGCATGCCTTGTGCGGTCAGCACCGGCATACGTTCACGACTGTAAAAAATCGGCGTGCCTTCAAACGGATCCATCTTGAAGATTTCCGCCGGGTCATCCAGCCGGTACAGCACGCCTTCAACCATCGAGCCCTGACAGTAACGGATATTCGCATAGGCGGTATCCGGTCGATCATGGGCGCGCTTGTTGAAGCACAGTTCGTACCCTGGCAGGTGCCCGGCCAGGGCTTCACTGAACGACAACCCGCGTGTGCGCATGCGCAACGGATTCATGTTCGAGCCATAGGCGAAATACCAGCTATCCATCAGCTGACCTTGATCCGAATCCAGTAGAAATAGGCGCTATCCAGCTGTGCTTGCTCAACCAGCTCATGGCCAAGGAACATGCAGAATTTCGGAATATCGCGGCGGGTCGAGGGGTCGGTGGCGATCACCTTGAGCAAGGCACCGGGCGGCAGATCACGCACCTTGTTGTGCAGCAGCATCACCGGCTCCGGGCAGTTCAGGCCAGAGGCATCCAGCTCGGCATCGCAAAGGGCTTCAAGGGCTTGGTTCATGCAGACACTCCGTAAACAGCCGCTATTGTCGCGTAAACGCCGGCAGAGGTCATCCCGCTGTAGTTACAGACGCCGCAGGTGACAGGTCACCTCTTCACGGTCGTGATAGAGCTGCTTGCAGCCAATACTGACTTTCAAGCCACGGTCCTTCAGGCCATCCTCGATGCGTTCGAGCAATCGGATCACTTCAGCGTAACGCTGCTTCATCGGCAGTTTGAGGTTGACCACCGCCTCGCGGCACAGTCCTTCACCCAACCAGGTTTCGATCAGCGAGGCATTGCGCGCCGGCTTTTCCACGATATCGCAGACCATCCAGTGCACCGGGTGGCGCGGCTTGAAGGTAAATCCGTCAGCCCGTTGATGCTCAACCAATCCCGAGTACATCAGGCTTTCATCCATCGGACCATTATCGACAGCAATCACGCGGATTTCCCGATTCACCAACTGCCAGGTCCACCCGCCTGGCGCTGCACCAAGATCGACGGCGGTCATGCCGGGCGCCAGACGCTTGTCCCAGTCATCACGCGGGATAAAGTGATGCCACGCTTCTTCCAGTTTCAGCGTCGAACGGCTTGGGGCTTCGCGGGGAAATTTCAGACGTGGTATACCCATTGGCCACATGGCGCAATTATTCGATTCTGCCAGTCCTACGAATACTTCACGACCACTCTTGAATGTCAGCAACAAGCGCGGCCTGAGCGGGTCATCAACCAGCTTGCCGGCCTTGAGCAGCGCCTTGCGCAACGGCGCCTCGAACATCTTGCAGAATTTCGACAGCTCCTTGCCATCGTTGGTATCCAGTACTTCCAGCCACAGACTGCCACATTGCGGATAGGCTGCCAGATAGGCCAGCAGCACACTGATACGGTCTTTTTCCGGCAAATCGATAAACGCGCCGCGCGCCCATTGGCGTGGGAAAATCAGCTTGGCAAAGCGCTGGCCACGCATGATTTTTTGCGGGCCATCCGCTTCGCTGCAAACAAACTCGACATACGCGCTGGCGGGTTTGGCTTTGGCATAACCGGCGACGTCAAGCCGGGCTGCGAGTTCGCTTATTTCGGAACAGACTTCATTTTCAAAACCGGCACGGCAATGCAATAACAAGGTATTCATCAGTGCTTCTCACTCGTGCGGCGCAGGAAAGCCGCAATGCGCTGACTGCCTGGTTTTCTGGGGATCGGGAAACTAACGTAAAAAGCGGGCCACAGCTTGAAAAGCTGGCCCTGCAATCGTCCAGCATGGCGGGTGCAGGGCTTGTGCTGATCAGAAGTCGTCTTCGACCTGACCATCCTGCACAGCGAATTCCCGGCTTTGTAGATAGGCATTACGGATGAATACGTACTTGTCACCGGTGATCAGTTTTTCCGCGGACAGCAGGCCGGCTCGGGTCTGCACCACATCCAGGCCACGCGCCGAGTTGCGTTCAGGCACATCACTGACATAACGGTAGGGCTCTACATAGGTGTCGGGTATCTTGCCGAAGGCATCGCGCACCGAACTGGGGCCCAGAAGCGGTAAAACCACATAGGGCCCCGAATCGAGACCCCAGCTTCCGAGCGTCTGGCCAAAATCTTCTTCACTGCGCTTGAGATCCATTTTGCTGGCCACATCAAACAAGCCAAAAAGACCAAAAGTGGAGTTGAACAATACGCGTGCAGTATCCACGCCGGCCTCCTCGAACTTGCCCTGCAACAAGTCGTTGGCAAGGTTTTTCACATCACCAAGGTTGCCGAAAAAGTTGCTGACGCCATCCTCTACCGGGTCTGGAGTGACGTACTGATAACCTTGCGCCAATGGCTTCAGCGCGTAGGTGTCGAGCGTGTCATTGAAAGTGAAAATCGGCCGATTGAAGCTTTCCCATGGATCATCTTCCTCGCTGGCCATGGCCGTTGCAGACATCACCGTCAGCGCGGAAAGCAGCAATAGCTGGCAAGTCGGGCCAATATTTTTCAATTTGAAAAGAGGCATTTCACTAACTCCTGGTACATCTGCTGACAGGCGGCAGGTGATTGAACTCTGCGGGAAGCACAAGAGCGGTGATTATAGAGGGCCTTGGACAATTTTCGCAGCATTCTGCTCGTAATTGGCTTAATGGGCAGACGTCATGACCTGCATTGATATGAATCAGGCACGTGAGCCCAAGCTGAATTACCATTAGAACAAGGCGATGCTGCCATCAGCAGCCCAATAACTTTCAAGCCGTGAGGGACATCCGATGCCGCAAAAACTTCAGCAACAGTTGCAGCAGTTACATAACGAACTGGCCAAGAATCCGCCCCTGAGTGATGAGGAGCGGGCATCGCTGACCGCCATGTTGCACGATATCGAAGGCAGCCTGAACGCAGTTACCGACAACGAACAGGACGCTTCCCTGGTCGATGGGGTCAATCTGGCGATAGAACGCTTTGAAGTGAGCCATCCAACCGTGACCGCCACTTTGCGCAGCATCCTGCAAAGCTTGGCCAATATGGGTATCTGAGTCCATCAGGTTATTGGCGGGGCAAACTATTGACGGGCCAGACGCTGGTTCGTTGGTTCAACAGCATGTGTGCTGCGATAGGGGTTGATATCCAGGCCACCGCGGCGCACATAACGCGCATAAACCGTTAGTTGCTCGGGCTTGAGCAAGCGCTGCAGGTCGAGAAAGATTCGCTCCACGCATTGCTCATGAAAATCCGCGTGTTGACGAAAGCTCACCAGATAAGCCAGAAAACTGGCGTGATCCAGTTGCGGGCCCTGATACTCCACCACCACACTGCCCCAGTCCGGCTGCTGGGTTACCGGGCAGTTGGACTTGAGTAAATGGCTGTGCAAGCTCTCACTGATCTGAACATCTACGTCACAGCGCAATAGCTCCGGTTGCGGGTGCGCGTAACTGCTGACTTTAATCGGCAGATCGTCGATGCAAACTCCCGGCAAATGCGCCACGCCATCGTTAGCCACCTCATTCAGGGTGCGTACACGTACGCCAACCGAAGAGCCGGCACAGGCTGTCAAATCCCGCTGCAAGACCTGCTCAAGCTCAATTTTACTGGCAAATACACTCTGGTTCAGCGAATTCAGATACAGCTTGAACGACTTTGACTCGATGATATTCGGTGAGTCAGCCGGGATGCTGAACTCGCCGATCGCCACCACCGGCTTGCCCGAAGGCAGCAGCCAGGACAACTCATAGCAATTCCATATATCCACGCCCTCATACGGTAGATTGCCAGCGTGCAGGCCCAGCTCCGCCCACTTGGCGCTGCGCGCAATCGGGAACAGCAGTTCAGGCGTGTACTGGCTGATGTACTCGCTGGACTTGCCCAGTTGTGAGTGTTCGGCGGGATGTTGCATGGCTCAGACCTCAAGCGCCGCGGGAACCGGCTTGATCATTCACGCATCCCACGGCCAGTGACCATCAGGTGGATGCAGAACAGATAGAAAATCACCGCCGTAAGCAACATCAGCCCGACCGCTACGCTGATATTGATATCCGACACCCCGAGGATGCCGTAGCGGAAGGCATTGACCATATGCAGGATCGGATTGGCCATCGAGACTTTCTGCCAGAACTCCGGCAGCAGACTGATCGAGTAGAACACCCCGCCGAGATAGGTCAGCGGGGTAAGCACGAAGGTCGGAATGATCGAAATATCATCGAAGCTGCGAGCAAACACCGCGTTGATGAAACCGCCCATGGAAAAAATGGCGGCGGTCATCAGCACCACCAGCGCAGTGACACCGACGTGGTGTACCTGCAAGTCGGTGAAAAACAGCGACAGAATGGTCACGATCAGCCCCACCGCGAGACCACGCAACACGCCACCGGTAACGTAACCGATCAGAATGGTATGCGGCGAAACCGGCGAAACCATCAACTCCTCGATGTTGCGCTGAAACTTGCTGCCATAAAAGCTCGACACCACGTTGCCGTAGGAGTTGGTGATCACCGACATCATGATCAGACCCGGGACAATGAACTCCATATAGGTGAAAGGCCCGACGCTACCGATCTGCCGGCCAATCAGGTTGCCGAAGATGACGAAGTACAGCGCCATGGTGATGGCTGGCGGTAGCAGCGTTTGCGGCCAGATACGCATGAAGCGTCGCACTTCGCGGAAGACGATAGTCTGCAGGGCGATCAGGTTGTCGCGAAACTCGCTCATGGGCTCACCTTGGACAGATTCTTCTCTACCAGGGATACAAATAACTCCTCCAGGCGGTTGGTCTTGTTGCGCAGGCTGAGCACTTCAATCTTCTGTGCAGCCAGTTGGCGAAACAGTTCGGTAACGCCCTGCTCCTTGTTCACCAGCACTTCCAGCGTGCGCGGATCGACCAGGTGTGAGCGGTAGCCGTGCAGTTCGGGCGGCAGAAGCTGGGCTTCCTTGAGGTCCAACAAGAAGGTTTCCGACTGCAGTTTGAGCAGCAGTTCGCGCATGTTGGTGTTCTCGACGATCTGGCCCTGGTCGATGATGGCAATGTTGCGGCACAGCTGCTCTGCTTCTTCCAGATAATGCGTGGTCAGGATAATGGTCACGCCCTGCTCGTTCAGCCCGGTAAGAAAACTCCACATAGAGCGGCGCAGCTCAATATCCACGCCGGCGGTAGGCTCATCGAGAATCAGCAGTCGCGGACGGTGCACCAGTGCCCTGGCAATCATCAGACGACGCTTCATACCCCCGGAGAGCATGCGCGAAGCCACGTCGCGCTTGTCCCACAATCCCAGCTCGGTCAAATACTGCTCGGCGCGCTCACGCGCCTCGCGCCGTGGAATACCGTAATAGCCGGCTTGCGTGGCAACGATGTCGAAGGGTTTTTCAAACTGGTTGAAGTTGAACTCCTGCGGAACCAGGCCAATGCAGCGCTTGAGCGCGCTGGGCTCGCGGTCCAGATCATGCCCGAACACATTGACCGCGCCGGAGGTCTTGTTAACCAGCGTGGACAGAATGCCGATGGTGGTTGATTTGCCAGCCCCGTTTGGGCCCAGCAACGCAAAGAAATCACCTTCAGCGACATCCAGATCAATCCCCTTGAGGGCCTGAAAGCCATTGCCGTAGGTCTTGGTCAGTTGCCGAATGGTCAGAGCAGAACTCATGAATAAACACACACCGGGGAATAGAGAATTTAGGGTGGGGTGAAGGCAGATTAAAGCAGGCTTGAGCTGCTCAGTCGGTCATTTCGCTATGCAAGTCGCCAGAAAGGAATGCCGCACCAGAAGCAAAGAGGTGCGGGTATACCGTCTGCAAGTGCCGGAAAAACAGTTCCTCCGGCAACTCTGCGAATTGACCATGATCGACCAGATACTCCATGTAGCGCTCGCCTTCCTGATTATACGGATGGAATACGCTGTCGCTCAGACCGTCGAATTCCAACGGCTCCACATTGAATAGCCGACACAACTCCAGATTGAACGCCGGCGTTGCCTTGACCCAGCGACCCTCAAGAAACAGTTCGGTGTAGCCGTGCATGGCGAACACTTCGCTGCGTAATAACTCAAGCAGTCGAGGCGTTGCCAGATGATTGCGCACGTCAGCCAGACCGATACGCGCCGGGATGTCGCAATGTCGCGCACAGGCAGCGAGCAACAGCGCCTTGGGCACGCAATAGGACTCACCTGCCAGCAAGGCATGGCTGCCTTTCAGCGTTTGCCGATCAGCACTGAAGGCGTAAGGGTTGTAGCGTATCTCGTCGCGCACGGCGAGGTACAGGCTGATGGCCTGCTGCCGTGGGTCCGGGCTGTCGCCGCGATGTTGCTCGGCAAAGCTCACGACCAGTGGATTGTCGCTATCAATGAAGAAGGTCGGCTGGAGAAATTCGCGCATGCTGGTCCTCGCAAAATAGACGACAAGTCTAACCGCAATGCGCATCCGGCGGCAGGCCAATCCGGCCAAAGACTCGAGCGGGAGCGCCAGACAAGCAAATGATGAGGCTATACTGCGCGCCCATTTCCGCCCAAGGAGCCTGCCGTGAACAGCCCCTATCTTGACCACCATCTCGCACTGCTACAGCACCTGCGCAGCATTCTTCTGGCACTGGGCGAGGCCGAACAGGTGTCGGATGAAACCCATGCACTGTTCCTCGAACGCTATGACGAGCTGCTGGCCGAGTTGCCCACAGATACCGAAGGTAACCTGTATCTGGGCCAGGATCTTCTGAGTCAGATCTTCCACCGCTATCCGCAGATCGCCCATCTGGTACCGCGTGACCTGCTGTGGTTCTTCGGCGGCGATTGCCTGCACTACATGCCTGACGCAGAAATCCAGCTGTATCAGCAACTCGACGAGCGTCGCTTTGCTGCTGAAGAAACTGGAGACGAGTTCGACTGGGCCGCCGAAAAGCAGCTGCTGGCCATGCCGACGGATAGCTCCAGGCACTGATCCGGCAAGTCTTTCGCGACACAAACAAAAACGCCGCTCAATGAGCGGCGTTTTTGTGAATCTGGAGCGGGAAACGAGACTCGAACTCGCGACCCCGACCTTGGCAAGGTCGTGCTCTACCAACTGAGCTATTCCCGCAATGGCGTCCCCTAGGGGACTCGAACCCCTGTTACCGCCGTGAAAGGGCGGTGTCCTAGGCCACTAGACGAAGGGGACGCAGCTATACACTTTCAGACTTCCCCGGTTGGCCTTAAGGCTTCACCGTGGAAGTGGCGCGCATTCTATGGAGCGATCAGGCGAGCGTCAACCCTCGAAATGAATTCTTCCTGAAGCGCATCATCATCCGTCTGTTTTCAGCAGTGGAAGTGCTGGTGCTTCAGTCCGAATCGCCATGAAGTGGCATAAAGCGATCCAGCAAGTCAGCAAGCTGAGCCCGCAGTTCGACCATCTGATCCAG